>Ga0208324_1000957_pt1 | contig 11638 bp, 11 predicted proteins | sample Sb_taG_2_FD_187707 | JGI IMG/M metagenome (GOLD analysis project Ga0208324, IMG submission 187707) | Peat soil microbial communities from Weissenstadt, Germany - Sb_50d_5_LS metaG (SPAdes) (version 2) | ecosystem: Environmental > Terrestrial > Soil > Wetlands > Peat | place: Germany... | reverse complement strand
ACATCGGCTTTGAGCCGGCAGCACCGCCCGACGATCGACCGCAGGGACTCGCCCCGACGGTCGAGAATCGCCTGGGCTCGGGTTTCCAGCTCGCCGAAGAAGCCGGCATCGAGGATGACCCCGTACTTGACCACCTCGGCGAGGCCGCAGCGGAGCTCGCGTGCGGGCAACGAGTTCAGGGTTTCGGTGTCGATCCAGACGCCGACCGGCTGGTGAAACGCGCCGATGATGTTCTTGGCCCGGGGATGGTTGATCCCGACCTTGCCGCCGACCGAGCTGTCCACCTGGGCCAGCAAGCTGGTCGGCAGCATCAGCAGGGGCAGACCGCGGGCGTAGGTTGCGGCGACGAACCCCGCAAGGTCGCCGATCACTCCCCCGCCCAGCGCGACAACGACGGTGTGCCGGTCGGCCCGCATCGCGGTCAGCTCGTCATAGAGCGTGACGGCGGACTCCAGGCACTTGGTCGGCTCGCCGGCGGGCAGCACCACGGGACGGCCCTCGATGCCGACGCGGTCGAGAGCGGCCCGGCAGTCCGGCAAGTAGTCAAGGCCGGCGACGTTTCGGTCGGTGACGATCAGTGCGGTACGGCAGGCCTTGCCGGCCCAGGTCGCATCCAGCGCCGAGCGAGCGAACGGTCCGGAACCGCCGGGGTCGCCGCTGGTCACCCGGACCTCGTAGGCGCGAGGCCCCAGCGGCACGGGCACCCGGATCTCCTGACTCAGCAAGGGGTCTGGCATGCGGAATGCGTGCTCCATAGGATGTTGATGAGGCAGCCGTCGATTCGAAGATCCAGTCTAACATGCGCGCGGCGGTCGCCTGAAGGGCGCGCAGACCCTGCCCGGACCCGGGTCGCGTTGCCTCCCCAGCACCGGACTGTTAGAATATTCTGTCTAGATCGTGACCCAAGCGGCGATCGTAACCCACTTCGAGTGGTCCACTCATGAGCGATCCACTGACGTGGTCCCCGATCCGTCTAGGCCGGTGGTTCGGAACGACGGTCAAGGTTCACATCTTTCTGATCCTGTTCGTCGTCATCGAACTGCTTATGGCCCTTCTGGCCACCAAGGCGGAGGATGGACTTCGACGCTTACCGCAAGCGGCCTGCTGGCTGTCTCTGCTGATTCTGGCCCTGGCGATTCATGAACTCGCGCACGCCCTGACCGCTTACTGGCTGGACTGTGATCAGGAGGACGTGCACCTCTGGCCTCTGGGCAACCTTGTCGGGCCGTCGCTGTCACCCCGCTCGAGCGAGCATTTCCTGGTGGCGCTGGCTGGTCCGGTGACCAGCGGGGCCCTGTTTCTGGGCATCGCCGTCGGCCTCAACCTCTTCACCGGGGCCAGGTTCGTCTGGAACCCGTTTGGCAACCAGACAGACTCCGGCGCACCCTGGCTGGCCGACAACGTACCGGCCACCCCGTTGAGTCCAATCTGGATCATCGGCTGGTTCGGCTACCTCAACTACCTCTTGTTTCTGGTGAACCTTCTGCCAGCCCTGCCTTTCGACGGCGGGCGGATGTTCCGCGCCTATCTCTCCAGCACTTCGGTGGTGTCCGCACGGGACAACATCTATGCACCCTGGACGGCCCGCGCCACGGCGGCGATCCTGTTCTTGACGGGTCTGGTTCGCCTGCTGGTGAAACGGCAGTCCGATGGTATCACGGTAATCATGCTCGCGCTCTTGATCGAGCTGCTGGTCAGGACCGAGTCGCGGATGCTCGAGGACGGCGGCTACTTCGAGGATGGCGTGTTCGGCTACGATTTTTCCGAGGGCTACACCAGCCTGGAAAACAGCGCCGCCAAGGTACGACCTTACAAGGAGAGCGCCCTGCGCCGCTGGCGGCGACGTCGCTCTGATCTCCGCCGGCAGCGGCGGATGATCCGCGAGGCCGCCGAGGAACGCCGGATGGACGAAATTCTCGACAAGCTGCACCGCGAGGGGCGGGCCTCGCTCACCGAGGAGGAACATCGTTTTCTGGTACGCGTCAGCACCCGCTACCGCAACCGGCAGAAGACTCAAGAGTGAACGTACCGCTCAGTGGTCGGTGGTCAATGGCAACCGATCCTCCCGAAGGACGACTCATGAAGGCCCGGTCACGACCCGCGAGCAAGAAACCGAGCCGTTCCGAGCTCAAGCCCGGTCAGTGCCTGTGCGACTTCTGCACCGGCAAGTGCTGCCGCTATTTCTCGCTGCCGATCGACACGCCGCATACCTGGGACGACTTCGATTTGATTCGCTGGTATCTGGCCCATGGCCAGACCCTGGTTTATGTCGTCAAACAGCAGTGGTATCTGCTGGTCAAGACCCAGTGCCAGTACTTGAGCTCCGACAATCGATGCCGGATCTACTTCAACCGCCCCAAGATCTGTCGAGAATACACGACCGACGACTGCGAGTACGACGACGAATGGTCGTTCACCAGGGCGTTCGAGACTCCCGAGCAGATCTGGGAATATGCCGAGGCCTTGCTACCTCCCCGCCGCAGGCGCGAGGCTAGACCGGCCAGCAGAATGCCAATCCTCGTCGGCGCTGGGCCAAATGGGATCGTTGGTGGTTGACGAGTGATCAGAAAGGTGGATGATAGAACTTGAGAGCTTGGCGGTTTGCGCATTGCAGGCCAGTCGGGCCACAAGTTAAGGCCCGGACCCGGGGACGGTCGACGATGGCCATACGATCGAACCACTACGAGGCGGCCTTCGAGGCGTATATTCGCGCCCTGCGGGTTCCGTGCGTGGCGATCGACGAGGCCAGGCGAGCGATCTTCGGCGAGGACGGGGTGAAAAACCCCGACTTTTTGTTGTATCCTCGATTCTCGACCAACTTGGTGGTGGAGGTGAAGGGGAAACGCGGCAAGAATGCACGAGGCCGGCGCGATTGGGAGAACTGGGTCACAACCGATGATCTGGACGGCTTAGTACGCTGGCAGTCGATGTTCGGCCCCGGTTTTCGGTCGATCCTGGCTTTCGTCTATGCCGAGACGCCGCAGGCGTTCCCGCTGCCCGGGGACGGCGGTGGCTTCGAGTTTCGCGGGCTGGAATACCGCTTCTGGGCGGTGGGCCTGGACGACTACATTGCCCACCTCCGGTCACGCGGGCCCGCCTGGAAGGCGGTCGCCATGGCCCGCAAGGCGTTTCGCCGCCGAGTTCGCCCGCTCCAGGAATGGCTCCCCATGACCGTTGATGCTCCTCGTAAACCCAAACCCGTCAAGGAACGTGAACGATGCAACGCAAACGAGCGCCCTGGGTTTCCTGGCTTGCTCCCGGGCTCGTGGCGCTGGGCTTGATCTGCTGCCCGGCAGTCAGAGCCCAGGACGAGGAGCCAGGAGGGGGCGAATCCAAGGGCCGGCCCCTGGACGGCTACATCGCCACCAGCATGCTTTGCGGACTGGCTCTGTTCATCGTGTGCAAGACCGCGCGGCGCTGACGTGTGATTGCAATCGCAATCGCGGAAGATCGCCCATCGACCAGTTCACCCAAGCCAAACGGACGGGTGCCTCCCCACATCGTGTGTGGACCCGCCCCGTGCTGGATTGTTGTACCCCTACGGGGCGAAACAGCTCAGCACAGGGCGAAGCCCTGTCCGTTGAACTTGGGTTTCCAGCCGGGAGAGCAGACATGGCTGACGTCTGGGACGAGCTGCGCGTGACCGAGTTTCCCGTGGCCCGGCGCTGGGCTTACCTCGACCACGCCGCGGTGGCGCCCCTGCCCCGCAGGTCCGGCGACGTACTGCGGGCCTGGACCCTTGAGCAAGAGGAAAACGGAGTTGTCACCTGGCCCCTCTGGGCAGACAAGATCGAGGCCATCCGCGATCGCCTCGCCAGCCTCTTGAGCGCCGACCGCGACGAGATTGCCTTCGTCAACTCCACGACCCAGGGCATCGGGCTGATCGCCGAGGGGTTCCCCTGGCGGGATGGCGACAGCGTGGTGATTCCGGCGGAAGAATATCCCTCGAACATCTACCCCTGGATGAACTTGGCAGGCCGCGGTGTCTCGGTTCGCCTGGTTCCCAGCCGGGCCGGGCGGATCTGGCCCGAGGACCTGATCGATGCGATGGATCAGACGACTCGGGTGCTGGCGATCAGCCATGTCGAGTTCGCCTCTGGTTTTCGCAACGACCTCGACCGGCTGGTCGAGATCTGCCGGATTCGCGGAGTGGCTTTGTGCGTGGACGCGATTCAGGGCCTCGGTCCGCTCGCGATCGACGTCGGCAGGACGCCGATTGACTTTCTCGCGGCCGATGGGCACAAATGGCTGCTGGGTCCGGAGGGGGCGGGTCTGCTCTACGTGCGCCGCGACTGGATTGATCGCTTGCGGGCAATCGGGGTCGGTTGGCACAGCGTCGTCGGTTCCTACAATGCCCCGGAGATCGAGTTCCGGCTCAAGCCGAACGCTCAGCGCTGGGAAGGGGGTTCGTTCAACATGGCCGGTCTGCAAGCGCTGGGGGCGAGCCTGAGTCTGCTCCAGGAGATCGGGGCGGAGGCGGTGTCAAAGCGGATCCTCGACCGGGCAGCGGTGGTGCGCGAGCTGTCGGCGCGTGCCGGCTGGCGGGTGACCGGCTCGAAGCGCCCGGAGGATTGCTCCGGAATCGTCGCCATCGAGCACGACGACGTGCCCGCCCAGCAAGCGGCCCACGCACTGAGGCAACAGGGAATCGTGGTCTGCGCCCGCCGCGGCAAGCTGCGAATCAGCCCGCATATCTACAATGACGACGATGACCTTGAGCGTCTCCATGACGCGCTTGTCACCTGCCGCCGACACGTCTGAGCGAGACCGACAACCCCAAGCGCCTCGGGCCGAGGTCCACCATGCCCCAGAGTTCGTCTGACGCATTCCGCACGGCCGTTTTCGCCGGCACTTTCGACCCGATCACGCTCGGGCACCTCGACGTGATCCGTCGCGGCCGGCTCCTGTTCCAGCATCTGGTTGTGGGTATCGGCGTCAACCCCGGCAAGGCGTCGCTGTTCAACATCGACGAGCGGATCGCGCTGGCCAGGCAGGTGGTTCGGCCTTATGCCAACGTTTCGGTGGAGTCGTTCGAGGAGCTGACCGTGCAGTATGTGCGGCGGATCGGGGCGCGTGTCATCCTCCGCGGCCTGCGGACGCTCACGGACATGGAGTACGAGTTCGGCATGACCTTGACCAACCACCGGCTCGATCCTGAGATCGAGACGGTCTTCCTCATGGCCGACGGCGAGTACTCGCACATCTCCAGCTCGCTGATCAAGCAGGTCGCCCGGTTCGGCGGGGCCGACGCGTTGCAGCGATTCGTGCCCGAGGAACTGATCGAACCGATCATCACCAAGCTCAACAAACAAGATCTTCCCGATCTGAGCCGGTGGTAAGGTCGAGGCAGGGCAAAAACCCGCATGGTGGTTGGCCAGAGGCGTCATCGCACCGGTCGATCACCCCAGTTCTTGGGGATGAACAGGTCGCGCGACCACTGCCGCAAGCCCAGTCCCCGGGAACGGACTGCATCATGCAGGCACTTGAGGGCTTTCCAGGATCGGTCGAAGCTCGAGTAGCTGAGCCACCCGGCGAACTCGTCGTCGCCGGAGTGCGATCGGGACGTGATGACCCGGGTCGAGACGATCATGTGGTCGAAGATCTCGTTCAGGTCCAGGACGATGCGTGTGGCTTCCTTGCCGGCCGAGGCGGTGGCGGCCTGACCCTGATCGGGCCAGCTCAAGTTCAAGCTGCAACTGAGGAAACGCTCCTCGTCGGACTGTTTCTGAGTCAGCCAGAGATAGGCGGCGTCATCCCAGAGATAGCGGACGCAGAGGTGCTCGACGCCAACTATCCGCTCGAGAGGAACATTTTGATCGTGAATGCCGCCGCGGACGGTCTCGGCGCTTGGCTCGTGATGCCGAGCCTCGGCCGGTGCAGGGGCGCCCTGACCGCGGACGGTCTCGGCCCGGGTCGCCCGCAGCACGCGGGCCGTGCTGAGCATCTCATAGGACTGGACCAGCACCCGGAATGCCCATTCCTCGCCGCCGACGTCGGGATGGAAGGTCTTGCACTTCTGGCGATAAGCGTCGCGAATCTGTTCCAGCGTCGCATCCGCCGGGACGCCCAGGACCGCCTGCGGGTCGATGTCAAAGCTGAAGGAAGACAAGAACGGGGCCCTCTCGCGTCGAGTTTCTCGGCAGCGCACTCTGCACTCTACCATGGGACGCCGCAGGTCGATCGTCAATTCACAAGGGTAATCAGTCTGCCAGTCCCGGCGCGGGCCCGGGCCGGGTCAAGATTCCCCCGTGGCCATTCGGCCGTTGGCCAGGCGGCTGCGCAGATACGTGGCGCGGGCGACATTGCGCTCCTCGACCCCGAGTTCCGATCCGCGTAGTTTCTGGAGGAAGGCCGGCTGGGTCTGGATGAAGAGCTCGTTGACCGTGGCGATCGACAGATCATCGATCAGGCCGAGATTGATGCCCATGCGCACGCTCGAGAGCAAGAGCATGGTCTCCTCGCTCGAGATCGTCTGCGCTGTTTTGAGCACCCCATAGGCCCGGCTCACTTGGTCGTGAAGGTGCTGGCGTCGTTCAGTGACCAGCGTCTGTCGGGCCTGCCGCTCGTACTGCAGGACCTGAGGAACCACGTCGGTGAGGATCCTGATCAACTCCTGCTCGCTCTTGCCCAAGGTCTGCTGGTTGGAGATCTGGTAGAAGTCGCCGAACGCCTGGCTGCCTTCGCCGTAGAGGCCGCGAACCGCCAGGTTGATCTTCTGGAGAGCGCGGAAGACCTTGTCGATCTGTTTGGTCTGGACCAGGCCGGGAAGGTGGAGCATCACCCCGACGCGAATGCCGGTGCCCACGTTGGTGGGGCAAGCGGTCAGGTATCCCAAGGCTGGGTTGTAGGCGAACGCCAGGTTCTCCTCGAGCTGGTCGTCCAGCGAGTTGATCTCGTCCCAGACCTCAGGCAGCCGGAAGCCGGAGAGCATGTACTGGATCCGCAGATGGTCTTCCTCATTGACCATGATCGCGACGTTTTCCTGGGAGCTGATGGCAACGCCCCGGGGCCCCTCGCTGCCGGAAAGCTCGCGCGAGATGATCTGCCGCTCCACCAGGAACTGGCGGTCCAGCGACGAGAGGGAATTGACGTCGAAGTACAGCAATTCGAGCTTGGCGGCGGAGATGGCCGACCTGAAATGCGATTCGATCTCCGTTTTCTCCGTCCGGCTGCCGCGATTTGTGAACGGAAAGTCGGCCAGGTTGCGAGCTAGCCGGATCCGGGAACACATCACGATGTCGCTTTCAGGTCCCGTACCGCGCAACCATTCACCGGATGTTCTCGTCAGGTCGTCCAGAGTCATGCGTGAATATCCTTGAGGCGAAGCTGGTCCCGCAGCCGCGCTGCCTCTTCGTAGTCCTCGCGGGCAACGGCTTCGCGGAGCTGGGACCTCAGGCGGAGCCGCTGTATCGCACCCGGGCGCTTACGGGCGCCTTTGCCCACATGCCGGGTGGCTCCGTGCACCCGCTGGATCAAGGGAAGCAACCCGCGTCCAAAGACCCGGTAATCCTGCGGGCAGCCGAGCCGGCCCTGCGCCCGAAATTCCATGAATTTTATCCCGCAATCGGGACAGGCGAGCTCTGCGAGCTCACCGACCAGCTCGCCGACGTTGGCGACGATGAGGCTCTGGACGACAGCGTCGAGGGCCAGGTTCGGCGGCGACTCCGGCAAGGCCAGGCCCGCTTTCTTCGCGCAGGCCATGCAAAGATGCAATTCCTGCCGCTTGCCGCCCTTCCGTTCCGTCAGGTGGACTGACGCCTCATTCTTGCATCGTTGGCAGATCATGGACGCACGACCTTGGCGAGGGAACCCTGGAATTGTCGCGGGGGAACTGATCCTGGCATCACCGAACTTGATCCTGCTCGATCAATCTGATCTTGTCCCGCAGCCGGGCGGCCGTCTCGTAGTCCTCGGCGGCCACCGCACGCTTCAGCTCGTTGCGAAGCTGGATCAGGGTCGTCTGCTGCTGCGTGTTCCGCGGCGCCCGTTTGGGTACCTTGCCGGAATGACGGGTCTCACCGTGGATACTTTCCAGCAAGGGCATTAGCTCGTCGCGAAAGACCTCGTAATCATAGGGGCAGCCCAACCTCCCCGAGTTGCGAAACTCGAGAAATGTGATCTGGCAGACCGGGCAGACCTGCTTGTCCGCGGCCGACGGCTCGCGCAGACTGCCGGGCGGATTGACGATCAACTTCTTGGCCACGTCGCCGATCGAGGGAGTCTCCAGCGACTCTTCGGGCGGGGCCAGATGCTGCCGGGCGTGCTCGTCGCAGAAGTGGTATTCCCGATGCTTGCCTTTCTCGATGATATCGGTAATGTGAAATGTCGCAGGTTTCGCACATTTTTGGCATTTCATAGATAAACTCCGCCAGCCCGCGTGCGAACCTGGCGACAGAACGTGTTCCGTCCGATTCCCTGATCCGACCGCAGCGAATGCAAAGCGCCGGTCGATCGGCATCGGCAGAGAAGCAAGACATTGACTCAATTGTAATTACCCCCTCCGGGGTGTCAAGAAACGCGGCCAGCCGCCAGGCGTTCTTCGGTGCCTTCGTCCCTGCCAGAATCTCCCCGAGTTCCCCTCTGGGATGCGGCCGGGTTGCCGTGGCGGAAGAGTGCTGGTAATGTCCTTTCAATCGCGATTTCGTGGCCCGACCGGCGAGACCAAGCACCGATGAACTGCCATCGCCCCACGTTCGAGGAGTTCGCCCGATGGGCCGGAACCGCTCCCTGCGTCCCAGTTTACCGCCAGTTAACCGGTGATGGACTGACACCCGTCTCGGCCTTCGGCCGGATCGAGCGGAGTGCGCCGTCCTTCCTGTTCGAGAGCGTCATCGGCGGCGAGAAGGTGGGGCGGTTCAGCTTCCTGGGGACCGAGCCCTTCCTCCGGTTCGAGGCCAGGGGCAATGAGGTCGTCGTGACCGTGCCCGGAGACCCTGGGACGGACCGCGTTTACGCTTCGGCCGATCCGTTCGTCGACCTTCAGCAACTCGTCGACCTCCATCGCGCGGTTCACCTCCCCGGGCTTCCCCGATTCGCCGGCGGAGCCGTGGGTTACGCGGCCTACGATGCCGTCCGCTACACCGAGCACTTGCCCGATACGCCGCGCGACGATCGGGGTTTGCCCGACCTCTCGTTCTCGTTCTTCGACCGCATGGTGCTGTTCGATCATATTCGCAAGGTCATCCTGGTTGTGGCCCAGGCGCATCTCGGGCCCGGCATCGACCCCCGCGAGGCTTACGCCTCGGCCTGTGCCCGGGTCGACGATCTCGTCGGGCGACTCGCCGCCCCCGGACCCGAGCTGACGCTCAACGACCTGGATACCGAGGGCCCGACCGGTCCCTCGCCGCCCTCCAACTTCTCCCGGGATGCTTACGAGCAGGTCGTCCGGCACTGCCAGGAATACATCAAGGCCGGCGACATCTTCCAGGTCGTGCCCAGTCAGCGGTTCCAGCTCCAGACCAGCGCCAGGCCGTTCAACATCTACCGGGTGCTCCGGGTGCTCAATCCCAGCCCGTTCCTGTTCTACCTGACCTTCAACGATTTTTGCCTGATCGGCAGCTCGCCGGAGATCCTGGTTCGGGTCGAGGAGGGTACAGTCACCATTCGGCCCCTGGCGGGCACCCGGCGGCGGGGCCGGGACGAAGCCGAGGACCGTTCCCTGGCGGCCGAGCTGCTGGCCGATCCCAAGGAAAGGGCTGAACACATCATGCTCGTGGACCTGGGCCGCAACGACGTCGGCCAGGTCGCCGAGTACAACAGCGTGCAGCTCTCCGATCTGATGAAGGTCGAGCGCTACTCGCACGTCATGCACATCACGTCGAATGTGACCGGACAGCTTCGCAAAGGCAAGACCGCCTTCGACGCCCTGCGCGCCGGCCTGCCTGCCGGTACCGTCTCAGGCGCCCCCAAGGTGCGTGCCATGCAGATCATCGACGAGGTGGAACCGACCAAGCGCGGGCCTTACGCCGGGGCCGTTGGCTACATCGACTTCACAGGCAACATGGACACCTGCATCGCCCTGCGAACCCTGGTCATCCAGGGCCACACCGCCTACATTCAGGCCGGCGGCGGCATCGTGTACGACAGTGTCCCGGGCGACGAGTACGAGGAAACCGTGAACAAGGCGCGGGTGCTCATGAAGGCCATAGAGATTGCCGAGACCCAGCTCTGAGCCAGGCCAGTAAGGCCCGAGCACGTCACCGGTTTTCGATGCGTCACACTACCCGATCCGGGGCTCGAGCCAGCGGGCGAGGTCGTCGAAGACCTGTTGCCGGCCCAGCTCGTTGAGAGGTTCGTGGAGCATCTTGGGATAGAGCAAGAAGGTCTTGTCGTCTGATCCCAGCCGGTCATAGAACTTCCGGTTCGACACAGGACAGATCACCTGATCCTGACCGCCGATGAGCATCAGGACCGGAGCCTTGATCTCCCCGGCCCGGGCCAGCAGCATCTCGCCCCCCTCGACCATGCCGAAGAAGAGCGGGGCGCTGATCCGGTTGTGCCGCAAGCTGTCCGAGCGGTACATCTGCTGCATGACCGGATCATGGGTCATCCAGGCGGAGGGAGCATCGGTCCGCAGCGTGATCCAGGGCGCCAGCGACAGCAGCACCTTGCCGATCTTCAGCTTACGCGGCGGCACCGGCATCGCGATCCGGATCGATGGATTCGAGGCGATGACCCCCGCGACCCCATCCGCCCCCTCGAGCGCCAGCCGCAGCACGACCTGGCCGCCGTTGGAATGGCCGAGCAGGAAGAGCGGCACGTCCGGCCGCCGACTCATCGCCCAGGCGATTGCGGCCCGCAGGTCCTCAACCAGGTCCTCGTAACGCCGGACCACTCCCCGCCGCCCGGAGCTGCGCCCGTGACCCCGAAAATCGATCGCAAGAAAATCGATCTCGAGCGCCGGGCTGATCGCCTCGGCGAGGTGCGCGTAGGCGCCTCCGTGCTCACCCAGACCGTGGGCAACCACCACCATCCCTCGAGGCCTGGGCACAGCCCACCACCGGGCTTTCAAGTCGACGCCATCGCGCGATGGCACCGTGAGCTCGCTGGCGTCGCAGGGCGTCGTCGGCATTGCTTACCTCGCGCCTCACACCTTGGCTTCCTGTCGCTTTCGCACATTCTTCCCCGAACAAATCTATCAGAGATGATCGCTTTCGGGGGAGATCAATTTCCGGCAACCGGCGTCCCCGGCCGGGCCCCAGCAACCATTCGTGGACAATTCGATGTGTCATCGGTGTCGATCGCAAGCCGCGGTCCGTCCTTGTTGTAACGCCATAAATAGCAATCTGATGGGATGGGTGCGAACTTTCCGATGACACGCATCCGCCACCGGGTACTTTCTTGACGACCGTCGAGAACCTGGTTGAATTACAGGGAAGCGGTGTTTCCTCAGGGAGTGATGGGCACGGTGAACGAAGCACCTTCACGGCGCGGCTTTCGGCCGCTAACGCCAAGGAGAATTCCGTGATTCCCATACCTCCGTGTGCCACGGTGAATCAGCCCGAGACGGCGGAGAAGTGTCGGATCCTGATCGTGGACGACAACAAGGACCTTGCAACCAGCCTGGCCCGGCTGTTGGGTTTGCTCGGCCACGAGGTTGAGGTTGTCTTCGACGGCCGCAAGGGAATCGAAGCCGCCC
>Ga0208324_1000939_pt1 | contig 11753 bp, 10 predicted proteins | sample Sb_taG_2_FD_187707 | JGI IMG/M metagenome (GOLD analysis project Ga0208324, IMG submission 187707) | Peat soil microbial communities from Weissenstadt, Germany - Sb_50d_5_LS metaG (SPAdes) (version 2) | ecosystem: Environmental > Terrestrial > Soil > Wetlands > Peat | place: Germany... | reverse complement strand
TCCACCACCACGTCGCGATCCACCAGTGGGGCTGGACCGTCGCCCTGCACCCCGACGGCACCACCACCGCCCGCAGCCCCGACGGCACCAAAACCTTCCACAGCCACAGCCCGCCAACCGCCCGCCCCGGGTGAACCCCGCTCTGTTCAGAGGACCGGCGGCGACGTTCACCTGCACCGGTATGAGCGTTCGCCGACCGGGCCCCCAGCCGGGGAAGTAGCGAGTCGCCGGTGGGCGTCAACCTAGGGCGGGGTCGTAGTAGTGGGCGTACTGCCAGAGCCCGCGGCTGACCAGGGCGTCGTCCGGGAGCGGGCCGAACCGGCCGGGCGAGAGCTCGGCCAGGCCCGATGGCGGGGTGCCGCTGGTGATCCAGGTGGCGAGAGCCTCGCCGATAGCGAGCGAGGAGGAGAAGCCCGAGCCGTTGCATCCGCTGGCCACCCACAGGCCGGGCAGGTCCGGGACCGGGCCGGCGACGAACCGGCCGTCGGGACTCATCGTGAACAGCCCGCCGCGGAGCTCGGCGACGGGACCCTGCGCGGCCGGGGCCTCGGCGCTGACCTGGGCCGATAGCCGCCGCAGCACGCCAAGGTCCAGCGGGATGTCGTCGGTGGTGAACGAGGCAGGCTGGTGCCGCGGGTTGACCGGCAGCGGGTCAGGCTCGAACCCGCCAACCATGAGGCCGCCGCGGGCCGGACGCAGATAGACGGCGGCGTCGACCACCCTGGTGATCGGGTCCGCCGGATCCACGTCGGCGGTGGGCGCGGTGATCAGCAGCTGGTGGCGGACGGTGGAGACCGGAACCCGGGTCCCGGCCAGCTCGGCGACGCGACGGACCCAGGCGCCCGCCGCGTCCACCACGACGGGCGCCGCGATCGACCGGTGCTGGGTCTCGACGCCGGCCACCCGGCCCGCCGTGACCGGTATCTCGATGACCGGCTCGTTTTCGCTCACCTCGGCCCCGTGCCGTCGGCAGGCCGCCAGGCAGGCCTGGACGAGGCTGGCCGGTTCGTCGATATAGACGTCCTCCGGGCACCACAGTGCGAAGTCGCCGCCCACCGCGCGGTAGTAGCTGGGCCGCGGATGCGTAGCCTCGCGGACGTCGGCACCCCAGCGTCGTGACTGGATCAGTTCCCGGCGCAGGAACTCGCGGTGCTTGGCGGTCCGGGCGACCAGGAAGCTCCCGGAGCGGGCCACCGCCAGCGCCGTGCCCGCCCAGTCGGCAAAGGTGACCGCCTTGGTGATGCTGCGGCGGGCCAGCCGGGTACGCAGCTCGTCGGCCTGGACCGACTTGAACAGGCCTGCCGCCCGCCCGGAGGCCTGCGACCCGGCCGTGTGACGTTCCACCACGGCCACCGACCGGCCGGACATCGCGCAGTGCAGGGCGGTGCTCAGACCCAGCGCACCGGCCCCGATCACCACGACATCGGCGCCCACCAGGCTAGTGTGCCCTCAGCTCGGGCGGCGGTATAGCTCGGTCGCCACGGCGACCGCGGCGTGCGTGTAGGGATGGGGGTCGTGGCGCCGCCAGATCATCTGCACGGTGATCGGCGGGGCGTCTCGCAGTAGCCGGAAGACCACGCCGTCGCGCCGGTACTGCGCGGTGGTGCCCTCGGGGGTGATCCCGATGCCGCCGCCGGCCGCGATGATGGCGAGCCAGTCATCGATGTCACGGGTGTCCTGGAGCCGCGGTCGCGAAGCGTCGGGCCACAGGTCGGGCGTGGTGGTGCCGGTGCGCCGGTCGATGAGCACGGTGCGCTGCGATACCTCGCCGAGCCTGATGGAGCGCCGCCGCGCCCAGGGATCATCGGCCGCGAGGGCGCAGTAGCGCCGCTCATAGCCCACGGTGGCGCTGGCGAAGCGGTGGCTGTCGACGGCGGTGCGGAGCACCGCCATGTCGCACAGGCCCTCGGCCAGGCCGCCGGTGGCCGAGTTGGTGCGGATCAGCTGCAGTTCGACCTCGGGGTACCGGGCCGCCCAGCGGCGCTGGAACTCGCGTGTGTGCCGGCCCATGGCCGACCAGGGGTGGCCGATGCGGAGCCTGGTATGGCCGGTGGTCGCCTCGGCGACCAGGTTGTCGACGACGGCCAGGACCTGCCTGGCCTGGGCCAGGATGTGCACGCCGGCCGTGGTCGGGGTGACGGTCCGGCTGGTGCGGTGGAGCAGCCGGACGCCCAGGACCTGCTCGAGGGCCATCAGGTTGCGCGACACGGCAGCCTGCGAGATGCCGAGCTCGATGGCGGCGTCGGTGAAGGTTCCGGCATCCACGATCGCCACCAGGCAGCGCAGGTGCCTCAGCTCCAGATCCATAACTGAGGCGTATAGCTGTGTCGATTCATGCATTTTGCGTATGAAACGAGACGGGCCATGCTCCGTACATGACCATCTCGATGCGTGCGCCAGACCTTCCCGCCACGGTTCCCGCCGGGCAGCACGGCCGGCTCACCGGCATAGCGTTGATGACCGGCAGCGCCGCGTCGAATCAGTTCGGCGCGGCGACGGCCGCCTTGGCCTTCCCGGTCCTGGGGCCGGCCGGGGTCGTCGCGGTACGGCAGTGGGTGGCCGGTGCCGTCCTGCTCACCGCCGTACGGCCGAGGTTCACGTCGTTCACGCGGGAGCAGTGGCGCCTGGTCCTGGCGCTGGCCTTGATCTTCGCCACCATGAACCTGTCGCTCTATCTGGCCATCGACCGGATCGGGCTGGGCCTGGCGGTGACCCTGGAGTTCCTCGGCCCGCTGTCGGTCGCACTGCTGGCCTCACGCCGCGTCGCCGACTTGACGTGCGCGCTGGTCGCCGGCGGCGCGGCCGTCGTCCTGGCCCGGCCGCAGCCGAGCACCGACTACGCCGGCATCGGCCTGGCCGTCCTGGCGGCGGCCTGCTGGGCCGGGTACATCCTGACCAACCGGGTCGTGGGCGCCCGGCTGCCGGGCTCGCAGGGACCCGCGGCCGCGGCCAGCCTGTCGGCCCTGCTGTACGTCCCGGTCGGCATCTGGATCCTGACCAGCCATCCGGTGACGGTGGCCGCACTGGGCCGGGCGGCCACGGCCGGCCTGTTGTGCTCGGCGGTTCCGATGGTGGCGGACCTGCTGGCGCTGCGGCGGGTCCCGGCCAGGTTCTTCGGCGTGTTCATGAGCGTCAATCCGGTCTTCGCGGCCTTGACCGGCCTGGCGGTCCTGGGCCAGTCGCTGCCGTTCGCCGACTGGCTCGCGATCGCCGCCATCGTGACCGCCAACGCGGTGAGCGTCAGCAGCGGCCGCTAGGGGCTCGAGGTCGTCGCTGACGGGGTGGGCGATACGGTCGGGGAGCCCGACGGGGTAGGAGTCGGGCTGGAGGTCGGGGTCGGCGTCGCGGTTACAGACGGGGATGGGGACGAGCTAGGCGACGTCGTCGGGGTTGGCGTGGCTGAGGGTGTGCTGGACGGCGAGTGCGATGGGCTGGCGCTCTGCGTCGGCGCCGGGCTGCCCTGGGCGGGGCCGACCAGGTCCGGGGGCTGGACCTGCTGGTGGCCGGTGAACAACAGGGCGAGCGCGGCGATCGCGACGCCGAGGACGGCCACTGCTCCCCCGGTGGCCACGCCGGCCGCGAACGAGCGGCGGTCCCGGCGGTACTCGGTGCGGCGACGCTCGCGCAGCGGGGCGGGCAGCGCGGCCCGCCGTGCGGCCCAGCTGTTGACCGGGGCCGCGGCCAGGCCGAGGGTGGGGAACAGCAGCAGGCCCGCCAGCAGCGGCCCGCTGAGCTGGTCGTACTTGGACAGGGCACCCGCGATGCCGGCGAAGCCGAACACGGCGAGGATGGACTCGGCCCAGTTGGCCCGCAGCGCCTCCCACCACCTGGTGCGCTCGCTGGTCTTCGGGGTGCGCAGGAACGCAGCCTTCTTGGCGAACAGAGCGAGCACCGAAGCGCGGGCCACCACCAGCGAGGTGGACTGCCATATGAAGAACGCGCCCATGGCGTCCCGCCAGGTCGCGCCGGTACCGCGGCGCAGCAGGGCCACCGCCCGCACCAGGCCGAGCAGGACCATGACCGGCACGGCCGCGACCAGGAAGATGGTCAGCTTGCGGAACAGCTGGCCGCCGCCGGTGGCCAGGTTCGCCGCCCCGGCCAGCAGGAAGATCAGGAAGATCAGGCCCAGCAGGTCCCCGTACCACTGCAGCGCCCCGGCCAGGTAGGACCAGCGCTGGCCGGCGTCCAGGTGGTTCGCCCGGTTCGGGCGCCCGGGGATCATCGAGCGCCAGTGCATGCGCAGGATCTGGATGCCGCCGAAGCACCATCGGTAGCGCTGGCCTTTGAGCGCCTCGAACGTCAGCGGCATGATGCCGTGGCCGAACGTCTCGTCCACGTGCTGGCCGTGCCAGCCGGCCCGCAGCAGCCGCAGCGACAACTCGGCATCCTCGGTGATGCACCACTCGTCCCAGCCGCCGAGCTCATCGAGGGCCACCCGCCGGATCAGCCCCATGGTGCCGGCGAAGATGGCCCCGTCGTGCTCGTTGCGGGACGGCTGCGATACGGCGAAGAAATACTGGTAGGAGTAGTACAGCCGCCGGTAGTACCGCGCCTGCTGCCAGTCGCGGTAGTCCTGCGGCGACTGGACGAAGCCGATCCACGGGTCGGCGAACGCGGGCGCGCAGCGGCGGAGCCATCCGGGATCGACCTGGTAGTCGGAGTCGACGATGCCGACGACCTCGGCGTCCGGTGAAGTCATCCGGCGCAGCGCGTAGTTCAGCGCCCCTGACTTGTACCCCGGCCAGTCCTCCAGGTGGACGAACTTGACCGCGTGCCGCCCGCACCAGGCCTCCACCGGCCGCCAGAGGTCCTCGTCGTCGGTGTTGTCGTCGATCAGGATGACCTCGTAGCGCGGGTAGTCCAGGCGGAGCAGGGAGCGCAGCGTTTCGATGACCATGTCCGGCGGCTCATTGTGCGCCGGCACGTGCAGGCTGACCATGGGGAGCTCGCCGTCCGGCCCGGACAGCCTGGTCCTGCGCGTGATCCGCCGCCGCCAGTGCTCGGTGCCCAGCGCGTCGCAGAGTTCCCAGAGGTACGCGCAGCTCAGGACGGCGGCGAAGACCTCGAGCACCCAGAGCAGCACACCACCCACGGTGCTGAACGGCCCGAGGTTGCTGTGGAAGGTCCACTCGATGGCGTAGACCAGGTACACCACGAACAGGAACACGGCCGAGGCCCAGCACAGATGAGCGCGGGCCGACCAGCGCCTGGTCACCGGCAGCCAGATCAGGCTGGCGACCACCACGCCCGCCACCCCGGCCACCAGGTTGTGCTCGGTCGCCCCGAGCAGCCGCAGGACGCCGGCCACCGCCGCGGCCAGCAGCGCCGTGCCGATCACGGCGAGCGCCACGCGCCGCAGCGCGGGCCACGTCCCGGTGCCGCGGTCGATGAGCCGCGCGGGCACGAACAGGGCCGCCGAGCCGAGCGGCGCGGCGATGAGCGCAGCCAGCAGGATCGCCTGAAGCATGAGGGCCCCTCATCGGTGCGCCTGGGCGGATTGCTTCCGGTTCCGGACGCTACCCGGGCGGAACTGGATCAATCATGGCGGCACGTACCATGGCCCGTTCGGCCCAAATAAGGAAAGGGTCAGCTCTCGGGCTGTAGGACGATGTCGAAATTCGCTAGCTGGAACGGGCCGGTGAGGCCGTAGCGGGCGGCCAGGGCCAGGTCGTCGACGGGGGTGAACTCGGTGATCAGGCTCTTCTTTACCGCGAATACCGCGTCGGATTCGATGTAGGGGCTGCCGGCCACGAAGATGTGCGTGGTCAGCGGGCGGTGCCCGGGAGCGGTCACGATGAAGTGGATGTGCGCCGGGCGGTAAGGGTGGCGTTTCGTCGCCTCGAGCAGCGTGCCGACCGGGCCGTCGGTCGGGATCGGGTAATAGGCCGGCACGATCGTGCGGAACCAGTAGGCGCCGTCCTGGCCCGCGGTGAACAGCCCGCGGCCGTTGCCCGCGGGCTGTACGCCAGGCTGCTGGACGTCGTAGAAGCCCTGGTCATTCGCCTGCCAGACGTCGAGTTCGGCGCCCGGCAGCGGTGTGCCGCCGGCGGAGAGGACCCGGCCTTCGAGCACGCACTGCGGGCCCGTCCCGACCAGATCGATGCTGTCGCCCAGCGCCCGGCGCGGGGAGGTGACCATGTGGAACGGGCCGAGCACGGTGGACTCAGTAGCTCCCGAAGTCTTCCGGTTGTTGATCGTCTCGACCAGCATGGAGATGCCGAGCACGTCGGAGAGCAGGACGAATTCCTGCCGTTCGTGGTCGCATTTCTGGCCGGCGGCGGTGAGGAAGCCGATGGCCCGCTCCCACTCGGCGATCGTGGGCTCGGTGTCCCTGACGAAGGCGTGCAGGTGAGCGACCAAACTGGTCAGCAGCTCACGCAGCCGCGGGTCCGGGGTGGCGGCGAAGCTCTCGACGACCGCCCCGGCCGCGGTCTCCTCGGTGAAGTCGGTGGCCATGACCGCCAGGGTAAGTCCCGGCTCGGCCGCAGGTACAGATCCGACGTCGGGCCGAGGTGCTGGAGCTTGTCGGGGTTGACCACAGAGCGCACCGCCTGCACCAGGCCGTCGGCGATGTCGAGGGCGAAGACGCCGGCCACCCGGCCTTCGGCGTCGTAGGCCACCGCCCCGGGCTGGCCGTTGACCAGGGCCGGCACGCCATAGGCGCCGTCCCTCTGCGCCCGGCGAAGCAGCCCGAGCATGAGCCGGGCGACCCGCTCCGGCCCGTGCAGCGGCTCGCGCACGGCCTGGCCCTTGCCGCCACCGTCGCCGATCATGACCACGTCGGGGGCCAGGAGTTGCAGCAGGCCCTTGACGTCGCCTCCCTCGGCCGCGTCGAAGAAGCGGCGGGCCACCTCGTCGCGCTGCTCACGTGAGGCCTCGAACCGCGGCTTGCCCGCGTCGATGTGCTGCCGGGCGCGGGCGAAGATCTGCCGGCAGTTCGGCTCGGACTTGCCGGTGATCTCGGCGATCTCCGCGTAGTCGTAACCGAACACCTCGCGGAGCAGGAACACCGCGCGTTCGGTGGGCGACAGGCTCTCGAGCAGGACGAGGAAGGCCATCGACAGGGAATCGGACATCTCGGCGCGCTCCGCGGGGTCGGGTGGGGCCGCGGGTGCCAGTTCGTCCGCGACGAGCGGCTCGGGCAGCCAGGCGCCCACGTAGGCTTCCCGCCGGACCCGGGCGGATCGCAGATGGCTGATGGCCAGCCGGGTGGTGACGGTGGCCAGGTAGGCCTTGGGCGTGATGATGCCGACACCGTCGCGCAGCGCGCGGGTCAGCCGCAGGAAGGCCTCCTGGACGATGTCCTCGGCGTCGCTGATGCTCCCGGTCATCCGGTAGGCGATCGAGAACATCAGCGGCCGGTACTCGGTGTAGGTCTGCTCGCCTTCCGGCGGGGTCTCAGGAGGCGTCGGCATGAGCAGCCTCGCATTTCTCGGCCCAGATGGGGAAACCGTCCCGCCAGCTCGGGTAGGCCGGGGTCCAGCCGAGCTCGCGCTTGGCCTTCTCGTTGCTGGCTCCGCGTACCTCGGTCATCATCGAGACGGTCATCTCACCGCCCAGCAGACGGCCCAGCCAGGCCGGGGCGCGCATGGGCGGCTTCACGTCCAGGCATGAGGCCAGGTAGGGCAGCCACTGCCAGACCGGGGCCGGTTCGTCGTCCACGACGTTATAGACGCCGGGCGCGCCGCGGGTGACCGCGGCCACGGTGGCGGCAGCGGCGTCAGTGACCTCGGTGAACGACCAGATGCCCGTGCCCCCGCCGACGACGGGCAACTGCCGCTTGCGGACCGCCTCGAGCATGGCGTCGGAGGCGCCGTGGCCGTAAAGGATGCCGTAGCGCAGCACCAGGCCCTCCGGGGCCTTGGCGGGCACGGCGTCTTCGAGGTGCCTGATGGCCGCCAAGGTGCCGGCCGTCACGGCCAGCGGATGGGAGTCGAGCGGCTCCTGCTCGGTCTTGACCTGGCTGCCCGACCGGATGTTGGTCCAGCCGACGAAGCTCTGCGCGATGAACCGGCGCGTGCCGGCCTGTGCGGCCGCTTCGAGCAGGTAGTCGGTGCCCCTGCTCCGGAGCTCGTTGGTGACCGCGAACTCCTTGTCGAAGTGGCGGAAGCTGCGCATGCTGGTCAGCGCCGTCATCTGGTGGATGATCACCTCGGGCTCCGCGGCTGTCACCGCCTTGATGACGGCCTCACGGTCCAGCCCGTCGACGATGACGGGCGTCGCGCCCCGTCCCTTGAGCTGGCTGGCCTTGAGCGCCGAGCGCGTGCTGCCGGTGACCTCGTGGCCGGCGGCGATCAGGCCGGGCACCAGGTACTGGCCGATCACGCCGGTCGCCCCCGCGACGAAGACGCGCATGATTTCCTCCCTTTTGCCGTTGTCCCCCTCTACGACGCAGCGGGCCCGGCGGGCGTGACATCCCTATTTGCTGTCCTCCCGCCAGCGAAGGTGCCAGGTCTGCGAGACGGGGCCGAGGTGGCGGAGCTTCTCCGGATTGGCCACCGTCCGGATGGCCTGGACCTGGCCGTCGAGCACGTCGAGCGCGATGACCGCGATGAGGCCGCCGTCGGAGTCGCTGGCCAGCAGTCCCGGCTGCCCGTTGACCCACGCCGCTTCCAGCGTGGCGCCGAGCTCGATCGTGCGGGCCAGCTGGACGCGGACCAACTCGGCCACCCGGTCGCGGCCGGCCACCGGCTCGATGAACGTAATCTCGCCCAGGCCGCCGCTGTCGCCGTAGAACAGCACGTCCGGAGCCAGCCGCTCGAACAGGGTGCTCATGTCCCCGCCCCGGGCCGCGGCCAGGAACAGGCCGGTCAGTTCCTCGCCTTCGGCGCGGGACGTCTCGAACCTGGGCCGCCCCTCCTCGATGCGGCGGCGGGCGCGGGCGAAGATCTGCCGGCAGGCGGCCTCGGTCTTGCCGGTGACCTCGGCGATCTCCGTATACCCGTAGCCGAAGACCTCGCGGAGGAGAAACACGGCGCGTTCGGGGGGTGACAGGCTCTCCAGCAGGACGAGGAACGCCATCGACAGGGAGTCGCTCGTTTCGGCTAGTTCGGCCGGACCGGGCGCGTTGTCGGCGTCGCCCACGATGGGTTCGGGGAGCCAGGTGCCGACGTAGGACTCGCGTCGCACCCGGGCCGAACGCAGATGGTCGATCGCCAGCCGGGTGGCGATCGTGGCCAGGTAGGCCTTTTGGTTGTCTGTCGTGTCGTTGTTTCTTGTCGCGCGGAGGAAGGCCTCCTGCACGATGTCCTCGGCGTCGCTGACGCTGCCGGTCATCCGGTAGGCGATCGAGAACATCAGCGGCCGGTACTCGGTGTAGTCGCTCGTGTCCATGACTGTCCCCTCATGCGTTCTGCTAGTCGCGCTAGCCCGCTAGTCCGTTAGGACGAGGGGAGGCCGCCGGCTGTGACATCGGCCGTCCGTTGCCCGCCCGCGCCCGGCCTCAGCCGGGCCGGGAGGCACTCCCCGAGGCCGTCCGCGAACAGCGGCACCCGCCACAGCGGCGGCGCCGGCCCGCCGCCTCCGGACAGCTGCATGACGGTCTCGATGGTGACCCGTACCAGCCGCCACGCGCCGGCGAACATCAAGAACGCGAGCGGGATCTCGGCCAGGACGGCGGACAGGACGCTTGCGGTGAAGCCGCTCGAGCCGTAGTCGAGAGCGAGGTCGAACCAGGCGTCGCAGAGCAGCAGCGTCCCGGTCATGATCATCAGGAAGATCACCACCTGGCGCTGGTGCCAGGCGGCCCAGGCGGTCGCGGCGAACGCGAGGAGTTCGGCGATGTCCAGCCCGACCCACACCGCCCGCCAGTCGCTGGAGGTATAGCGGCCCGGCAGGGTCAAGATGAGGATCGCGATCCAGCCCGCCAGCGCGACGCAGCACGCCATCATGACCAGCAGGGCGAGTCGCCGACGGCGCCGCAGCCGCGGGTCGAGCAGCGGGTGGGGCAGGTCGATGGCCGCCAGCGCGCGGGCCAGCTCGCGCCGCTCATCTCGTGTCATCCGGCGTAGTTCGGCCTCATTAATCACGTATTCATTCTGCGCCGCGCCGGTGCGGGGCTCCGGTTGCTGGGGCCCCTAAGCGCAATGCCGGGTAGTTAAGGGCCGGGTGTGCTGGTCAAGCATTTCGGTCGGCGTGTCGGGGGTTGCTGTTCCTGGGCGTGCTGCAGCGTGATGGCGATCGCGGTGACCGGGGTGCTATGCGCGGGGCGGTGCGGGTCGGCTTTGTTCCAGCGGGATAGCGGGGATTTGACCTTGCGGACGCTGACCCGGGGCCGGCGGGGCGGGAGCAGGCCGGCCAGGACGGCACGGCCGATCCGGCCGGGGTCCGGGATGTCGCTGGTGACCACGCCGTCGGCTGCGGTTACGGTGTCGATGGCGGTTTGCAGGGCGATGCTGAAGCTGGCCCGGTCGGGATCGGTGCCAGGCACGGTCTCGACCGCGGTGACCATCTCCCGGCGCAGCGCCTGGTACAGGGCCAGCAGCGCCCAGATTTCCTGTTCCAGCCCGGATGGGTCACCCGAACGCAGCACCCGGCCGTTCAGCAGTGTGTGCCGCAGCGCCAGGTAGGCGACCTCGTGTTCCCACCGCTCGTGATACAAGCGGATCAGCGCGGCAGCGGGATAGCGGCGGTAATCGAGCAGGGTGGTGGCCAGCCGGTAGCGGCCGCAGTACCGGGTGCCGTCGGCGAGCGTGACGAGGACCTCGGCTTCGATGATCCGCACCGTCAGGGCGCCGATCCGGGACAAGAACGTGCCGTCGTCGAGCCGGGCCATCACCGGCAGGCGGCGGGTGGCGGTCAGCCGGGCCAGGAACTGGGCCTTCGTGGCGGCGACCGCCTCCAGGAACCCGGCGGCGTCGAAGCCCCGGTCGGTCAGCACCAGCATGTCGCGGGTCAGCAGGTGCAGCAGCTGGCGGGCGTAGGCGGTCTCGCCGGGCGCCCGCGGGCCGAAGACCGCGCCGATCAGCGCGCGGGTACCGGTCTCCGCCAGGGTCATCAGCTCGATCGCCGGGTAGCCGGTGACCCCGAGCGCGGCCTTCAGCTTCCCCAGCCAGGCCCGGTTCCGCCCGGTGTCCGGCACCTTGACCGAAGCGCAGCCATCGAAGGCCACCGTCCGGAACCGGCCGAACCGCACGCCCGGCGTCCGCGGCTGGGCCACCGGCCCGGCCAGCACCTCAAACAGCGCCTTCACCGGCGCGGTACCGATCCGCCGGCGCAGGTCCCGCAGCGCCTTCAGCGACGGGCACGGCAGGCACTGGCCCTGCAGCCCGGCGGTCAGCTTCTGCCACACGATGCCGTAACCCTGCCCCGGGAACAAGCCCAGCGCCAGCACAAAGTACACCCCGACCCGCGACGGCAGGTCGCGCAGCCGCTGCTCCCGCGCCCGCGCCTCCGCCAGCACCCCATCCGCCAGCTCAAACGGGACCTGCCAGGTCAGCTCACCCAGGTGGCCGGGCGCGAACACCCCAGCCGCCACCGTAATCGTCCGGGTAATCGTCATGACGGCAGAACTGATGGCAGACTTAACGGGCAACGGAGGTCCTCGGCAGCGGGTGGTCTTGGTCGATTTCCCGTCCTACCGGACCTCCGTTGCCATGTCAGTCACGCCACGCCCACACGGGGCAAACCGCTTGACAACAGGCCTCGACCCTTAACTACCCGGCATTGGGGCTAGGCTGCCTTCCATGACGGAGACCCAGTGGCGCACGCACCGGCTCGAACTGGACGACCAGACGCTGCGGGAGTGGGACGCC
>Ga0208324_1000938_pt1 | contig 11760 bp, 11 predicted proteins | sample Sb_taG_2_FD_187707 | JGI IMG/M metagenome (GOLD analysis project Ga0208324, IMG submission 187707) | Peat soil microbial communities from Weissenstadt, Germany - Sb_50d_5_LS metaG (SPAdes) (version 2) | ecosystem: Environmental > Terrestrial > Soil > Wetlands > Peat | place: Germany... | reverse complement strand
CAGCATCGCCTTGCAAAAGCCGCTCAACACCTTGCCAGGTCGCTGTCGCTTGGGGCAATGAACCTGGATGTAGAAGGATCGGGACAGCACAAAACGGTCGGCGTCAGTCTCCCCTGCACACCAGCAACCGTGCTGGCTTGCGGCTTGTTTGATTTGTTTCCAGACTTCAGGGGTGAGAAACTCACGCATCGAACCAGAGAGCGACTCAGAACGCTTTGCTCGCCGTTGTGCCCATTTGGCAGATGCCCGCGAGGAGGAAGCCGAACACTGTGCAGCCATGGGACCGTCCTTGTTTCCATGGGGGTCTTCGGTAAAACCGCGCCATGATGACAAAAGACGGTCTCATGTTTTAGGCCAAATTCCTCAAGGAAGGCCGACTCCAAGCTCTTACCAGACAACAACTCCAAGCACAAGCCACCCAAACTCGTCATGGGCGTTGAGTGGCCCCCCCATTCCCGGTCCGGCCGGCACGATCGCCGTGTTCTAGACTGGCTGAGGAGCCCCGAACCTTTCGGGGTTCGGGGGAGTATGGGGTATGACGAGCGCGAGAATCTGGCGCGCGCTGCTGTTGCTGGGAGGGCTGCTGCTGGCGGCCGGCTTGGTTGTCCTGAGCCCGCAACGGCCGGCGACCGGCTACCATTACGGCAGCATCGGCTCGCACGACTTCCTCCAGTACTGGTCCGCCTCTACCGGGCGCTCCGTGCCGGAGCAGACCCCTATGACGGGCTGGTGCTGCACCCGATCGAGCGGGACGCCGGGCAGTCTCCCGGGACGACCTTGTTCATGTGGAACCCTCCCTGGACCGTGCTCTTGATCGCGCCGGTCCTCGAGTGCCGCTTTCCTGCGGCGTGTCTGGCATGGATCGTCTGCAATCTGGCACTGCTGGCAGCCATCGGCCTGCTCGTTTGCGATGCGGCCGGGATCACTGGCGGTCGAGAACTGAACGGTCCCGCGATCCTCTCATCGCTGCTGCTCTTCTACCCCGCCATGGAGACGATCGCGCTGGGGCAGATCTCGCTCGTGCTCGCCTTCGCCGGGGCTCTGTTCTTGCGATCCGCCGTAAGGCGAAATGAGGTGGGGGCAGGGCTCAGTCTCGTCCTTCTGACAATCAAGCCACACCTGTTCTTGATCTTTGGGGCATGGGTCCTGGCCTGGATCGTCCGGGAGCGACTTTGGCGCATGCTGGCCGCCGCCGCGTTCGGACTGGCGGCTCTACTGCTCTTGACTCAGCTCCTCTGGCCTGGAGCCCTCCTCGACTGGTGGGAGAGTTTCGGGCGAGCTCCTCGAGGCCCGGGCGCCGAGGGGACCGCGAACTGGATGACATGCAGCCTGGCGAGCTGGGTCCGCCTGCTCGTCTCCCAGGCGTCAGGCCGGGCACCGCTCTGGCCCGTGGCGGCGGTCCCTCTTGCCGGTCTGATCGCGACTGTTGCCTACCTCGCGCTGTCACGTCCCGCGATCATCTGGCTCGACGTGATCCATCCCGTGCTCTGCTTGTCGGTGGGACTGGCACCCTACGGCTGGCCGTTCGATCACGCGGTTCTGGTCCTCGGCCAGGTTCTGCTCGTCTTGCGCGTCATGCAGCCGGGCGTGGCACTCGTCGATCGCGTCGCTGTGTTGGGTGCCCTCGCGATCTTGCTGGGCATTCCGGTCGCGCTGGAGAGCCCAATGTTCGGGCTCCACCTGCTGGCCTGGTATCCCTGGGCGAGCCTCCTGCTCTGGGTCTGGGCTGATCGAAGGCTGAAGGGAGGGGGCAGGAATCGATATCATCACACAACGCATAACAACCTGCTGATTCCTATTCCGCTCGTGAACCCGTTGCCGCTTGGGGTAACTGGGGCGGACCAACGGGCGATTTTATCCGGGACGAACGCGCGTGGCCAAAGCCTTGTGTTGATTTTCGGCCAAAGAGCACCGAGACGGAATCTCGGTAGAGGACGGTCCAGTCCGGCTCCTCGGACATCCGTTTCGCCAGGCCGCGGTCGGGCTTGACCCAGACCATGTCGATACGATCGCGGTCGCGGATGGTATCCCAGGCTGGGCCGCCGGTGAGCGCGTCGACGTATTCAAGGATGGCGGCCTTGCCGAAGAGCTCGAAACGGTCGTCAAGGTAAGAGGATCGGATCGGCCGGCACTCCGCCTCGATCAAGCCGCCCCAGTCTTGCTCATGGAAAAGGCGCGACGACGCGGGCTGATCGTTCAGCGTCGCCAGCGCCGACAAAGGCCACTTCTGGCGATCAAACTCACCAAGCCGAGCACCCGCCGCCACCAGCAGCACCACGCTTGTCGCCAACCCCGGAATCCAGAGTGAGTTTCTTCCATGCTCCTTCCAACCGGTCCGAAGCGCGAGCGGAAGGCCGTCGAGCAGCGTGGCTAGTGGCGCAGCGGCGACCAGGGCGAACAAGGGGGCGTTGCGGATCGAGGTCAGCGCGAGGTGGAGCCAGACCAGGAGGTGGACCAGATGATAGCGGTCCACCCGGCGGTTGGAGATGGCGGACAGGCCGACCAGCGCCAGCAGGACCATCTCCAGCACCCGGGCCTCCGGCTTGCCGAAGGGAGCGGACTGCCACTCGTCGATAAGGCTCGTCACGCCGCTGGAGACCAGCAGGTTGCCGACATGTCGGTAGAGATCCCAGCCATAGGGGTTGAACAGCGCCGTCAGGCATGAGGCGAGGAACGCCAGGAAGAACCTGATCGTGTTGCGACGGCGGGCCTGGTCCCAGGGACCCGAGATTGCATGCCCCACGACCGCCGTGGCCACGATGGCCGGCAAGGCGAGGAACCCCCCGTGGAGGTTCGCCAGGATCGCGGTGAAGACCGGCACCCAGGCGACGCTCAAGCCGCCACGCTCATGTTGCTTCTGGCAGACACGCAACGTGAGGTACACGAAGGCAAGGGTGAGGATGTGCGGTCGGATCAGGAAGTGAATGCATCCAATCGCGGCCATCAACAGGGCCACGACGACGGCCACGACCGGGGAGATCCCATCGCGGATGAGGCCTCCGGCCAAAGCCCCGTAGACCGCCGCCAGCAAGAGCGCTGTCAGAGCCACGGCCGCCGACCATCCCGCGTGATCGACCACCAGGGCCAGCAGGACGTCGAAAGCCCAGTACTGATCGACCCAGGGGGCGTGCGTGCGAGTGAACGTCAGGGTGTCGCATCGCGGCACGGAGCCCGAGGCCACGATGTCCCGGCCGAGACGCAGGTGCCAGAGCGTTCCCGGATCGTTGAACAGGGAGTGTCGTCCGCCAATCAGGACCAACACCAGCACCAGCGCGAAGACGAGGTCGCTCGGGCCAGGAATCAGGCGGCCCCAGCCAGCCAGGGGGTGTTTTCTCTCGTACATTCAAGTATGAGCTTGGCGGTCTCACTCCGTTTCATTTAGGACGATCGACTGTGAATTTCCCTACGAAGCTTAGTTCAAGAACCGGCCGTAAGCCCGGACCAGGTGACTCGACCGACTCAGCCGCGCAGGCCGGCGAGGCTGGGGTTGTTGAGAAGTTGATAGGGCTGGACGAGGGGCGCGATGGCCTCGCCGCGTTGAGTGATATGGGCCTCGGCGATGGGACCGAGCCGGCCCGATGCACCGGCGAGGTAAGCAACTCGCCACCGGTCGATGTCCATCAGGCGGGCGCAGGTGGCGTCAACGGCGGGCAAGTCGGTGCCCATGACCAGCACCCCGGAAGCTCTCGGCGTACCCATGATCGGGCCGTCTCCTTCCATGCCGATGATGCCGTCGACGATAGCCAGATGAGGGCGGACGATGGCCGCGATGTCGAGGATGGATCCGGGGTTTCCCGCGAGGTGAAGCACGTTCTTGGGCCAGCCGTAGCAGATGCTGGGCATCACGCCGAAGAGGTTCTTGAGTGCGAGCGTGACGCCTGCCCAGTGATGCGTCTTCATCTTGGGCATGGAGACGACCAGGTCGGCCCTGCGCAGAGTTACCGGCAGCATCAACTCCCGCAGCCGGCTGTAGCCCAGGGCGTTGGGCACGGCGACGACGTCGTCATGATTCAGGTCGATGAATTCCAGCCGGGACTCGGCCAGCACCGGCGCCAGGCCTCATGGCCGGCAAGAGCTCGAACTCGAGCCCTGGCATTTACAGAGCGACAGCCCGCTTGAGGATATTCCGGGCCATCTCATCCTAGTGCCCGCAAACCTGTCCCCAGTTGGCCGGGATGACGTCGATGACAGGCGGCGTGAAATTGACCTCGGGAAAGAACTGTCCCGCTCCGATCGTCAAACCGAAGCCACACGAGACCGACCTGGACGCCTGTCCGAAAACGAGATCGTGGGGATCGGGAAAAGCCAAGGTGGAATAGAACTGCGTCATCGCTGGATCCTCCTGCTCACGCCCCCGCCAAGCCTCGCGGGCAAGCCTACTGGGAAGGAATTCAGCTCGATCGATTCACAAGGGCTCGTGAGGCCGGCGTCTTGCGGTCGGAAACGCCATGATAACCCGAAGGGACTGCTGGTGACAGTCCGGGGTCAACCGGGCAGTGCCCGTCCTTGTATGTTCGATTCCGGCCAGTCGGTGATACCGGCCTCCGTATCGTGAGGAGAGATGTGCCCGTCCGCTTGTTGGTCTACGCTAATCCGCAATCCTAGCGGCCGTCAGCAACCGGAAACCACATTCCTTTTCCATCGCATGGCAGGGGGGGAATCGTCACCTGCGAAATGCGTTCCCAGAGCGATGCTCCCTCCCGGACGAACAGTGAACAGATTCGATCTTCGTACGCCATCGCCCAGCCGGACTGCTGCCGCATCCGCTGGTCCGACATAGTTCCACGTCGTAAGAGGGCCAGACTCGGCTCACCGCGGCGGAGGAGGTCTTCCCAACCTGGTAGACCTTTCCGAAAGTCGGCGTCCCGGCACTGCATCTGTTCCGAGTAGACGGTTTCCCGGCGGCCATCGATCGAGACTTTCAACTGCGGGCCGAGGTGCCAGATCACGTATTCGCCCCAATCGAAATCAACCAGGAGATTCCCCTCGATCCCACTGCCATCCAGGATTGCCACGGCACGAACAGGGAAATCGAAATTTCCAGGCTCGATCCGGATCCCCTGAAACGACCAAAAACTCAGGACAATCATGATCAAGGTCGTGCCCGCGATCGGGGCGATGAGCCAGGCGGCCGGCCGCTCGGTCTGGGAAACGCGCTCTAAGCTCGAGTTCCCCACTTCGGAGATGTGTTCTCCCGCCAGGATCACGGTCGCCAGGGCAAACATCGGCAGATGGCGAACCGCCAAGAGCGGAGCGACGGCCGTGGCCAGATGAACCAGAAACAGCGAGAGATCGAGCGGCTTCCTCGATCCTGTCCAGCCCCAGGCGGAGACCGCCAGCAGAGCGAGGTAAGCAACCCCGGACAGGCTCACCAAGGACACGGGTGCCCATTCCGATATCTCGGGTCGAGGTACGGTCGCCGTGGTCAGGAGGAAGCGGACAAGGCCAATTCCGTAAGGATTGAACGCCAGAGCGAACAAACAGACAGCGAACGGAACGCCGATCTTGGCGACTTCAACGAAGCGTCGAATATTGCCAGAGGTTCGTCCCCACAGGATCATCCCTGCCTTGATTGGCGCCCAGACGCAGAGGACAGCCAGTCCCGCCAAAACCCCGCCATGAAGATTCACCCAGACGGCGAACACTGGCACCAGCAGCCAGAGCGCGTCCGTCCGGCCCCTCGAGCTATTCCGAATCAGGATCAACATGCAGGCGAACAGCACGTAGGTGAAGAACTGGGGGCGAACCGCTCCCAGGCCAGGACGAAGCGCCAAAGCCACGAGGAGCAGAAAGAGAGAGCTCGCCAGCGGGTTCAATTGCTCTCGGCAAAGCTGTCGCAAACCCAGGCTGAGCAGGAACAACCCCGCAACGGTCTTAAGTGCGACCAGCCCGGATGGTCCGGCCACCTGGTAAGTCGAGGCAAAGATCAGCTCGGAGAGCCACTCGTGGTTGATCCAGGGGCGATCGCTCAGGTACGAGTAGCGGTCCTGCTGGATCACGCGTCGCGTCTGGAGAATATCGCGCCCGAAAGTCAGGTGGCCCCACAGATCGGGATCGGCGACGGTGTCTGAGACTGCAAACAGACAGACGGATGCGACCAGAAGCCCGAGCCACCAGAGCCACAAGGGCCGGCGCATGCCGGACTCCTTGTCATCTTGAGCAGCCTGGGCTTCTTTCTCGGGCTGATCCATTCGACGGATTTCTGGGTTCAGCAGACTGGTCGCCCGGATATTCCGCGGCTGCGGGCAGGGCCATCGTCGAACCCGTCATCTCGGCCCTCATGGTGAGCTTAGGTCACAATCGCCCGCCTAACCATTCTGTCGTCGCCTCGACTCCACGGTGCGCTCTTATACCGACTCGCAGGCCGCAATGATCTCTTCGACAATCTGCCGCATGCTGACCATCCGGTTCCGGGGCATCGGGCTCGAGCATGGGAAGAATCAAGGGCCGGAAGAGGGGCGTGACCTGAGCTACCATGCCGTGGGGATCGACCGAGCGGATCTGCTCCATGACCTAGAGCACGTGGGGAGCCGCGAATGCCATACGTTCTCGGGCTTGAGGTCGCCATGCACGATGCCGGCCTCGGGGGCGGCGGCCATGCCGGCGGAAAGCTCGCGGCTGATCGAGAGCAGATCGTCCAGCGGCGATACCGGCATCCGTGTCATGAGGAGAGCTGTGCCTATCCTCTTCTGATCTGCGCTCATCCGCGTTCATTCGCGGCGCGATGTCTTCCAGCCGTACGATTGGAATAGGCTCACTCAGCCGCGCAGGCCGGTGAGGCTGGGGTGGTTAAGAAGCTGATAGCGCTGGACGAGGGGCGCGATGGCCTCGCCCCGTTGAGTGATATGGGCCTCGGCGATGGGACCGAGCCGGCCCGAAGCACCGGCGAGGTAAGCAACCCGCCACGGGTCGATGCCCATCAGGCGGGCGCAGGTGGCGTCAACGGCGGGCAAGTTGGTGCCCATGACCAGGACCCCGGAAGCTCTCGGCGTGCCCATGATCGGACCGTCTCCTTCCATGCCGATGATGCCGTCGACGATAGCCAGATGAGGGCGGACGGTGGCCGCGATGTCGAGGATGGACTCGGGAATTCCCGCGTGGTGGAGCACGTTCTTGGGCCAGCCGTAGCAGACGCCGGGCATCACGCCGAAGAGGTTTTTGAGTGCGAGCGTGACACCGGCCCAGTGATGCGTCTTCATCTTGGGCATGGAGACGACCAGGTCGGCCCTGCGCAGAGTTACCGGCAGCATCAACTCCTGCAGCCGGCTCTGGCCCAGGGCGTTGGGCACGGCGACGACGTCGTCATGATTGAGATCGATGAATTCCAGCCGGGACTCGGCCAGCACCGGCGCAAGGCCTGACTGGTCGAGAACATACTGCGAATCACGGCAGTGCCCCTGGCCTTCGGCCACAAGGACCTCGCGAGCTTGCCAGCGACGAAACACCTCTCCGGCGGCGCGGACGACCGCGGGGTGGGTGTTGATCTGGGGGTCAGTGCGGGTTGGCTCGACGAGGTTCGGCTTGAGCAGTACCGTCTTGCCCTTGAAGAGGGAGGGGCCGAGGCCCAGTTCCCTCAGGCCGTTGTGCAGGATCTGCTCGAGATCCTCGGTGTACGAGGCGGCCTGCGCGACGAAGACATCGGAGCGGCAGGCGGCCTCGTCGTGATCACGAGCCGACTTGAGCGCCAGTCCGGCGGCTGCCGCGGCGCCAACCGCCGTCAGAAAGGAGCGTCGTCTCATGAGCGCGGTTCCCTTGAAACAAAAGGATCATCCCCGTGAGCCAGCAGCAGCAGGCTCAGTCCCGCGGTGACGTCGGGACGGCCGGTGTACTGCGTATACGACTCGCTCAGCCAGTCCGCGGCCGCGGCTGGGGTGGCGTTCCAGGCCCGCAGGCCGAGCACCCCCCAGGCCAGAGAGATCGGAGCCCGGATGTCGGGTAGCGTCCGCAGCAGATAGGCGATGGCCGGATCGACCGATCGGGGGCGGAGCTTGCTCGCCTGAGCCGCCAGGGCCAGCAGGGCCAGGCCGGTCGGTCCCGGCTGGGGTCGAAGTTGCCGGCCGAAGACGGACGTGTTCCCGTAGTTCCAGCCACCCTGAGAGAGAGCCCGGTTGAGGACGACACGAATTCCCTCAGTGACGCGGGGATGGTACGCCAGGCCTTCCCGGTCCAGCGCCAGGATCGCCATGGCCGTCGGCTCGAGCCAGGAGTGGGTGCCCTCGATCCAGGGCCAGCCCACTAACGTCATGTCGTGCCCGACCACGCTGCCGATGTAGGCCGCGTCGATTGCGATGGGGTTTCCTTTCTGCTCGAGGAGCCAGGCGGCGGCCCGCCGTCGCGCTGGCGCGTGTACCTCCAGCGCGTTCCAGAGCAGGATTGCATGAGGAGTGGTCCAGCACGGGCTCGGTAGCGCAGGCGCAATGCCCAGCGAGCCGTCGGACTTTTGCAGCGTTTGGAGCCAGTCAGCACCACGCTGGATCGCCCCGCGCCGGGCCTCCGGCGGCGAATGACTGCGACAGCTCCAGAGACCCAGGCAGGCCAGCGCCGTCGGTTCCACGCTCGGGCTCCGGTCATTGCGATAGCCCCAGGCGCCGGTGCGGTCTCGCAGTCGCAACAGTTCAGTTTGTGCGCTGCCAGTCCAGTCGTTCATGGCCCGGCGTCCTTTACAAGTCTCGATCGCGCCGCCGGGCAGTCCAGTACGGCTGGACCTGGCGCGTGCGCAGATGACGCTCTGCCCGGCTGGTCCTTACTGAAGCTTAGAACACGCCGCGCAATTAGTAAGGATGGCCCGTCTCTTTTGAAGCCTTGACGCGGCACCGCAGGCTGGAGGGCGGTTTGGCTGGGCGCTCTCTTGGTGTTTCACAGGGGCATCCGGTGCGTTGACTGTCCGGTCTAGTCTGTCGCGTCCTGACAACACGCAACGGCCTGATCAGGACGGGCTTTTGACATCGTTTCCGGTCATGACCTAGGTTTGGAATGATGCTGGTGACAACGAACGAAACAGAGCGTTTTCAGCCAGCGCATCGGCGAATAGCAACCTCGTATCGTCAGGTGCACTGCATCGCTCTAGGCGAAGCAGCATCAAGCCTGTCCTACCGTCAATTTCGTTGCCTGTTCAAGGAGATCTCCATGCAAGGTATGATTTCGAGGGTCCAGCGGTTCCTGATCAACGAGGACGGCCCGACGGCCGTCGAGTACGCCGTCATGCTGGCACTGATCTTGGTGGCGTGCATCTCGATCATAACCACGCTCGGCACGAAGGTCAGCAGCACCTTCAACGCCGTGAACACCGGAATCGCCTCGTGATGCTCACAGAGGCCGGGGAATCGGAGACCACGGTCTCCCTGTAGTTGTTTGGTTTGGTTACGAGGAACCACGGGTGAAGCAGCGGGAGGAGCCCGTCGCTTCACCCTTTCTTTGTTCTTCGTGCCAGCGTGCGGCCGGCCGGCGTGGGCCGGGTCCCGGCCCCGGCGGGGTCGACTGCCCCGATTTGACAGACCAAGGGATTCGACCCAAGTTACTGTAGGGCGGGTCGGCCCGGAGAACGTACCGGGACCACCCAGCGCGTTGGGCGGAGGTAGGGATTGAGGATTGTTCGAGGAGTTCGTGATGACACAAGTGCCTCAGGCGGTGATCTGGCTGGTCTCGGCGGTCTTGGTTGAGGCGGCGGTGATTGATGGCCGACAGCTTCGCGTTCCCAACTGGCTGACGTTTCATTTTGTGATCGGGGGCCTGGTGTTTGCCGCCTGGTACGGCGGCCGCGCGATGCTTCTCTCGTCGCTGGCGGGGACGGGCGTAGGCCTGATCTCGCTTCTACCTCTCTATGCGATTGGCGGCATGGGAGCGGGTGACGTCAAGCTGATGGCCGGCGTCGGAGCCTGGCTGGGCCCATGGCTGACGTTCTGGGCATTTGTGTCCACGGCGCTGGTGGGCGGGCTGCTGGGCGTGGCGATGATTGTTGCCTCGGGCAATGTGATCCACCACTGGGTGATGTTTCAGACGATCGGCCACGAGATTCTCTCGATTCGCAACCCCGCCGTGCTGGCCGAAAGAGCTGGCGAGCGTAAGAAAAACATGATGCTCCTTCCTTACGGTATCCCGATCGCGATCGGCTCCATCGCCTGCTTCGGCTGGATGGGGCTGCTCTTCTGAACGGCAGGCTGCGATGGCCAGAGCCCGCGGCCGGCAACAACTCCGGAAAACGCAAGAGCCCAGATCGGGCGGAAAGTGAAACGAACAGATGAACAGCAGATCGCTGACGGTGCTGGTACTTGCCGTCTTCCTCGGTCTGGGCGCCATGCTGGCGACCCGGCACCTGATGAGCAAGCCGGCCGCCGCCGAGGAAGAGTCACAAGAGATCCTCGTCGCCGCGCGCGACTTCAAGGAGGAGGAGACCCTCAAGCCAGACATGATCAAGACGGTGCGGACGAGCAAGGCAGCCGTTCCGGTCGGCGCGTTTTCCTCGTTCAAGGACGTGGAGGAGCGGTGGGTCAGGACGACCATGCTGGAGGGTGACCCGATCGTGGACAAGAAGCTCGGGCCCAAAGGGTCGCCTCCGGGACTGGTGGCAAACATACCCAAAGGCATGCGGGCCTACGCGGTCGAGGTCAACGAGCAATCGGGAGTTTCCGGGTTCATCCTCCCCGGTCATCGTGTGGACGTGGTGCGGTTCGAGGCCAACGACAAGTCCCCGGTGCAGCGGGGGGAGACGATTCTGCAGAACATCCTGGTCCTTGCGGCCGGGCAGGTGTTCACCCGTCCGGAGGAGAAATCACTGCTGAACCGGACCGTGACGCTGGCGGTCTTTCCCGAACAGGTGGATATCCTGGTGGCTGCCCGGGCCAAGGGGCCTCTGTCGCTCTCGCTGCGCGGGGTCAACGACCATGTCATCGTCAATCGACCCAAACCCAAGCCGGAGGTCAGCGAGGAGGACAAGGCTCGCCGGGCCAAGCTGGAGAAAGAGCTCGAGGAACTCAAGCTCGCACTGGCGAAGAAGATGGCCGAACCACCGCCCGCCCCTGTTCCTCCTCCTGCCCCGAAGCCGCCGGAACCAAAGCCCCCGCAGAGGCGCTCCGTCTACATCTACCGGCCGCTCCAGGACAAGAAAGCGGAGGTTGTGGACCTCGACGAAGCGCCCCGGAAGATCGCCCAGAAAAAACTGGACATTGACGACGATGAGCCCAGCAGCGTCGGCTTCGGCACCACGAACGTCACCAAGGTCGACTCCGCGGGCAAGGGTACGTCCTTCAGAGATCAGTGATGCAAGACTCTGCTCGCGATCGTCGCCCCGCCCCGCAATTGGAGCAAGACATGCAGCACCGACGATGACCCGCTATCCGTCGAGGATGTCGGACAGGCGAGATCCCTAGCGCACGGGTAGATGACACATGAGGGATGTGATACGAGTCGTTCTGGTTGATCCAAACGATGAGTCGAGGCAGGCGCTGCAGCAACTCCTGGGCTCCATGGGTTCTGTGTGGATCGTCGAGGTCCTTTCCAGCTACAAGGTCGCGGCGAGCCGCATCGTCGAGATCGCCCCGGACCTTTGCCTTGTGGCCCTCGATTCCGAGCCGGGCCAGGCCATTGAGCTGATCGCCAGCATTGTGCAGGCGATCCCGAGCGCCGTCGTGATGCCGGCCAGCGCGAGCTGTGACAGCACCTTGATTCTCAAGTCCATCCGCGCCGGAGCCCGTGAGTTCCTGACGCTGCCGACCGAGGCCAGCGAGCTGATGGAGATCATCACGCGGCTTTTCCGCGGCCGCG
>Ga0208324_1000935_pt1 | contig 11797 bp, 12 predicted proteins | sample Sb_taG_2_FD_187707 | JGI IMG/M metagenome (GOLD analysis project Ga0208324, IMG submission 187707) | Peat soil microbial communities from Weissenstadt, Germany - Sb_50d_5_LS metaG (SPAdes) (version 2) | ecosystem: Environmental > Terrestrial > Soil > Wetlands > Peat | place: Germany... | reverse complement strand
ATCGACGCGCTTGAAGCGCAAGAGATAAAGGAGACCGGCAATGAAGAAGGTTAGCACCGCAACGGCGCAGCAGAGTAGAAAAATCTCGGAACGTAAGTTAACCATCGGATTGGATCTGGGCGATCGCAACAGTTGGTATTGCGTGCTGGAGGAATCCGGCGCGGTGGTGCTGGAACAGAAACTGAGCACGACTCCCAAAGCCATGAAGGAAGTTTTCGGGGGAATGCCGCGCAGCCGCATCGCGCTGGAAACCGGGATGCACTCGCCGTGGGTGAGCCGCTTGCTGAGCGAACTGGGGCACGAAGTGATCGTGGCGCATGCGCGCAGTGTGCGGCTGATCGGGGAGAGCCGAAAGAAGGATGATCGCCTGGATGCGCAGACGTTGGCTCGGCTGGCCAGGATCGATCCGAAGTTGCTGTGTCCGGTGAAGCATCGCAGCGCGAAGGCGCAGGCGGACCTGACGTTGATCCGGGCGCGAGCTGGGTTGGTGCGAGCGCGGACGGCGCTGGTCAACACGGCCCGGGGATTGGCCAAGAGCTACGGCGAGCGGCTGCGCGGATGCAATGTGCGCAATATGAATCCGGAAAAAGCCGAAGGGCCGCTGCTGGTGGCACTGGAATCGCTGAGCGAGCAAATCGCCGAGTACAACGAGCGCATTGAGCAACTGGCGCAGCAGAGTTATCCGCAGGTAGGGTTGCTGAAACAGATCAAGGGCGTGGGCACGCTGATCGGGTTGACATTTCTGCTGACACTGGAAGACCCGCATCGTTTCCGCAAGAGCCGCGATGTGGGCTGCTATCTGGGACTGCAGCCGGGACGGAGGAACTCCGGGCAAAGTCAGCCCCAGATGCACATCAGCAAAGAGGGCGATCCCTATCTCCGTACGCTGCTGGTGCAAGGCGCGCAGCACATCCTGGGACCATTCGGTGTGGACTGCGATCTGCGGCGCTGGGGTTTGAAGCTGGCCGAGCGCGGCGGGAAGAGTGGCAAGAAACGAGCCATCATCGCCACGGCCAGAAAGCTGGCGGTGTTGCTGCATCACTTGTGGGTAAGCGGAGAAGTGTACGAGCCGCTGCACAACAGCAGCCGGGCTGTGCTCAGGACCGCGGCATAAAGCAAAACATTCTTGGGAAGGAAAAAATCAGAAGCCAAAGCCGAGTTCCGGTGACTGCGTTAAACGCCTGGCCCATTTCCGTCGTGAGATGGAAGAGAGGTCGACAATCAGGTGGCAGCACCGGCTGAAACGAGAACGCCCAACTTGCACCGAGCGATAAATTGCTCATTGAGAGTGCGGATGGAAGGATGGCGTCAGTGGCTACTCGGCGGGAGAAAAAACTTGTCCAACGAAAAAACACAAGAACCCACTTGACTCCGACCGGCCTTCTCATGGAAGGCGTGTACACTCATTGACATCCGGGAACAGGGGAAACCCGGTCAATGAGTGATATCGGTATACGTCAATCAACACAAAAGTCGGTGTCCTTAATCGGCGGCACCTTCACTCGGACGCTGGAAGCGAAGCACGCTGCCCGCGTCCAAAAGTGCGCCGAACGCATACGACAGGGTCGTGTAAAACGGTATGGTGATATTCCCTTCGGGATAGCGCGGAGGCGTTCCTACGAAGAAGTGCGCCAATGTTGTGTGCCAGTTGTGGTCTACGAGAACAGTGGTTGGTGTCCACAGGATTATCTTCGTCGCTAGATACAGAGTCGGCAGAACCCACACCCAAAAGCGATGATTGCCCCTGAGTAGGCCATAGCCGAAATAACCCGCAATACCAGCCAAAACTATCTCCAGCGGGTAGTAAGGTCCGGTCGCAATCGAGATTATCCCTTGCCCTAAGAGTGGCTTCAGGATCGCTTCCAACAAGATCGCAGTCGCCAATCCTACGCCGAGTGTCGCGATCAAGAGATGCAACAGGTATAAGCCGACCCACCGCACAGAAGTTTTCATCGATGTAAATGTACAACTTTCCGGGCCGATGCGAGCATTGTTGTCGCAAACAGGCGATTTCACGTTTTCACTGTTGGTCAATGAGCGATATGGGGATGTTACGCCAGCTATACTGGACCAGAGGCTTTAACAAAAACAGCAGACAGATTGGCCAATTGGTCTTCGGCGGTCTGTGCAACGAGGTTCATGTGAGAAGAATTGAGTTTCGGATTATTGGATACGTGCTTCTCACCGTTGTTTCTGTGACCGCCCAAACCTCCCAAACGAAGGTCGTACCCTGCCCGGCAAAGGGCGTTCCTGCCGGATGGATGACTTACGTCAATCGGTCGTACGGTTTCTGCTTCTCTTATCCGCCCAGTTACTATCAAATACAGAAGCCTTGGCTCACGAAATATACTGAGACCAAAGAGTACTCGCAATACATTCTTAAAGCTGCTCGTGAGGGTCGGGTGGTACGACTGCAGCCTAAACAGACGGAGAAAAGCCCGATTGAAGCCGAGCTAGATGACCAAGCATTCAACTTGGACAGCCTCGCCCGACTGGCGCCGACGGGAATCGAAGGTCCGCCGGAACCTCAGCAAATCGGAACCGAGACCTTCTATTACTACGGGCCCGGCGGCGGTGGTGTGGCGTATGCTGACAGATATTTCCTTGACGTGAGAGGCAAAACCCTATCCATCGCTTTTGAGGCGGGACCCAGCAATATTCCATCGTCGGAAACGCGGTCTATCGAAAAACCGCTGCTGCAGACTTTCCGGACCTTCTAGTTTAACTGGTGTGAAAGCCTGCAAAATTTCCCAACGAAAAAGCAAACTGGCAAGAAGTCTCGGCTGGCTGACGTTAACAGGCGATTTCGCTCAAGTGCGGGGCTGGCGAGGGCGTTCCCCGTCAGTGCCAGCGCACCGGGCGGAGCAGAGACCCGCTAGTCGGCCATGAAGTGCTTCTCAAACAGGCGCTTGGACCTCTCGACCCCTTCCTCGGTCAGCATCACCGACTTCGCCTTGGTCGCTGGGTCGTGAATGTAGCCGCTCTCGTGTAAGCGGTCGAGAACATCCCAGCTGTGCGACTTCCACGCCCTCGGCCCGTGTTTGTCCTTGAACGTGGTCAGGTAGAGCAAGGCCAGCGTCATCTCATCCACCTTCTCGTTGTTAATCGCCATGATGTGCTCCCGCGCCGAAGCGGTATTCTCAGTCGCCCCTCGCGCATCAGTGCTTGCGTCGCAGCGCCGTCTGCCGTACTCCCAAGGGATGCGGCACGGGAGGCCGTCGCCATGCGCAAGAGAAAGACCCTGCCAAATTATCGTCGCAGAACGCTCCGGATGCCAGACCTCGACCACTCCAAGCTGGCAGTGCTCAACAGCCTCGGCTCGCCCGGCTCGCGCCGCGTCTACGAATACGCCCTCGATCAATTCATTGCGTGGTACTGCTCGGAGCCCCGCCTCGCCTTCAATCGGATCGTGGTCACCCGCTACCCGCATGCACCTCGAATCGCGAGGGCTGGCAGCCAACACCATCAACCAGCAACTGGCAGCGGTGCGCCGTCTGGCGAACGAAGCCGCCGATGCGGGCCTGCTGAGTCCAGAACTCGCAGCGGGCATCAGCCGGGTCAAGGGCGTGAAGCAGCTAGGCTTCCGCGCCGGGAACTGGTTGAGCGCGGAACAGTGCTCAGAGGTGCTCCGGTGTGCCTTCGGCACCAGGATGCGCGCGAAGCGCGACTACGCCATGCTGGCCACGTTGTTTGGCTGCGGCCTGCGGAGATCGGAACTGGTCGGGCTGGAGGTGGACGACGTGCAGATGCGCCAAGGGCACTGGGCTGTGGTGGACCTGATCGGAAAGGGCGGGCACATCCGCACCGTGCCGATCCCGAACTGGGTCAAGGCTGCGCTGGACGAGTGGACAGCGGCAGCGGGGATCACCGAAGGGCGAATCTTCCGGGCGGTCGCTCGGGCCGGGAAGATATGGGGCGACGGCATCTCGCAGAATGTCGTCTGGTACGTGGTCAAGGGCTGCTGCGAAAAAGCGGGGCTGCAACACATCGCGCCGCATGATTTGCGGAGGACCTGCGCGAAGCTGTGCCACACGAGCGGCGGGGAGATCGAGCAGATTCAATTTCTGCTGGGCCATGCCTCTGTTCAGACCACGGAACGCTACCTCGGCTGCAAACAGAATCTCGGACATCCGGTCAACGATCTGTTCCGGCTGGCAAACATCGGCGGGGCGGCGTATGTGGTCCTCGCCGGAACGGCGGCCCTCCGGGTGAGAGGCGAGGCCGCACAGCCAGATAAAATGTCAGACGATGAAAGGGTGGCGATCAAGAAGGGTCAGACGAGAGAGCGAGCGCCGGATTTCAGGGAGATGGGCACGCTTCGCTGTGATACTTGCGGCGAGGAGTTCATCGTCTGGCATTGTCCCGCGCTCGTGAACAAGACAGCCGCTTGCTCGACAAAAAGCGCTCTGGCTCGAAAAAGTTCTTGACGAGGAACACGAACGGAAACAGAACCACGCAGATCACATCCAACTGCCTGACTAGAGGCCGGGGCACTTGAGCGAAATCGCCTGGTTACGTAAACCATCGGCAAACAGCAAGCGACGAGGGAGGATTGCTCAGCTACTGCAGCTTCGCGTACTCGGCCTTGGCTTCTTTCAGAATTGGGATATCCGGATCGGCGTCTTTCCACAGAGCAAAGAAATCCTGGTAGGCAGTGCGCGCGCCGCTTGCGTCACCGGCTTCCGCCCGGGCGCGACCGAGTTGCAAGTGGGCCAGCCTGCAGGTTGGAAGCGCCAGCATGCAAACGCCCGGATGATCAAGAATTTTCTGGAACTCTTCCCCGGCTTCCTTTCCCTGATGAAGCTTGAGATAGGCCAGACCGCGCACGTAGTTGGGCTGGACACCAGCCGCAAAACCGAACTCGTAGGGAGTCGCGGTTTGCAGGAGTTCAATTGCCTTCCCGGGATTCCCCTGGTTCACAGCAATTCCAGCGCGGACTGCGGGCACCCGTACCATGTTGATTATCGTGTCCAGGGGATTCTCCCGGACGAGTTCCTGGGCGGCGGCCTCCGCTTCTCGTGCGTCCCCCGCAAGTGACAGCGCCCGCCCCGCAAGGGCAAGAGTGGTGCGCGCCCGGGAACGAGAAAGCGCCGTCGAAGCGTCATCCTGGGCAGCCTTGAAGTTTCCCATCTCCGCCTCAAAAACAGCTTCCCGCGCGAGGGTTGTCGCCGCGATTTCCTCGAGTTTTCTCTGGCGTTCGAGATCGACCGCCTGTTGATAAGCAGCCCGGGCCGATCCCATCTTGCCTGAAGATGCGTCTACTTCGGCAGCGGTCTCCACCACTACATACTCATCCTGGCGGCCTTTCGCCCACTCCACCTCATGCTGCATTCCGGCCGCATTTCCGTCCAGGAATGCGAACACATACAGATTGGAATGGTCAAAGGCGCTGTCGATTTTCTTCTGAACCTCTTCTTCGCGGATTGCTTTACTTTCGGCGAGTCGGTTGAGCCCCTGGTAGGCCGCGCTCAGGGCGTTGTAACTAAACGCCGAATCGGGGGCCAGTCGCATGGTTTCCTGTGCTTCTTCCAGGGCCTGCTGCCATTTCCCTGTAACTTCATAGCCAACCGCGAGGTTAGTGGACGGGATGTCGTCGCGCGGGTAGGTTCGCCGCCATAGTTCTAATGCCTCCAACTCCTTGTCTGTTTCCCCAGTCACAATGTTGTAATAGTGGGTCTCAATGTAGAGTTTTTCCAGTTCGCTGCCGCGGTCCCTTCGTTCAAATGCCTTCTTGGTACTTTCTGTGCCCATCACACTCTCGCCGATATTGGTGTAAGCCTGGCCCAGCCGCGCGTAGGCCACGGCAAAATTCGGATCCAGTTCCAGTGCGTGCTTGTAGAAAGGAATCGCGGTCTGCTCGCTGCCCTTGTCTCTCTCTGCCTCACCCAGGCTGAAGGACTTGAGAGCCTCAAGCGAGGAGGTGGTCGCCTCTTCTACCGGGGCATCGAATTTCTGCAGTGAAGCCAGCGACTCGCCCAGCTTGCTCCGCAGATTTGAAGCCACCTTGCCCACGGCGCCGAGAACCTGTTCTTTCTTGTCGACTGGAATCTGCTCGCGCGCCAGGTCGTCTCCCGTGAGGCAATTCACCGCTTCCACTCCAACCACGTACTGAGTTCCAACCGCGGAGATGGAACCGTTCAAAACCGCCTTGACGCCTTCGCGCTGGCACACCTGCCGGGCGAGATCCGGCGTCACTCGTTCGTCGGGAGAGTGACCCATGTAGCGCAGTGTGTCCCGCACGCGCTCCTGGGGAAAAATATTCAGATAAGGCGACTGCTCCAGTTGCACCGCCAGCGCCTGCCTCAACGTTCCATCGAACACCGGGTCGCCCGTGGTGTTCACGAAATCGGAGAGCAGGATGGAATCCTTCGCTGTGAGGGCGCGGGCTCGATGGCTGTAGAAGAATATTCCACTGGCGACGAGGGCTCCGACTACACACGCCGCAGCAACCCAAGGCCAGCGCTTGCGTCCACTCGGCAGCGATGGGGCGGCGCTCAATGTCTGTCCGGATGCGGACGCCGCTGTCTGAACCTTCGACGAACCTGATGATGAACCCGAACTGGGCGCTGCCGTCGGCTCCGCAATCGGCGCGACAGTCGCCGCCGAACTTTTTCCCGAGTCGAGCTCGCGCTTCAGCCGCTTCAGGTCGGCTCGCATCTCCGACGCAACCTGGTAACGAAGGTCAGGCTCCTTCTCCAGCGCCTTGTTGATGATGCGTTCCGCTTCGGCCGGCAGATTCGGATTCAGCCGCACCGGCGCCGTTGGCGCGCGATTCAGGATGGCATCGAAGATCACGGCGGAGGTGTTGCCGGTGAAGGGCTGCCGCCCGGTCGCCATCTCGTAAAGAACGGAGCCGAAAGAAAACAGGTCTGTACGTAGGTCGAGATCTTCGCCGCGCGCCTGTTCCGGCGACATGTAGGCCACCGTGCCCACGGTGCTGCCCGGGCTGGTGAGGTTCGCCGGATCAACCGCCGCTGTCGCCAGGGTCACTCCCGCCGGTTCCACTTGCGGAAGCGGACGCGCTGCCACTTTGGCCAATCCGAAATCAAGCACCTTCGCCTGTCCGCGTTTGGTGATAAACAGGTTCGCGGGCTTGATGTCGCGATGAACTATTCCTGCTGTGTGCGCCACATCCAGCGCATCGGCAATCTGCGCCCCCCAATCCACCAATTGCTCGACTGAAGTTGGCTTCCCCTCGATGCGGTACTTCAGCGTGCCGCCTTCGAGGTACTCCATCACGATGTAGTGACGTCCCAGATCTTCGCCGATGTCGTAGATGGTGCAAATGTTGGGATGGTTAAGAGCCGACGCCGCCTGCGCTTCCCGACGGAAGCGCTCCAGAGCCTGGGGATCTTTCGCCACTTCATCGGGCAGGAACTTCAGGGCCACAAAACGGTGAAGGCGCGTGTCCTCGGCCTTGTACACCACCCCCATGCCACCGCCGCCTAACTTCTCGGCGATGCGGTAGTGCGAAATGGTTGGGCCGATCACTGGGGGCAAATCTTACGTCTGGTGAGGAGGCAAGTCAATGAAACCCCTAGAGTTGGCACCGTCTCGAAAGGGTTGTTGTCGAAAAATCCCGATTACGCTCAAAACCCCAAGCCCCGGCGAACAGACGGCGCAGGGTTGTGACACCGCCTGTTCTCAACAGTTGACGTCCCGGATGATCTGCTTTGGCAGACGATTTTCGAACTTTTCTGACTGTTTCGCCCCCTGGCGAGCTCAGAGCGAGTGCCTAATTGCTGGGTGTATTGAACATCGACACAACTTCGCTTACCACGTCTGACTTGAGTCCTTCGGCGCCGCAACCACCCCCAAAATGCGCCGGTGGTCCGGCGGCTATGGCCCTTCCATGTCTGTAGCGATAAGCTTTACAACGATACTAGTTCGAGCACCTTCATCTAGCTGGACGTGCTCCCCGCGGTCTTCATAGGACTTCAAGAATTTAGGATCGCGGATATCAGCCTGCAAGTCGTCGAAGGCCAGCACCGTGTACTTGCCGGGATTCAGGCCTCGCAAGCTGAAGTGCCCAAGTTCGTCGGTAGTGTCTCGCTGATAAAGATCGCGCCGGTTCCGGTGCTCCGCGCTGGGAACATCCACAACCGTCGCATCTGCGACAGGCTTGCCCTTGCTGTCTACGACTGTCCCCTCAATAGTTGCCCCTTTTGCGCTGATTATTACGTCCAGGGATGTTGCCGCGCTGACGGTGAATCCGGAATCGGCGACGTCTCGTCCATCAACGTTCACTGATTTCGTGATGTAGTCGCGCAGACTGTTCGAGTTGGCCCCGACCATGAGCTGGTAACTGCCACCTGTCACATCCTTCAGCTCGAAGCTGCCGTCCTTATTTACACCGGACATTGCCAGGCTTCCGAATGTGCCTCCCACTCCGACTGCGAAATCATTCTCGTCTGCGGGGAGGAGGACAACATTCAACTGTGTCCAATCGAATTTCTGGCCCGTATCCATTCGGAGCTTTCCTTGTACAGTTCCGCCGGAGTTTGGTTGGAGTTGTAGCCCATCGACGTTTGCCGTGCTGACCTCGATCGGCTCACCCATGCGCATCATTTTCATGGCCGGTTGTCCCTCGGAAAAGCCAGTCACAACCAGTAGGCTTGCTGCGTAGGATCCGGGCCGTACGTTCTGAAACTCGAATTTGCCTCCCTCAGCAAGCTGTTGATTTTGCTCGCCCCTGTGGTCTTTGGAGGACAACATGATCTCGGTCAGGGCGGCACCATTCGGAAGTGCTACCACCGTGCCCGCGACGCGGTACGCTGCGCTGGCGAGGACCCCAAAATTAACCGGAGTTTCGTCTCCCGGATGAACCTCCACCGCTACCGACTGCTCTTTGTCCAGAGTGCCGGGATAATAGGTGGTGGTATAGATCAGATTGTCCTTCACCTTGTCCTTTTCTCCCGCATGTGGCGCCCGGAGTCCTTGCGGCGGATTCGCGGTAATCGTGTATCGCCCCGCCCGCAGATCGGGGATGCGAAATTCCCCAAGATCGTTTGTGGCTGCATTGCCTGAGTCATGGAAGTTCATTCCTCGCGGTGTAGAGCCAACCCGTAGCGCACTGATGCCGACATTTCTCATCGGATCGCCGTCGAGATCGGTGACCTTCCCAGTGATGACGGCCCCAGGTTGCATGTAAAAGACTAAGTCGGTTGTGCCCTGGCCAGGTTGCACCAAAATAGTCGCCGGCTTACCGCTGGCAGCCTGAACAAAGCCGGGGTGCTCGACCGTGGCCATGTATCGTCCCGGTTTAAGATCGTCGATCTTGAACCGACCCTCCGCATCGGTTGTGTCAGAGTATTGGCCATTGGATTGGCCGTCCCGTGCGCTGAACTGCACATTTGCTTTTCGGATCGGTTGGCCTCCGGGTTCTTGTAGGACCTTGCCTTGTATGGTTACGCCAGAAGTGTTCTTTTGAGAGGCGTTCTGAAATGCGAAGGCAGCCGCGACAAGGCAAGAAAAAGCGATCAGACGTTTCACCGAGCAACCTCCGCGCACCAATCGATGGTCGGTGCGTGCTATATCTGTCGGAATCTTATCTTATGCTTCTGAGCGTGCGCGTTTTGAATTTTTCTAGACGCATTCTCCCTCCTGCGGGTTTGAACTTCCTAGACAACTGGCGATAAATCCCGATTTCACTCATTGACCCTGCAACCGGGAGTTCTGGAAACGTTCAGAGGCATCTGTGCGCAGTGAGAAACGAAATCGTCCGCTTGATCGATTGCGTTCTGTTTTCCGCATGGCGAACCGAGAAGGCGACGGTAAAGCCGCCTCCTCGTGCCAAGTGGCTTAGAGTGTCCTCTATGCTAGCACGGCGTGCTTTTGGAAGGTCGAGCTGACAACGTCAAAGGTGTGAACCTGGGGCGTTCCCTCGATGAATCTTGCCAGGGTCTTCAACACTGTCGGGTACGTATTGGTGTTGTAAGTATCAGCATCGTTCTTGTTTTCCCACAGACTGATCGCGGTCACATCCACTCCGCCGGGACTAGCGAAGGTGATTTCGTCCTTAAAGCCATTCTGTTTACGAAGTAAAGGAAGGACGTCTTTCTCAAAAGTTCGCATGTAATCGGACAACATATTCGATTTCAGATGGATAGAGATATTGCGTGCAAACATAGGCAACCTCCTAAAGGTTGTAGTCGCTAAGAGGAGAGAACTTCAGATGGGCTGACTTAGTTTCAGAGAACCTGAAAGAGGAGAAGATGCTCACTCGGCTTAAACTGGTGCACTTGAGTGGCCCTCGGCATTGCCGCGCAACCTGTTGAATCGATACGGCGGAAAGCAGAGCCTGGTGGTTCCGAATCGAGTACTTTTGGCGGCAAGCGAGCACAAACGGAGCCATGGGTAGTCATTCGTTTGGATTGTTGGCGAAAAATCGTGATTGCACTCATTGACGCGGCAAGCCGACTGCAGAGCACCAACGGCAGAACCGGGTGCCTTGGTATTGTGGGGCCAAGTCGGTCAGGTTCGGACAATACCAGCGGTGCACCGCCACCAGCGCAGAGCAGCGCCTTGAACCAGTTCGATTCGTGAGCCCTGTGAGGAGATAGTCTCGCCAGTGCCTCTTCGGCAGATTTACGGCTCGGCGGGTTGTCTCCACCTGCGCTCATTCGCCAGTGACCAGACAAACCATGAACTACCAGAAGTCGTTTCGTCAACTGGCGTAACATCCCCATTTCACTCATCGACCCAGCAACGGGCTTCTGGACCCGCCGCCCCCATTGCTTCACCTGAACTCTCCGGCAAGACGAGGGCGTATCATTGCGGCCATGTCGAAAGATGAACAGTCAAAAGGCAAGAATCTCGCCATTGACCTCAATGCGACGAGCGCATCGCCAACGGAACCCGCGTTCATAGCACGCCCAAAGGGAGCACCCGTTTACTACGGGTTCGCGGTACTCGAAGACGTGAGAGTCGAGGAATTTACTTTCGGCGCGATCACCGACTTTGAGTCAGAGCCTACCGACACAGGAGATGCATTTGTCGTCGCGCCCGATGGTAGTCGCGCTGGTCTTGTCTGGGAGGTCTCCGCGACGAACTACTTCGAGGAGGTACGGCCTTTTGAGCGAGATAGGTGGGGTGTGTGGGCTGTCTCTTTCCCTCATCCGATGGACAACCGCACTAATGCTCGTAAGAATTTGCTCGCTGTACTACCCGACCTAAAAGCCCGCTGGGAAGAATGGAAGCAATGGCTTTCTCGTCAGGAGTTAAGTCAACTGTCGTAACTCCCGATTTCACTCATTGACCGGGTCCTCACCGCTATGGCGTAATAACCCCAATGTCACCGACAGTCATGATCGCTATCGTATCGGTTGCGAATCTGTGTTTGCTGATGACGGCTGCTCTGTATCCTGAGCAGGAATCTCTTCCCCAAGCAGGGGAATCGCGGCGAAAGGCGGGTTTGATAGCGGTCTTCCTTGGACTGTGCGGCCAGAGCCTTTACCTATTGTTCCTGGGTTGGACGTACTTCCATCCGGAGGATCGGATAGGAGGGCAGTGGTTCAATGCAGGGTCTTGGTGTTCGATACTGACATTCGCCATCGCGATGTTCGGTTACAAGCTAAAGCGTTACGCAGGCTTAGTGTCGGCTGTTACAACGTTCTTCCTGTGGGGATTGGCTGGGCTCGGTAATGTCCTATCGGGGCACTAACGGAATTTAGCGGCTGGTGGTTGGCGTAACATCCCCATAGCACTCATTGACCTGGTTCTAAGCGTTAAGGCCTTCCATGAGAAGGCCGGTCGGAGTCAAGTGGGTTCTTGTGTTTTTTCGTTGGACAAGTTTTTT
>Ga0208324_1000926_pt1 | contig 11868 bp, 13 predicted proteins | sample Sb_taG_2_FD_187707 | JGI IMG/M metagenome (GOLD analysis project Ga0208324, IMG submission 187707) | Peat soil microbial communities from Weissenstadt, Germany - Sb_50d_5_LS metaG (SPAdes) (version 2) | ecosystem: Environmental > Terrestrial > Soil > Wetlands > Peat | place: Germany... | reverse complement strand
TCAGGCCGCCTGCGTTGGAGTCGGCCTACATCCCGCGGCCGGAAGCGGTCGTTTCGGTGAGCCCTTCGCCGCCCGCGCCGGTGCCTGTCGGCACGAAGGTATGTGCCAGCGGCGCTGGTAGCTACATGCCGCGAGGAGATTCGTTCATTAGGGCCGAGGTTTCCTGGGGAGACGGTGCCGCCGCGCGGCTGGCGAGGCTTCGCCATAGGGTCTGCCATGTGTTTGTTCGGCCTGGTCGCTGGACCATCCGCCTCAGGGTCACGGCCTTGGCGAGGGTGAGTGGAGCCCGGCGGCGGCGCGTTACCGTGAAGAGCAAGGTCACAGTACGCGTCCGGGCGCGCAAGCGGCTGGTGCTCTCCGTGGCGCCGGGGCTCGACATGCTGGATCTCGATGGGTTCGGCGATCCTTACGCGACTCTCGGCGGGGTCTTTAGCCCCGTGATGAGCGGTGATGGGAATCATGTCGCCTGGGGGTTTAACAACCCCGATGGTGACGTCGGCTTTGTCTGGCGAAATCTGCTGACAGGCGAGACGATCGTTCAGGATGGCATCGATGCCCCCTTTGACATGTCGGCCGATGGCAGGTATGTCGCATACGCGAAGGCTTCTGAGTTCGCCAGCGACGGGTACATCGAAGCAGAGGAGGTGTTCCTGTGGGACACCGAGACAGGGCGACAGGTCTCGATCGACCGAAAAACCCCGAAAGACACGAGCGATGATGGGTCGACCGACGGCGTGAGTGTGAGCGCCGACGGACGGTTCGTTGCCTTTGACTCGACCTCGCAGGCGCTAGCGCCCGCCGGCGAAACCTTGTGCACGCCGCTTGTGACCCCCGGGGACTGCAACGAGGCCGCAGGCTATGTCTATCTCTACGACCGCGCGTCTAAGTCGCTCGTCCCAGTGCCACGACAAGCCATGTTTGGCGGACAGCCAGCGCTGAGCGACCCGGTTATTTCCGGAAACGGCGAGGTGGTCGCGTTTCACGACAGCCTCGATACCGACGTCTGGTACACGCAGACTGGAGTCGTCCGACGGATAAATGAAAGTGATTTCCCGTGCCAGACGGACTCACAATCGCTGGCGCTCTCCTCCGATGGCACGACTCTGGCCAGCAACTGCAGCGGGTCCGTGGGTGTCATCAAGCTCGGCGGTCCCGCCGGGCCGGACACGGTCGAATGGACCTACACCTTCCCCAACCCGAACGGATACGACAGCAGCGCGGCTCTGTCGAGTGACGGAAGCGTGATGGCCCTGCTCGGAAGCCCGGGTCCAGCCGGCTGGGGACTATGGCCTCTATGGCGCGTCGAGTTGCCATCGGGAGCGATGTCTCTGCTACCAGCGCCGGGGGACATTCCGGGACTGCGCCCAGACCCAAAGCTCCAGATCGGCATGGGGGACGATCGAGTCACGATCAGCACCAACGGAGATCAGATCACAGCCGCTGCGTGCTCGATCGAGGCGCCGACAGGCGGGGGCCAAACATGCCCGTCGCGCACAGACGTCTTCCGATGGACCGCGTCAAACCCATAGCCATCACAACTGACCCTTGCGGCCGAGAACAGGCAGGCACGATCACCCCACTCCTTTGAGCAAGAGGAAGGCCAGACGCCGACCTGGCATAAGGCAGCAGCGCGCCTCGACGACCTCTGCTGCTTTGAACTGCCAGGAGGCCTCGGAGCTGGCGATCGCTTCCACAAGACGGCGGATGGAAGCCGACTATCGCTTCGCGACCTGGATATCGCGGGGCCGCCGGCACCCGCGCTATCGCGATGCCACGACTGCAATCGTCCGCCTGTGCCGGCCCGCTCGAGTACAACGGTGACCAAACGCAAGTGCGTCGGTCCAGGCGGTGTTAGCCGCCGACCCGGTGGCCAGCAGGCGGCCGACGGCGTGGAATCAGAAGCGTCGACGGCGCCCGAAATCTGTTCTGCCCCGGACGATCAGCGAGCGGCCGGGAACAATCGCCGGCCCCGCGGAGACGCACGGAGACGCACGGATTCGTTCCGGAGGGGAAGAGCGCCCGACGCACGGGCGGACTGTCGCGTTGTCGGGCGGATGCGGCAGGCTGACGGCCGGCCGGTGGGCGCGACCCGACCGACACTGCGCCTGGCGCTAGCCGGGCGGCCTCCAGGACTGGCTGGTTGTTTTCACCCGCTGTCGTTGGAGTGTTCAGATTCCTCACCCCGGGTCCGCAGCTCCCGGTTGGTCTCCACACGCCAAGCTGCGAGCATGGCGGGAGGCAACGTACGGGCAGTCATCCTGTCTGCAGGGGCCTGGGTGAACCGAACATGCAAAGGAGGTGCACATGCCACTGGTGATGATCGATCTGCTCGAAGGGCGCACCGCCGAGGAGATCGACGCGATCTCGGACGCTGTGCATGGAGCGATGGTGGCGCTACTCGACGTCCCGGAGCGCGACCGCTTCGATGTCATCACCGAGCACACCGCCGCGACGCTTCGCTTTGACCGCAACTACCTCGACATCGATCGTACCGGGGCCTTCCTGATGATCCGGATCACGCTCGCGGCGGGCCGCAGCACCGCCGCCAAGCGGGCGTTCTACGAGCGGGTCGCGGCGCTGCTGCACGAGCGGACTGGCATCCGAACGGAGGACGTCACGGTAATCCTGGTCGAGAACGGGCGCGAGGACTGGTCGTTCGGCCGCGGACAGGCAAGCTACCTCGAGCTCCCCCGTGAGGCGTGGCGCTGACAGCGAGCGTCTCCAAACTTCGGTCATAACCCCGCGTCACGGGCGGCCCCTCCGGCGAGTCCCGCCGCGACTTCCGCATCGAGTCGAAGCGAGCGCGGCGTGGGGGGCGGTCCCGATGTCGAGATTGAGCACAGGCAGAACTCTCGCCTCCTTCGAGTCGGGCGGGTCACACTTCCGCTCTCAGCTGGACGGGGCCCCCCTCACGCATCTCGGACAGCATCTTGAGATGAGAATGCTCTCGGAGATGCGGCATGCCGTCAGTCCAACACCGACGTCGCGGGTGTTCGCTGGTGCCGACCATCGCATCTAAGAGAGCAATCTCACCAGAGAATGCTCTCGACTATGCGTGAGGGGGGACGGGGCTACTCGGAGCCCCGCTTTCGCACTGCGACAAGCATCTCTACGACGCGCTCGCTTGTCTCGGATTGCGCGGAACTCGCGCATGTCGCAGCTCGGGCCCTGCCGCGATGCGGGCGACCCGACCGCTCAGTCGCGCTTGCCGCGCCTTAAAGGTCCGTTGTCGCGGGTGTAAGGCATGCCCGACGCCCGAGCGAAGCGGGTCTGCCGCCACCTCGATTGTCGTTCTCTAACGCGTACGGATGTTCAGAAGGATGATTCCGTCGAAGCGCGCTGTGCTCGAGTCTGGCCGACCGATCAGCGGCTGTTTGCTAAGAGCTGGCGGGCGATCACTTTGAGGGCGAGTATCTCGTCGGCGCCCTCGAAGATCGACAGCACTCGGGCGTCGACGAAGTAGCGGCTGACGGGGAACTCCTCGGCGTATCCCATGCCGCCGTGGAGCTGCATCGCCTCGCGGGTCACCCACTCGGCCGCTTGGCAGACGTAGGCCTTGACCATCGCTGCCTCCGTGCGCGCTGGGCCATTGGCCATCAGCCGAGCGACCCGGTAGGCGAACTGACGACTGGCCCGGATGATGACCGCCATGCGAGCCAGCTTCGCCCGCGTCAGTTGGTAGTCGAGGAGAAGCCTGCCGAAGAGCTTGCGGTTGACCGCGTAGTCGGACGCGGCCTCGTAGGCGGCCTGCATCAGGCCCAGCGCTCGGGCGGCGGTCTGGAGGCGGCCGTTCTCAAACCCTTGCATCTGAAGAACGAATCCATTGCCCTGGCCCGCCTCGCCGCCTATCAGATTCTCGCCGGGGACGAACCAGTTGTCGAACGCAACTTCGTAGGAGTGCATCCCTCGGTAACCGATCGTGTCGATCGGCCCCCCCCCTCAATCCTGCCGCCCTGCTCCTGCGCCAGCTCGAAGCCGTGCCCCTCGCCCCGCTGCTTGGGGACAACGAACAATGACAGGCCACGGTGGCCCTTGGAGCGATCCGGGTCCGTGCGGGCCAGAAGCATCAACACGTCGGCCCGCGCTGCGAACGTACACCACGTCTTCACCCCGTTGATGCGCCAGCCATCGCCATCTGCCCTGGCAGTGGTTCTAAGGCCGGCTACGTCGGACCCGAAGCCGGGCTCGGTCACCGCGATCGCACACATCAGCTCCCCAGATGCAAGCCGGCGCAGCCAATGGTGCTTCTGCTCCTCGGTGCCGCCGGCCAGCAGAGCCCGCGCCAGAATCTCGGGACGGGTGATCAGGCTCCCGGCCACCCCGAGCGAGGCCCGTGAAAGCTCCTCGGTCGCGACGACCATTGCGAGGTATTCACCCTCCCCGCTCGCGGCGAACCCCCCGTACTCCTCCGGCACCGATACCCCGAAGGTGCCGATCTCGGCCAGCCCCTGGATGATCCGCTCCGGGATATCCAGGTTGCGGCGGTGAACCTCCTCGGCCACCGGGCGGACCTCATTTTCGGCGAAACGGCGAAAGGTGTCTTGAACCAACTCGAAGTCCGGGTCGAGATGACGCGGCCCCTGCTCGCCGCACAACGAAGCCAGGTACGCGGGCGCACGGTAAGTGCGCACGAAATCCGCGGCAGCGTCCAGCGCACCGGGCTCACTGCCCCACGCCGCTTCACTCCACAACGCCTTAGTCGCGACATCGAAAACCGCATCGGCCGCGAACGCGCAGGCGATCCGAGCCTCGGCCTCGCCCCTCAACCCGTACTCAAGCACCCCACGAGCGTTCTCGATGGCCGCGGCGGCATGCGCCAAGTCGTACGCCACCACCTGGTCAACCTCGACGTCGCCAGTCGCCGCCAAGTGCCGAACGCCCGCTTCTACCGCCGCCCCGGCGCAATCGACAGCCTCGGAGGCACCAACCAAGTCCGGTCCCGCGAGCATCGGCCGAAGCGTACCCACGACCGTCGCAGGACCGAGCTCACGTCCACCTGACGAGCACGCCGGACCGGAAACGACTTCGACAACGACGCGACGCACAGCTTGTTACCGCATTGGCGCGGATGCGGGTGTCCGCCCGGCACCGGGCTGGCCCCTCGTGTTCGCCACGAGAGGTCGTTGCGCCGTTGCGACTGGAACCCCAAGCGCAAGACTGGCCGGGCGTTGCCCGGCTATGAGCGCCCGCGTGGTCGCCGACGCCGGGTAGCGTCCAACAAGCGGCGGGCGGCCGCGTCCTGGTGAGCGTCGGCCCCGCCGGGGCGGGATGGCGGCATCGGCGTCAGCACCGGCGCGATCGTCGCGGCCGCCTCTGGATCGGCAGCCGCGGCCGGCGACTGCGCTGCGAGGTGCTCGTGCACCTGGTCGAGCTGGGTCGCAAGGCCCGTCTCGAGCTCGCGCGCGCGGTCAAGCTCACCGCGGAGCTGATGCAACCGCGCCAGGTCGCGCCCCAGCAACGACAACTGGCGAGCGAGCAGAAACCATCCCGCGGTGTTGTCCGGTCGCGCGCCGGCCAGAAGGTATAGAGCGAGCATCGAGCTGCGCGGCCGCGACTGTGCTGGCGGCAGTCGGCGATACGCGCGAAGCTCAGCAGAGCGCGCGAGCAAACGGGAGGCGCGCGCTAGCGCCCCGGGGCCATCGGCCTCGAGCGCGATCGACCAGGCAGCGAGGATGCCGGCGCCGTCTCGAGCAACCCGGGCGGCCCCCGCGGGATCGTTGTCGACACCGCGCAGCTGTCGCCGTAAGCGGTCGATGTCGTGCACGCACTGGTGCCACCTCACCGCTCGATGCTCGAGCTCGGCGTGACGTTGATCGCGCGTCCGCGGCCGAGAGCTCGTCCACATACTCCACTCCTTCACAGCAGCCGCCTGGTCGGCATCGGACTGCTGCCAACCCCCTCGCAGTGATGGCAGCGTCAGATCGCGCGCCAGGCGTCCACCGCCAAACCAGATCGCCCGCTGCGGCCCGCTGTCGCGTCCGGGAAGTCGAACCGAGTAGCCGACGACCGCGGTGCGCCCGCCCTCCGCGTACCTGGGACGGACGCGCACGTTCTGCTCGCGGAGCGCTCGGAGGAATTCAGTCTCGTTGCGGCTCGCGGTCGCACAGCCGCGAACGATCCGCTCGGGCGTTTGACGAGACCCACGCTCCGACGCGCGGCCTTGAGGGCCGTGGTCGCGCTGGCGTCGCGCGTCGGCCATCCGCTCACCGGCGCGCACCCCGCGGCTCCCCGTTTCGCGCGCGCGGGCTGCGAGCCCCCGCAGACCAAACCGCTGCTCCAGTCCGCGTGCTGCTTTCTGGGCCCGTGGCCGGTCGTTATGCGCGCTGGCCTTACTGCCATCCTCGGCCACCAGAGCCACGACGACGTGTGCGTGATCAGAACCGCCCGCCGACTCGCCGTGACGGATCGCGACCCACCGGCACTGTGCGCGTGCGTCTGGCCCAGCGAAGCCCATCGCCGCGACGAACTCGTCGCACACCTCGCCCCATCGCTCAGCCGACAGCGCCGGTTCGTCGGGATGCAAGCTCAACGAGCAATGCCACACATGAGCATCACGGGTTCCGATAAGCCGCCCCTGGCCATCGCGCTCGGCGATCGCCACCCGCGTTCCGAACTGCTCGCGGGGCTCGTCGAGAAATCGGGCAAGCGCCGCGGCGTCAGCATGGCCCAGCAGACGTTCGCCGGCGATCCGCAACGTCTCGGGCGCGCCCGCTACCAGATGCGGCTCCTGATGCTCCTCGCGCTTGCCCGGTCCCACCAGGTATATGAGCACCCCACGGGTGTTGGCGCCGCGGGTGACGTTCGGGATCACCGCCGCGCCCCGGTCCACTCGCGCAACGCGACAAGCAGCTCGTCGACCTCGCCGAGGGTGCGCGTCAGCCGCGCGCCCACCGGCACCTCCCCCGTAATGTTTGCCGTCTTGGCGAGCTGGTTGACGTTGTTGGCGATCGTCGCCAACAACCGCCGCAGCTCAAACAGCTCAGCGATCCAAGCTCGCCGCTCCGCCGGCGTCTCCACACCCGACAGCGCCTTGCGTGATATTCGTGGAATCGTCGATTGGCACGAATACTCGCGTTTCGATGCAATCGCGTGGAACGAGAATCGCCGGCACCGTCTCGGCAGCGGGATGCCAAAAGGGCCCGGCCGACTCGCATCTGGCTGCAGCTCACGAACCTCGGGCGGCGGGGGAGCGGTGACCCCCGCCGCCCGAGGCTTCCGCTCTCGACGTGATCCGGTCGTCCTTTGACGCAGCTCAAGGGGGCGCAAGAGTTCCGCAGCTTCGTGAAAGCAGTACTGCGCCGACCACCGCCTTCTGAGCGTCTGCTTGCTCGCCTACGGCTAGCACCGCGCCGTCGCGGAGTTGCGCTTGGTCGCCAAGGCGATCGTGAGCGAACGGAGCCGGCAGATGGTCAAAGCGATCGCCAGGTCTGACGACCGCTGGCAAGACGATGCGGCAGCACCGGGTCATCGAGCGCGAGCCGCTGGAGGACGCCTTAAGGAATCACCGCGTCGTCGTGGCCGCTTCGCACCACAAGGAGCCGTCTCGCCTTTCCGACTGTGACTGCTGCTCGCCGTCCAGCGCTTGCACCGGATCGGGTCTCAGATACCGCTCCGCGCTGCGCTCCCATTGGCGATTGGCGAATCTCAGGGAAGGAACCCGCTGGGGAGGTCTGTCCCGCTTCCACGACTCCGCGGGTCCCCTGCCAGGCAAGCGGTCGGTGACCAGCCGACGACGTAGCGACGTCGCGGGTAGCTACGAACGCCCGATACGAGCGACTTACTTCTTCTTTCGTACCCGATCCTGAGCGGGCGTGCCTGATTGAACGGTGCGAAAGAATGGGTAGCGTGACGGCGCGGGAGCAGGATCTGCAGACAGAGGGCATCACGCTAAGAGTCCGCGAGTCGGGCGATCCGGGCGGCCAGCCGGTCCTGCACTTCCACGGTACTCCCGGCTGTCGCCTCGAGATGGCGTGGGCCGATCACCTGCTGGCCGATGTCGGCGTCCGTTGGGTCGCCTTCGACCGGCCCGGCTACGGGGGCTCGACGCCCACCGCCTTCAGCGTCGGGTCGGTCGCCAAGATGGCCCTCCAGGTGGCCGACCAGTACGGCCTGGAGCGGTTCCGGACGTCCGGCTGGTCCGGCGGGGGACCGTTCGCCCTGGCCACCGCGGCCATCGCAGGCGAGCGGGTCGAAGCGGTCGGCGTCATCGCTGGCGCAGCCCCGTTCCAGCAGGTGCCCGGAGCGCTAGACCTCCTCTCGGATGGCGACAGGGCCGCTGAGCGCCTGCTCCCCGGAGATCCTGAGGCGGCGTGTGCCGGCTTCATGGAGGACTTCGATATCACCGAGGCGCTCGAGAGCTCGACGGCCCTCTACGAGGTCTTCGAACCGCTGCTGTCCGACTCGGACCGGTGGGTGTGGAGCTCCTACTCGGAGCACCTACTGGCCGACATGCGCGAGGCGATGCGCCAGGGCGTCGTGGGGTACGGCTGGGACAACGTCGCCTGGATCGGCGGCTGGGACATCGACCCCACTACTGTCGAGTGCCCGGTTCTGCTCTGGTATGGCACCGAGGACCGCGTGTCCGAACCGATCCATGGCCACTGGCTTGAGGAAAACCTGCCGGACGCCCGCCTGACCATGCGCGAGGGCGAGGGCCACCTGCAGCCCTTCGCGCACCTTGCGGAGATGCTTGCCGATCTAATGGCGGCCTGAGGCGCTTGCAACGAGCACCGGCCCTGCTTCGCTATCAGCGCAGGCATCTCGCTCCAGCGCGAGAGGAGCCCTGCATTCGATCTCGCGCGTGTACGCGAAGTCGTCGTTTCGTGGCCCCTGTTGTCCGTTTCCAGCAGCCAGGCGACGACCGGCGAGGTGGCTGCTCCGTCACGTTAGGAGCAGTCCGTCAACGTCGGTGGTGACCCGTTGCTTGTCGTCCAACTGGGAAGAGATCCGAGGGCTGGAACTGGCGCCTGCTCGGTCACGAGAGCGGCAGCGCCGGGTGCTTGCTGGCCGGCACGAGTCAGGCGATCGGCAAGCGCCTCTGCGGCCGCATCGTCGACACCAGCATCGGACCCGAGTTCGTGCCAAAGCACAACTCCGAGCTGAGCTACAGCCGCGGCCGGAGCGCCGACGACGAGGTGTGTCTCCAGATTGGCGAGATGTAGGTACTCGCGGCGGACCGACGCTGAGGCTTGCTTTGCGGTGATCGCGGTACTCGAGCAGAGAGCGAAGATCTAGTCCGTCTAGTCGCGATCGACGCGTTGATGCGTTTGGGTGAGCTTCGAGTCAGCCAAGCACGTGAGCGCCAGCAGCGCTCCAGCGCAGGCGCTCGGCGTCCGGCGCAACGGATCTCAGCCTGCGTCGTTCAGCAGTCCTTGGAGCTCGCTGACGGTGGCGACGGCGGTTTCGTGCTCCCCCGCGCACGGGATCAGGTTGAACACCGTGCACCCGGCGTCGACGTATTCGCGCGGGAACGCTGCAACGTCCTCGGGAGATCCATACGGTGAGATCGCGACGGTGCTCGCGCACCAGCTGCGTCGCGACCGTGTGACGCAACCCATGCGCCGACTCCTCCACGCCGGCGGCCGCCATCACACCCGCGACGAGCTTGCTGATCGAGCGCACTGACAGCCGCCGGCCAGCACGCGACAGCCACAACGGTCCCTCATCGCGCGCCGGGTTCGACGGGTGGCGCTCGCGGTCGATCCGCCACGCGCGCAGCGCTGTCCTGGCGGATCGCGAGAGCGGCACGATGCGACGGCGATCCCCCTTGCCGTGGCGCACGACCAGCTCGCCGGTGCGCTGCGTCAAGCGCACATCGCTGGCGTCGAGCTCGGAGACCTCCCCGATCCGCAACCCGGTGCGGAGCAGCAGGACCATGATCGCCCGATCCCGGCTCGAGCCAAGACGATCGCTCTCGCGCTCGACCGCATGCAGCTGCTCACGCGACAGAGCCCTCGCCGGCGGCGGGTCGACCTCGACGCGCGGGACACGCGGGGCCGGCAGCGCGCGCGCGTCGAGCAGCGACGTCGCGGCCGCGAGCGCGAGGTTCACCGTCGACGGCGCCAGGCCACGGTCGACCAGCCGCCGGCGCCAATCACCCAGCACCGCCCGGCGGTCATCCTCCCCGTCGACGGCGAGGAATGCGTCGAGCTCGCCGCCATCGGCCAGATGCGCAACGAGCTCGCGCACCCACCGTCGATAGCTGGAACGGGTTCGAGCGGCGAGCGCCTGACGTCCGAGTCAGCGTTCGTAGTCGGCGAGGATCTGCTCGGCTTGCACGCGTGGATCTTGTCGGAACCCCCGGACGGCCGACTCGCGCCCTCGACAAGCCCGTTATGCGCCATCCACGGGGCGTGGGGTGCCGCGAATGCTGGTTGTCAGAACCACCCGCGCTCAGGCGAGCGTCCTCGACGTGAGAACTACCGCTTGACCACGGGGGAACAGAAGCGAGACGTCGTCAGGCCGGGCTTCTGCATCTGCTCAAACCCGACAGTCCGCCGCCGTCGCCTCCGAGCTTCTGCTTCGACAGGAAGCGGCGGTCCGCCGTCAGCGCTCCTCCTCGTCCGGAGCGGGCGTCTCAGGCACCGGAGCGGAGACGCTCGCTCGTCGCGCGAAGCTGCAGTACCCGCACTACTTAGCCACGAGGGTCAGGAGGACGATGAAGAAGAAGACGCTCTGAGTCGAGTGCACGATGATCCCCATCCACGCGCTCTGGAACCGCCGCGAGGGATAGGCGAGGGCGAAGATGTCCACCAGAGCGGTGGGGATCGTCCACGGCTGATGCAGGTGGTAGATCGCGAACAGCACCCCGTTGGCGACCCAGTCGTACTTTCCAAAGACACCCTTCATTCGCGGCAGCAGTAGCCCGCGAAAGAGCAGCTCCTCGCCGAGCACGGTATTGAAGATGAGTAGCACCACGACCACCGCAAACCAGCCCCAAGCGCCGCGGAAGAACTCCTTGCCCGCGTGGGAGCTCGCGAAATCGCCGAAATCCCTCATCGAGGGACCGTGGATTGCAGGCAGAAGCTGCTCGAGAACGTAGATGAGGATGAAGGGGAGCAGCCACCACCACACCCGTCCACCCACGCGCCCGGTCTTCGGATCGCGGGGCGGCCGCAGCCATAGAGCATCGCGCACGCGCGACCATTGGAGTCCCCCCAGCTCGTGCCGAATGAGGATCAGGACCAGCACGAATTGCCAGATGAGCCCCAGGGTGAGCAAGATGAGCAGGGCCTGAGCCAGTCGCTCGTGGCCCCCGAGCTGGTCCCTGAGCCAGGGGGCGACCACCCAGGCGAGAACCCCCATCGGGACGGCCGCCGCCGCCCAGACCCCGAGGATCTGGGCGAGCGAGTATTGCCTGACGGCTGCATACCGATCAACTTGGTCGGGCGGCTGCTCCATCATCGCAGCACCGTGACGCGACCGGGCTCGATGTCGAACGAGAGGTGATTGACGGCGGCGACGGCGCCGAAGTGCTTGGAGAGATCGCGGATCTCGACGGGGGCCATCGGCCCTTCGATCCGACGGCGACCGCGGCCAGGCCCGGGCTCTCCGGCTCTCCGAGCGGGGGGAACTTCTTCAAGTACGGCGTGTGGTGCGCTCATCACTGCTCCTCAGGTCGGTGAAAGTTGCCTGGGGATCAGTCTGGGACCGCCGCCTGCGCCTGTCATCGCCCGCAGGGCGCGTGTGCGCTCCTCCTCAGGGCAGATCTTTGCCGCTCGCGCCTCTGTCGAAGGACAGAGGCGCGTCTACGCGCCGGGGGTGACCAGCCCGCTCTCGTACGCGAGGACGACGGCCTGAACTGGGTCGCGTAGTCCGAGCTTGGCGAGCAGGCTGGAGACGTGGGTCTTGATCGTGCCCTCGGTGACG
>Ga0208324_1000922_pt1 | contig 11900 bp, 10 predicted proteins | sample Sb_taG_2_FD_187707 | JGI IMG/M metagenome (GOLD analysis project Ga0208324, IMG submission 187707) | Peat soil microbial communities from Weissenstadt, Germany - Sb_50d_5_LS metaG (SPAdes) (version 2) | ecosystem: Environmental > Terrestrial > Soil > Wetlands > Peat | place: Germany... | reverse complement strand
ATAAGGGGAAGTGGGATGCCGTGCTGCCTGAACTGCAATGTATGCCTGTCCGATAGAGACGACAACATTGGTGGAGTCGGCGTTTATGGTGACCATCAGAAATGCCATCCTGGTGAGTCGATAGTCTTCGATGCGACGTTGTGTCTTGTGCCCGCGCCCTGTGCGACTCACTTTGAAGGAGGGTACAAAGTGCTTGGTGGTGTCACTGCCTTGCTTTTCCATCGCCACTTTTGCTCTTGAAAGTGCCTGGTTGAAAGCCTGCCAGGAGATGTAGCCAAAGAAATCACAGGTCTCACGCGCGCTGTAGAATTCCTCGCCATCCTCATCCACCTGGCGGATAGAGACCCCAAAGTAGGTGGCATCTTCTTGCAGAAGCAGTAGATCCTTAATCCTTTTTCTGCCCTGAGCTATGTTTGCCAGGCCATCGAAAGCAGAAATGAGCGATGCTTCGTACTTCAGGGCTTCGATCTCATCATCGAAGAAGGCGAGCTTGACCTTGGTAACCTGTTGGCCACGAGCCCAAATCTCTCGGATGATCTCACACTTTTGAGACTGTACCCTAGCTCGTGCTTCGGCCTCATGTGCGCCAATACGATCTCCCGTCCCTTTGCCGATATAGAAGACGCGACCATCGGGGTAGGCGTACGCATAGACATAGAACCTGCTGTTGTTCACAGTGCACCCCGCATCATTGATACTATCACGCTCAAGCCTCGGATCCTCTTACAGAAATCCGAGCACGAAAGCCCCCGTGATTCATCCGGGGGATGAAGTGCCGTTCCTTATGTGGGGAGGCGAGGGGAGCGCACGTCGCTGCTTGACAGAGAAGATCGGGCCTGCTATGATTAGAATAGACGTTCTATCACCAGAAAAGCGGGAGGCGAATGGGCACCAAAGCACGTGGGAAGCGAAAGTCCCCTCACAAGAAGACACCGACGTTTCTGCTCGAACTGCCCCTGATCGTCGAGGCAGGGCAGGCTGCACGCCAGCGCGCGCACCTGGAAGCAGGGCGGCAGTTCTACAACGCCGTGCTCTCCGCAGGGCAGCGCCGCCTACGCCAGATGCGAGCTGATCCAGCTTGGCAGGTGGCCCGCGCCATCCCCCGCACACACATCCAGGAGCGCAGCGCCGCCTTCTCGGCGCTGCGGGAGCGCTATGGTTTTTCCGAGTACGCCTTCCACGGGCTGGCACGGGAGCTGCGGGTTTCGTGGCTGGCCGAGCACCTGGATGCCGTACTGGCCCAGACGCTCGCCAGCCGCGCCTACCGCGCCCTCAACCGCGTCTGCGTGGGCCAGGCGCGTCGGGTACGCTTCAAGAGCCGTGGCCGCGGGCTTTCCAGCATCGAGAATAAGCGCAACGATACGGGCCTGCGCTTTGTGCTCGAGACGCCCGAAGAAGGGCAGAGCGGCTACCTGGTCTGGCACGACGACCGGCTGACCGCGCTCATCGATTGGAAGGACCCGGTGGTCAGCCACGCTTTGGCGCACCCGGTCAAGTACGCTCGGCTGGTGCGCCGCTCTGCCTCCAGCCCACGCGCTAAAGGCGCCGACCGAGAGGGAGATCGGTACGTCGTGCAACTGGTGCTGGCAGGCATACCCTACCACAAGCCCAAGCACACAGTCGGCCGCGACACCGTGGGCCTGGACTTGGGTCCGGCCAGCATCGCCATCGTGCCGCGGGAAGGCGAGGCCCGGCTCGAGCCACTGTGCGCGGAGCTGCGTCCCGATGCGCGAGCTATGCGCCGCTTGCAGCGCCGCATGGAGCGCCAGAGGCGGGCAGCCAATCCGGAGCACTACGACGAGCGGGGTCGGCCCACCAAGCGCGGTAAGGGTGCTCCCCGGTGGAAGCAAAGTAAAGGTTACCAGGCCACCCAGCGGCGCAAGGCGGCCCGCGAGCGCAGGCTGGCAGCCCACCGCAAGAGCCTGCATGGGCGGCTGGCTCACCAGATCGCGGCGGTGGGCCATACCATCATCACCGAGAAGGTCTCCTATAAGAGCTGGCAGAAACGCTATGGCAAGAGCGTGGGACTTCGCGCCCCAGGGATGTTAATAGCACACCTCAAACGCACCGTTGCAAGTACGGGCGGCACCCTGCACGAAGTTCCTACACGCTCCACGAAACTCTCCCAATACTGCCACGGATGCGGAACGTTCGTCACGAAGCCGCTCTCGCAGCGCTGGCACCAGTGTCAGTGCGGCATCGGGCCGGTGCAGCGCGACCTGTACTCCGCGTTTCTGGCGGCCTATCTCGATCCAGCAGATCCCATCCCCTCGTGTGCCCGATACCAGCGGTATTGGGAAGGTGCGGAAGCGCGCCTGCAGGCAGCACACGAGCGAGTGAAAGAACGCGCGAATGAGGGGCAGGTGCTGCCCCGAAGCATGGGTATCTCTCGTGCCGGAGCGCGTCTGCCCAAAAGTCTGAGTGAAGCCACACAAGAGCTGCTGTTCCTCTCCAGGAGAGGGAAGGTGGAAGCGTGGAAGCACCGCTTAGAACCCCCCGTGCTTCAGCCGGGGGAGCCTTCAGGAATAGAGTCACTATCGCATTCCACAATACTATTCTCTGGCCTCTTCTTGGCATCATCTTCTTGCCCTTTACTACCTTGATGTATGTCCTTGTTTATAATCCTATATATGGTTTGTACGGTTGGGGTTGGTTCTGGGTCATTCTGGGATTCTTACTCGACTTAAGCTCGTATTCTAGTAGCGCTTACAGCAATCGACACCGTATGCCCGGTTATAGCAGGTAACACATATTTGATAGAAAGTATCAACTGTGAATGCTCGCTACATCGATTTCCATAGCCATTTTTACGACCGTTCCTGGTTTCCATCACCTACAACGGGGCATGGGATACTCGCACGTGCCTGGCCCTTGCTGACGGATATCAAGGCACAACTTGCGGCAATGGACAATGCAAGTATAGATGCGAAGGTATTGAGCGCGCCTTCAGCCCTTCTCGTTGAGCCAGGCAAACAGTTGCCTCACACAATGATGGAGCGCATTAACGACCTTTTTGCAGAGTTGGTCTCTACTTATCCCAAACGCCTGCTTGCACTCGCCACCATAGATGCATTTCAGGGTGAGGTGGCAGCCCGTGAAGTGGAACGTGCAATTCAGAAGTTAGGGCTTGGGGGAATCTGCGTTGACTGCGCCCGTGGAGAACTCTTTCTTGATGCGCCAGAAGCTCGCCCAACCCTCGAAGCAGCCGCTGAACTGGGTGTGGTCGTATTTGTCCATCCAATCAGTCCGGTCGGATTAACCGAACGCCTGTCACGCCTGGGTCATACTGGTACCCTGTTGGCACGTGGCACGGAAAACGCGGCTAGCCTTCTTGCTTTGCTCCGCAGTGGCATCCTTGACGAGCTTCCTGATCTTAAAATAGTACTTCCCATGATTGGCGCAGCGGTCTTCTTGTTCGCAGGCATAGCAGAACAAGATTATGGGCGTGAGGAAGGATGGCGAGGAGCATCACCACGCATCACACGCCAGCGCCTGTATGTTGATACCATGGGCTTCGATCCTGCTACAATTCGCTTCGTCGTTGATCTACTTGGGGCTGAGCACGTTCTAGCAGGGAGTGACTGGCCAATCATGCCAATCGCATCACGCAACTATGTTGATGAGGTGCTGGCAAAGCTAGAACTTACCGAGCCGCCAAGAGCAGCAATCCTTGGTGGTAACACAGCACGTTTGCTTGCAAAGCATATTACCCCCCCGTAACAAATGTATATTCTCAAGGTATCTCCAGGATTTCGGGCTAGAGCTTTGCCTACACATCTAGACCCGAACGGACGGATATGTTACACTTGGGGAAATAGGGAGTGAGCCTTTTTGAGGTTTGCACAAGGAGTATGAGACGTAACCAGGTTGCGTTGATTGCTGCAAAAATGAGAACGAAGCCGCTTCCAGACTGCCACCGCTAGGCATCTTTCGCATGACAATAATATCTGAGCTTATGTCATTCTAGATATACACCTCTGAAAAAGGTTCACTTCCTGGATAAGTGATTCTTCTGTGTTCGTCTCTGCTACGATCTGCTGACCAGGAATGACCTTAACAATGAGGGCTGGAAGGGAGGGGATGATGGAATTTGGTGTCCACCTGCCGTTGCTTGCATTTCGCGGGCAATCGTTCTCGCTCTCAGACCTGATTGCCTATGCTGAGACGGCGGAACAGCTTGGCTTTACCACCCTCTGCGCCAACGATCATCTCATTGCCTCTCGTCCCTGGCTCGATAGTTTAACGGCATTGGCCTCCATCCTCGCCAAGACGCGTCACATGACACTCATGACAACAGTGGCCTTGCCTGTAGTACGCGGACCTGTCCCGCTAGCAAAGTCCTTAGCTGCCCTTGACGTGCTCTCCGGAGGTCATCTGATCGCCGGTGTCGGTCCTGGATCCTTACCACAGGACTATGCCCTGGTAGGAATTGCCTTCGAGGAACGCTGGAAGCGCTTTGAGGAGGCGATTCAACTACAGCGTAGTCTCCTACAGCGTGATGTACCGCTGTTCAGAGGCCAGTACTATGTGGGAGACACGACACCACTCGAACCCTTTCCGACTCAGGAGCCGGGCGTGCCCATTTGGATTGGGAGTTGGGGATCTGACGCGGGACTGCGCCGGGTCGCTCGCCTGGGAGATGGCTGGCTCGCTTCCGCCTATCACCTCACTCCAGCGTCGTTCGCCGATGCATTGGCGCGACTGCACCAGCATCTGCATCAAGCCGGGAGGAAGCCAGGGCACTTCCCGCACGCGCTGGGCTCGATGTTCTACTATCTGACAGAGGACCGGCGCCAGGCAGAAGAAATCCTTGTTGATGTGGTGAGCCCGGCGCTGGGCCGCTCGGTCGAACTGTTACGCGAGCGACTACTTATAGGGACGCCCGCCGAGTGCATCGAAAAACTGACCAGGCTCCAGGTAGCAGGGGTCCGAAAGGTATTCCTGTGGCCTGTAGAGGACGAGACAGGGCAGTTGGCGAAGTTCCAAGAGCAAGTCCTGCCCCAGATCCCACTGTAGTGTTCCACGTGCTGGCTCTGGATGAGTCAAGCACGTGGCCTCTCAAGAGGAGAAGATCTCATCGAAGCCAGGGATGCAAGAGCGAGCGATGCAAGAGGAACAACGACGTACTATTAAAAGGACAGTTGATGGCTCAACAGGATCCCAATGCTTCTCCAATACGTCCTATGCTGCGAATACGAGTAGGTTAGTGTGAGCAGAAAGCACAGTGCTTTCCAAGGGTGTAGGAATATCTTACACTCTTTCCTTCTATTCACACCATACATCTCAATATCAGGGAGCTACTTCTTTCCAAATACATGCAGTGGCGAAAAAAGATAACACCCCAGTTTGCGCTTCCGCTTCATCCTGATGTATAGTGCCAGTAGAACTCTAGTAAAGAAAACAACCAACGAAGCCTCCCGGAAGGAGAAAAAGCTATGTCGTACGAACTGATTACGTTGGAATACGAAGGTGATTTTGCCACCATCACCATGAACTACCAACAGCGCCGCAATGCACTTTCTCTCAAGCACATGCTTGAGCTTACCTCAGCTTTTCGCGAAGTCGGAGACAGCACAGTTCGCGGGGTAATCTTAGCAGCAAACGGACCGGTATTTTCTTCTGGTCACAACTTAGCCGAAATGGTGGGACAAGACCTTGTTGCTATGCGCAAGCTACTGAAAGTCTGCACAACATTAATGAATACAATTCAGGAGATTCCACAACCCGTCCTTGCGCGTGTACATGGGCTTGCTACTGCCGCCGGGTGCCAATTGGTTGCAACGTGCGACCTGGCGATCGCTTCCACAGAAGCAGCATTCGCAACGCCTGGAGTGAAAAATGGATGGCTCTGCACTACGCCAATGGTGGCTGTAGCCCGCAACATTGGGCGCAAGCGGGCGCTTGAAATGCTGCTCACAGGTGACAGGATCGATGCACAGACGGCAGCAGACTGGGGCCTGGTAAATAGTGTAGTTCCTCCCGAACAGCTTGTGGAAGAGTCGCAGCGCTTGCTTGAAGCAGTTACGCGAGGCAGTTTCATCGCAACAGGCATAGGCAAACAGGCTTTCTATGCCCAAATAGGCCTCGCTCAACCGCAAGCCTATGATTACGCGATGGAAGTTATGGCTGCGACAGCTTTGATACCAGACGCCCAGGAAGGATTCCGCGCGTTCCTGGAGAAACGCAAAGCCCAATTCAATCGACCATAGAGGTGAAAAATGGTACAGCAAAGGTGTGAATGGGGCAATTCCAGCACGCTTTACATCGAGTATCACGACTCAGAATGGGGCGTACCTGTTCATGATGAACGAAAACTCTTTGAATTTCTTATTCTCGAGGGTGCTCAAGCTGGATTGAGCTGGTCGACGATTCTGAACAAGCGGCAAGCATACATTCAAGCATTTGATAATTTTGAACCGGCCAAAGTTGCCAGCTATGACGACGCCAAAGTCCAGGCATTACTTGCGAACTCTGGCATTGTGAGAAACAGACTGAAAATCCAGGCAGCGATACAAAATGCACGCTCTTTCCTGAAGGTACAGGATCAATATAGGAGTTTCGATATTTATATCTGGCAGTTTGTTGATGGAAAACCCATACAGAATAGCTGGAAAAGTCTGCAAGAAATCCCCCCTACCACAAAAGAATCAGATGCCATGAGCAAAGAGCTGAAAAAGCGCGGATTCACCTTTGTAGGTTCTACCATCTGTTACGCTTTCATGCAGGCAGTCGGCATGGTTAACGACCATACCGTTGATTGTTTCCGCTGGCGAGAAGTGCAAACTTTTGTATAGAGCAACAAAGATGTTAGCCTATTTGATGATCTGCCAGGTCCTCAAGATATGAGAGCAGAGCAGTATGATCAAGATCACCTCTTCCTCTCGTCTCCAGCGAAGCAAACATCTGATCTACCTGAGCACTGGCCGGCAGCGACACACCATACATACGACCCAGTTCTAAAATAATCCCAAGGTCTTTATGATGTGTCTTAATACGCCCACCTGGAGTAAAATCATGCGCGAGCATACTGGCTCCCCGCAGTTCAATCACCCGATTGGCTGCAAGACCACCATTCAATACTTGCAAGATTTTGGCGGGATCGACTCCTGCCTTCGAACCGAGTACAAGAGCCTCGCTCACCGCTTCAATAACCAGCGCAACGACAATCTGATTGCATGCTTTGACAATCTGGCCTGCCCCACTTTTCCCAACATGCACAACCGTTTTGCCCAAAGCCTGAAAGATTGACATACAACGCTGAAACGTATCATCTTCTCCACCTACCATAATCGAAAGCGTGCCAGCAATAGCGCCTTTATCTCCGCCGCTTACTGGCGCGTCAAGCATAGCAATCCCACGCTCAGCTAATCGGCCAGCCAGCGTTCTCGTCACAATGGGCGAAATAGTGCTCATATCAATCACGATCAGCCCTTCATGCGTACCCTCGATGACACCATCCGTACCAAGAAGCACTTCCTCTACTTGAGTATTATCAGGTAACATCGTGATCAACACTCCGCAAGAGGCTGCAATTTCTCGCGGTCGCACGCCTGCTGACGCACCTGCCGCAACAAGTTCGTCAGTCACCTCCTGGTGCCGATTATGAACAATTACACTAAAACCTGCTTTGAGTAAGTTGTGGGCCATGGGTTTTCCCATAATGCCCAGGCCAATAAAACCAATCGTGTCTGGCATATATACCAACTCCATATAAATCTAGCTATAGCATCATGCTGCATCAAGTATAATGAACATTCAAGCAGGAATCCAGGTGCTACCATCGACATCCCAAATACTGAAAAATGAGGAGAATTATGGATTATCGCAAATTAGGCAGAACAGGATTAAAAGTATCGAGCCTGTGCCTTGGCACAATGCAATGGGGCTGGACGGCAGACGAAAAAACGGCCTTTGCCCTGATGGATGCCTTCGTAGAGAGCGGCGGCAACTTTATTGACACAGCAGACTTCTACTCGCGCTGGTTGCCAGGCCACATGGGAGGAGAATCCGAGGAGATCATCGGGCACTGGCTGAAAGAACGGAAAAACCGCAGTAATATTATTCTGGCCACCAAAGTTCGTCATCCAATGGGACCAGGCCCGAACGACCAGGGGCTTTCACGCAAACACATCCTCGAAGCAATTGATGCATCGCTGCGCCGCTTACACACCGACTACATTGACCTCTACTTGATGCACGCCTTCGACGCGGAAACTCCCATCGACGAAACACTGCGCACACTCGACGACATGCAACGTGCTGGCAAGGTGCGCTATGTGGGTGCATCGAACTACCCTGCATGGCGACTGGTAGAAGCATTATGGAAAGCTGATATCCATCATACTATACGTTTCGACTTGTTGGAGCCTCATTATAACCTGGTCCACAGGGAAGAGTTCGAACGCGACTTGAAACCCATCTGCGAACAGTACCAGATTGGTGTCACACCCTACAGCCCTCTCGCAAACGGCTTTTTGACAGGAAAATACAGTCGAAACGAGACTCCAGAGAGCGCACGCGCTGGCTCTATAATGAAACGCTACAACAACGAAACATCCTGGAAAACACTTGAGGCCATACAACGCATTGCAAAAGAAATGGGCAGCACTCCCTCAGCAATATCTCTTGCATGGCTGCTTGCACAACCGGTTATCACAGCGCCAATCATTGGCGCCAATTCGGTAGCGCAGTTACAACAAAGTCTTGCAGCGCTAGATATCACTCTTACATCAGCGCAGCTCGCACAGTTGGATGAAGTTTCAAACTGGCAGGAAGCATGATGATCCAGGATGCCATTGTGATATAGTGAAGTACTTTACATGACATCCTGGCATTGGAGACCAACGTGAAACATGCGGCTCCCGCTTCAGAGGCTGGGCCTATTACCGCTATCTGGCAAACAGTATTCACTTATATTTTAATCACGCTTGTTGGTTTCAATTTACGTTCAGTATTACTGGGTGTACCCCCCGTTTTGCCGCTTATTCAGCATGATCTTGGGCTTTCCTATACTTCGACTGGATTCCTGACCGCATTACCTGTGCTTGTACTCGCAGTAGGAGCCTGGCCATCAGGGCTGCTTGCAGAGCGTATTGGCGCGCGACTAAGTGTCTCAATCGGCCTGGGGCTGCTTGCAACTGGCACTCTTTTGCGTGCTTTCAGGCTAAGCATACCCTCCCTTTTCTTCTTCACATTGATATTGAGCATTGGCATCACCATGTCACAAACTGCAATGCCCGTACTCATACGCCGTTGGTATCCAAAACAAATCGGCCTTGTATCAGCTCTCTTCAGCGATGGACTGATTCTGGGCGAAGCTGTTGCGGCAGGCATTACCGTCCTGATCATGGTACGATTTCTGGGAAGTGACGACTGGACAGGTACATTTGTTTTCTGGGGCATACCTATCGTTGTACTCTTCGCTTTATGGCTCTTACTTGCCCCGCCTGGACCAGCAAAAACAACCAGGCCGCGTGTCTCTCGTCAACATGCAACAGCAAAATCACTTGCTGCGAAGTCGCCTGACAAACGAAAACGTGTGAACGCACTGCATTTAGGAATTCTGGTAGGTGGAGGCAGTCTCATTTATTTTGGTATGAACGCCTGGATTGCTTCGTATAATCAAGCACTACACCAATCATATATAACTCCGGCTGCTTTGCTAGCGCTTAATGCAGCACAATTACCCGTCAGTATAGGGGTGACATTTGTCGCGCAACATATAGCTGGTCGTCGCTGGCCTTTTATTGTTGCTGGCATTATCAGTGCCATCGCAATAGTTGGCTGGATATTCACCCCTGCTGAACTACAACCTCTCTGGGCAGCGCTGCTTGGTGGAAGTGGGGCACTTGTCTTTACGCTTGGTATAGCATTGCCACCACTTCTGGCATCACCACTGGAAGTAGGGCGTCTCGCTGGTATCACCCTCTCGCTCACATACGGTGTAGCTTTTGTTGGGCCCTTCATCGGAGGAGCTTTATGGGATCATTTCAATGTGCCAGCGCTTGCTTTTGTGCCAGTAGTTGTAGCCAGCATTCTGCTGATTGTGCTTGGCGCATTACTACCCTCACGATCCTCATTCGGCATTCAGCCGCGATGACTTGAGCCATCAAACATATATCAGGCCTTAACCGCCTTGAAGGCACTGAAGGCTTCCTTGAACATTGCCCGGTGATGTTTCTCTCGTTCAAGAGCGAGCTTGAAACTGGCCGCAGCATCACTACGTCCATCTTCCTCTGCTTCACGGACAAAGCGCGGATACATCTCCTCGATCTCATAGTCTTCACCGTTAGCGGCCTCATCCAGATTATCGATGGTCATACCTACTTCTCCCGCAGCACGCATATGGCTGATCCCATGTATAGTTTCAGCACCGGCCGCTTCCAAAAACAACTGTGCAACTTCCGGATGCCCTTCTTGCATGGCCTGCATCGCAAATGCTGTATATTCCAGTCGAGCTTTAGCCTCACCGGCTATCGCTGCCTGCAAGTTGGTCTCTGTCTTTGTCATAAAACTTCCTCCTAATTAAGTTTCAGCAAACAATATTTTTAACAAGTTGAAGCACAGCCAGCAATAGCTGGCAGCCCATCACTTCTACTATAGCATAGCGACATCACATTGCTCTCACAATCAGGGGGCTTCAGCCTTAAAAATCTATCACACTTCTCCATATTGAGCTTGATAACGGTCAAAACTTCAAATTGTTACCTCTTTGTGAGATTTTGCCTCTACTACCGTGAGTGTATTGTGACAGCAGCAGTGTATGTTCGTAGCATACAAACGAGTAATTATTCAGCTTGCTAAAGCCAATTGGGAATAGCGCAATAAGCAGATTCCTGCATCTGGCATATACAACAGGAGGAAACATATGTTACAAATCGAAAATGAATTACGCCAACCACTCTCTATTGACGCTGCACCCCGAGGGAGTGTCTGCGAATGGTGTGGAAAACCCGCCCGGCATCGGCTCACACCGCTGGGTGGGACAAACCACAACGAAAGCGTCCTTTTTTGCCGAACTTGTGGTGAGGCATTCGTTTGCGCCGTTGCCAGTTCTCTTAGCCGCGAAGTAACGCCAGAAGAAGCGATCTACGGGTAAATGTTTGAGAATTTTAAACAACACGCGTTGGATAGGAAGCAGACATGTCATCCGGATCATTCAATTCCGCACCATGCGGTGGAGATACTGGCCCGTGAAGTAAAGGATCGTCGGTAGAACGCATCCAATCATCTAGGCGCTCGCGCAACTCTTCCAGAATGGAACCCACTGATTGATCATGCACCAGATTACAGGCTTCATTGGGATCAAAAATCAAGTCGTAAAGCTGCTCCAAAGGCCTTAACCGTTTTTCCCACCCATATTGTATCAACACTTGCTTACTTGGGCTATCATCACAATTAGACAACACAGGTCCCAGGTGGTGATCAAATCGCCGGATATACTTCCAACGTTGAGTTCGTACCGCGCGCTGCGGTTCATATGCGGCATGAAAGGTTACCTCAGCAAACAATGCATCATGGATCTCCTCAGTCTCACCCTCTATCAACGGCATGATTGACCTACCTTGAAGCCATGACGGATGATCAATATTCAGAAGATCGCAGATAGTTGGAAAGAGATCGATGTGTGAAACAAGTGCCTCAGAGACTTTCCCACCCGTAAACCCTCCTGGACCTCGCATAATAAGCATGACGCCAATGCCATGATCGGTTAGATTGCATTTCATACGTGGAAAAGCAATGCCATGATCGGTTGTACAAATTACAAGCGTGTTATCGGTGAGGCCATTAGCATCCAGCGTTTCAAGCACAGCGCCAATTCCCTGGTCCAGAGCCATTGCGCTCGCCTTAAAACCGGCCATATCACGACGTGTCTCGTACATATCAGGTAAAGGTGCTGG
>Ga0208324_1000916_pt1 | contig 11962 bp, 8 predicted proteins | sample Sb_taG_2_FD_187707 | JGI IMG/M metagenome (GOLD analysis project Ga0208324, IMG submission 187707) | Peat soil microbial communities from Weissenstadt, Germany - Sb_50d_5_LS metaG (SPAdes) (version 2) | ecosystem: Environmental > Terrestrial > Soil > Wetlands > Peat | place: Germany: Weissenstadt... | reverse complement strand
CGTGCGTATTTGGCGATAGGTCGCTCAAAGGCATGCCGTGCCTGCTCGCGCTGTGCGATCGTGCTCGATCTCGTCGATGCGCCCGGCGCGACGCGTTCACCCGGATCCCGAGCGGCGCAGCTCTAGGTCGAGCACGCGGGCGAGGTGGACCAGGGCCGCCTTGCTGATGGCGTAGGTGGCCATCCCGGCAGGGTGCGTCCCGGGACCACGGCGAGGTGTCGAACGCGCGGCGTGCGCAGTAGGCGGGCTCGATCACTGGAGTCAAGTGATACCTGCTCACCTTGCCGTGCGCCAGCCCGACTCCAGAGGGCAGACCGGCTCTGAAAGCGGCGGGCTACCCGTGTGGATTGGCTCCGGCGCTGCCTGTTTCCCCGATCTGCCGGCGGCGGGTAACCCGTGGCGTGGTCGTCGGACACTTATGAGTGTGGGCCGAGTCGCTGTCTTGCTGTCTTCTGGAGGACCGTCGTGACGATTGTCCGTATCGTGCTTGCTGATCCCCGGACTGGAGGGCCGCCGGACGGCAGTGCCGTGAACGGCCAGCAGCTCATCGTGCTCGCCGACACCGTGCCTGCCGAGGATGGCGGTCACCGGGCGGTGCCGCTGTGGCTGCCGGGTTTGGATTTCAAGTTGCTGTGGTGGCTGCTGGACCGGCCTGCCAGGGACGCCGTGATGGCCGGTGTCCTGGAGGAGACAGCGGCCCGGCTGCTGCACGCGGCCGGGGTGGCGGTGACCGCCGTGGACATCGAGCCGGCCGGCGAGGATGTGCCGGAGCTGCGCTCGGACACGGCCGCGGCGCGGGTCGAGCTGGCCACGGCCGCCGGAACCCGGCATGTGACGGTGAGCGCCGGGTACGGCCTGAAACTGGCGGTCGTGGCCGGGGCGCCGGTCCGGGTGGCCGATGAGGTGATGGACCGAAGCGCGGTCCCGGTCCGCGGCGAGGACGTGCATGCGCCGTTCCTGCTGCCCTCGGCCGTCCGGCCGCCGGGCGATCCCGGGCAGCGGCAGAGTTTCGAGCCGCGGAACATGGCGTTCACCGACGGCCTGGACCGGTGGGAGCTGGCTGGCAGCTTCCTGGCGGCCGGCCGGCCGCATTGGCAGGACTATTCCCGCGCCGCCGCAGACGGGACCGCAGTGCTGGCCTCCGCGGTCCCGGAGCCCTCCGGTTCCGCCGTCCTGTTCCAGGAGATCTACGCCGACGACTACCGCGGCCGCACGGTCACCTTCCGCGGGCAGCTGCGCACCGCCGGCGTGGTCGGCCAGGCCGGGCTGCATCTGGCCGCGGGCCGGCCCGTGGACCCTCCCGGTGGCCAGCTGCGCGACCGCGGCGGCGGCAGCCTGACCGCCCCCGGCAGCAGCGACTGGACCTGGCATGAGGTCACGATGCCCGTCCCCGGCGACGCTGGCGTCATCCGGTTCGGCATCTCGCTGGCCGGCCGCGGCCGCATCGAGCTGCGCGACCCGGAACTGTCCCCGGCCCGGCCGGGAACCCGGGAGTAAAGCAGAGCATGGACATCCCGGACGGCGACCTGGTCCGGCTGGCCCGCGACGGCGATCCGGCGGCGTTCCGGCTGCTGGTCGAACGGCACCTGCCGATGGCGCGCGCCCGCGCGGCCCGGCTGTGCCCGCAGCCGGACGACGCCGACGACGCCGTGCAGGACGCGTTCCTGCAGGCATTCATCGCACTGGACCGGCTGCGCGACCCCGGCCGGTTCGCCGGCTGGCTGGGCGGCATCGTGGCCAACGTCTGCCGCGCCCAGCGGCGCCGCGCCCCGCTGACCCTGCTCGGCGACTGGCCCGAAAACCTGCACCCGGCAGCGGCCGGCAACCTGCCATCGGCTGAGGACCTGGACCGCGCCGACGCGCTGGGCCGCGCGGTCGCCGGCCTGCCCCCCGGGCAGCGCCAGGCCGTCACCCTGTTCTACTACGCCGACCAGCCCGCCGGGCAGATCGCCGGCACTCCAGGCGCCGCCAAGGCCAGCCTGCACAAGGCCCGCCGCCGGCTGCGCGAGTACATCACCGCGCACCGCCCCGACCTCATCCCCGCCACCTCCCGGAGGACCCCCATGACTGCTGTCCGCATCGCGCACGCCGACCCCTCGCCCGGACGCACACCAGTCGGCCTTGTGGTGCTCGCCGACGACGCCGGGCACCGGGCGCTGCCGGTCCGGCTGCCCGCCCCCGACGGCCGCGCGTTCTGGCGCCTGCTCGCCCGCCCCGACGACCGCGACCAGGAACACCCCGAAGACGACGCCGGGCAGATGACCGGCCAGCTGCTGCACGCGGCGGGGATCACCGTGACCGCTGTGACCGTCACCGACCTGGGCCCGGCGGTGACCGCCACGCGGGTAGACATCGCCGTGCCCGGCGGGACCCGGCAGGTCACCACCCGCCTGGCCGACGGCCTGGCCCTGGCGGTCATCACCGGCGCGCCGCTGGCCGTCGACGGCCCGGTGATGGACCGGCTCGCCGAGCCCGTCACCGGCCCCGACCCGCTCAGCCCGTTCCGCAGCCGCCAGCCGGCACCCCCCGGGCCGCCCGAGCACACGCGGTTCGAGCCGCGCAACCTGGCGTTCACCGACGGCCTGCACCGATGGCAGCTCGACGGCACCTTCCTGCGCCAGGTGACCGGGTCCCACGACCAGGACTATTCCTGCACCACCGAAGACGGGCGGGTGATCCTGACCGCGGCCGTGCCCGGACCCGCCGGATTCGCCTTCCTCAGCCAGCAGATCGAACCCGACGACTACCGCGGCCGCGCCGTCACCTTCCGCGGCGACCTGCGCACCGCCGACGTCGCCGACCGCGCCGGACTGGTGCTCCGCATCCCCCGCCAAGGACGGCGACCGGCCCCACCGGATCCCTGGCACGATCCCGAGAACCACTTCGCCCCCGTCACCGGAACCCGCGACTGGACCCGCCACGAGGTCACCGCCCAGGTCCCGGCCGATGCCATCAGCATCATCTTCGGCGTCTTCCTGAACGGCCGCGGCCAGATCGAACTCCGCAACCCGCAACTCGACCCGCACCATCCTTGCTGAACCCGCAGATCGCCGGGCTGTCAGCCTGCCGGGGTGAGATCGTCGGGGGGACGGTGAACGGGAGCGTATCGATCCTGATACCGGCTGGGATTCGCGTTCACGCCACATGCCTCAGCCTCGTGATGGATGGCCTGCGCAGGCAACGGAATCCTGATGCGGTTCTGCGGGCCCTGAACCGCCGTCCGTTCCGATAATTAATCTTGGTCTTGCAGTATGCCGCACCGCCGGTCCGGGAAAGGCGGGTTTCGCCTGCGCGGCCCTTTATTCCGAACGTAAGGAAATGGCAAGAATTTTAACTTAGCGGACTCTAACGGTCTCCTCAGCTTGCTCACATCCGCACGCACAATCATGATGGACATGAATGGCCGCATCGAGGTCGCTATCCCCGTATACAACGAGGAGCGGGTTCTGGCCCTCAGTATCCGGTGCCTTCACGCATACCTGAAAAACAGCCTGCCTTATCCGTTTATTATCACCATCGCCGATAATGCCAGTACAGACGGGACTTTCGTGATCGCGCAGCGGCTCGTCGCGGAGTTGCCCGGGGTCCGCGCCGTGCACCTGGGGCTCAAGGGGCGCGGGCGGGCGCTGCGGTACGTCTGGGGTAGCAGCGATGCCGATGTCGTCGCCTATATGGACGTCGACCTGTCCACCAAACTCGACGCGTTTCTCCCGCTGGTCGCCCCGCTGCTGTCCGGTCACAGTGACCTGGCGATCGGCAGCCGCCTGGCATGGGGAGCGACCGTGGTCCGCGGGCGCAAGCGCGGGGTCATTTCCCGTTGCTACAACCTGCTGCTACGCAGGACCTTGGCGGCCCGCTTCTCCGACGCGCAGTGCGGTTTCAAGGCCGGCCGCGCCGAGATCGTGCGGGCGCTGCTGCCCGCTGTGGAAGACAACGCATGGTTCTTCGATACCGAGTTGCTGCTGCTCGCCCAGCGCAACGAGCTGCGGATTCATGAGGTGCCGGTTGACTGGATCGAGGATCCCGACAGCCGCGTCGACATCGCCAGGACCATGCTGGACGACCTGCGGGGCATGATCCGGCTGCGCCGTCGGCTGCTCGCCGGCGCCGGCCGCGTGCTGGTGCCGCCCCGCGTCCTCACGACAGGAGTTGCCGTCCATGACCGCTAAGCTCTACCCGGCCGCTCGCCACAAGGCCGAGCACCCGCGGCGATCACGCGGCCGGCGGCCGCCTCTGATGCGCCGGAATACGTTTCGATATCTTCCGGGTCCTTGTCACGATAATCCGCTGTACGTCATATTTGGGTAATTTTTCTGCCGACAAAATCACAGATTACGCTCAGATCCTTCGCATACCTCCACGCTAGCTTTGCTTTGCACTGAGGAATTGCTGATCTGGCAGCAGATCGGCAGTTTGCCGGGGAGCACGGCCCAGGCACCGCGAGAATACGGCTAACGAGAATGGGGTAACAATGTTCGCCAAGTTGTGGTGTAGTCTCCCTTCCACCGCAGTTCACCTAAGGCGCTCCCGGTACGCGTTCCTCGTGGGGTGCGGCGTGCTCGCGCTCACGCTCACGACAGGGTGCGGCGCCGCCAGCTCGGCCGGCACAGCCGTGGCGTCTTCCTCATCCGTGTCAGCTGTATCGACAGCGACGAACTCCGGTCGCGTCGCCTACCTAACCTGCCTGCGACAGCATGGCGCCACCGTGCCGACGGCGAGGCCGACCGCCCATCCCAGCGGTGGTTCCAGCAGCCCGGCCAGCCAAGTCCCTGCCTCGGCGCGTCAGGCCTGCGCGTCGCTGCGGCCCAGCGGCTCCGGCACGAACCAGGCGGCCGTCAAGGCGTTCGACGCCTGCATGGCCGCACAAGGAGAGGCGATCCCGTCTACGCGGCCGACCGCCATGCCTTCCCCCAGGCCAACGAGCGCGCGCTCCGGCATTGACCGCTTCCTGCGAGGGCTCGACCCCGGCAACGCCAAAGTTGCCGCCGCACTGAAGGCCTGCGAATCCAAGCTCCCGTCGTCCGCGTCCGACGGTTAACCGCCCCAGGGACCGGAACGGGCAATCGAGAGAAGCATGCGTCATGACGACCGGGACTGCCCCTTAGCTCGGTTGATACCTTGCGGACTCGGACGCCCTAGGCGCGGGTTCAGAGCAGTCAGGATCGTGACAAGGCCCGGCTCATCCGCCAGGCCGCTACCGTGACCGCGGCTGCTGCCATGGCAACCAGCACCGCGGCGCCGTGAAGCGTCGCCGCGGTCTGGCCGGGTGACAGCACGTGAAAATGAGCCGCAGCCGGTCATCGTGGAGGAGGCCATCCTCGGGTCCGGGCATGACTTCCTCTGGTACCAGCAGCGGCATCGCCCGGCGGAATGCGCCACTCGCACCAGACTTCGAGGCGTGGCTAGATACCCCTTGAAGGGGTGCCCGTTCTGGTTACCAGCACGCCCGCATGGCTCTGGTGTTCGTCGCTCGTGCCCTGGATCAGCTCCGGAACCTGTTGGCGGACCCGCCGACGCCCGCGCCGGAACCTACAGCGCCTTGATCTCTGCTGGGGTCAAGGCCTGCTGGAAGACCTCGACGTCGTTGATACGGCCGGGGAACCAGCCGATGTCCTGCGCGCCGAACTGGGCGCGGCCTATGGCCAGGCTCCCGAGGGAGGCGTAGGGGGTGGTGTCGGTGGCGGTGCCCTGCGGTTTGCCGTTGACGTAGAGCCGCAGTTGGCCGTCGGCGGCGTCGTAGACGCCGACGAGGTGGACCCAGGTGTTCAGGGCGGCCGGGCCGGTGGATAGTGCGCTGATGCCGTTGGCGGTGATGCTGTTCTCCGCGCGACGGGTGAAGGCCCAGTGGTTGTCGGACGAGGAGTATTCCAGGGAGAAGCCGCTGTTTCCGGTGCTGTCCTGGCTCACGGCGGTGGCGAGGACAGCGTACCTGGTCAGGTAGACCCAGGCGGCCACGCTGAAGCTGGCGCCCGGGCCGGTGTTCAGCACGGGCCCGGCTGTGATGATCTGGCTGTTGACACCGTTGAAGTCGCCCCAGCCACCGCGCCCGGCACCCCATAGAACGTAGAAGGCCGTGCCCGGGTTGGCACCAGTGGCATCGCTTGCCACCGTGCCGTGGGTGCTGGCCAGCCGCCAGCTGCCGACCGGCACAGGGCCGGCCGGCTTCGCGGCCGCGGGCGAGGAGGCGCCACCGGACAGCGCGAACGCCGTGGCGCCGGCCGCTATCGCGAGCAGCCCCGTCGCCAGCAGCGCGACGCGGCCCCGCGGCCGGCGCCTCGGGGCGGCTGGCCTGGCGTGCGCGTGGGCGACGGGGGCAGGCGGCGGCTCGTAGGAGCGTTTCGCGGTCTCGGTCGGCTCGCCGCGGGCCGCCGGCTCGCTCATCGCGAACGTCGCCACGTCAGGTGGCAGCGGCGCAGCGGCCGGCAGGCCGCGCAGCACGGGCAGGCAGTCATACAGCCACCGGGCGGCCGTCGCGGCGTCCGGACGCTGCGACGGGTCCTTCGCCAGGCACGCGGCGATTATCCGCCACAGTGGCTCCGGTATCGCCGGCGGGCGCAGCGGCTCGGCATCGACGTGCCGCCACATGACGACGGCCGCCGGGCCGCCCGCGAACGGCGGCCGGCCTGCCAGCAGCTCGAACAGGCTGGTCCCAGCGGCGTACACGTCGGCCGCCGGGCCGCCCCGCTGGCCGGTGACCACCTCCGGCGCGAAATACGCGGGGGTGCCGACGATAGCGTCGCCGGTGGTCAGCGACACCGCGCCATCAGCCCAGGCGATGCCGAAGTCGGTCAGCCGCGCGACCGGCACCGGCCGACTCGTGTCGAGCAGGATGTTGCTCGGCTTGAGGTCGCGGTGGATGACGCCCGCCGCATGCACCACCGCGAGCGCGTCGCAGACCTGCGCGATCAGCGTCGCGGCCAGCGCGGGTTCCAAGGGGCCCCGCGCACTGAGGTAGCGGTGCAGGTCCGCGCCCTGGACAAGCTCCATGATGAGGGCGAGCCGGTCGCCCTCCATGATCATGTCGCGCACCGACACCAGGTTCGGGTGGCACAGCCCGACCAGGACGGTGCGCTCGCGCACGAAGCGGGTCAGCACCGCTGGATCGGACGCGAGCCGCTCGTGCAGCAGCTTGACCGCGACGGGCAGCCCGGTGGCCCGGTCCCGGCCCCACCAGACCGTACCCATGCCGCCGGAGCTGATCCGGTCTTCGAGCACGTAACGACTACCCAGCGCCTGTTGTCCGGCCACGCACGCGCACGTTACCGGAGGTGGCGGGCGACACTCCCGGGCAGGACGGAAACGTCAGCGGTTGGTTCGATTTGCCTTCCGCCGTTGTCTTCTCCATGCGGCAGGCTCCTTCGAGCTGGAGCCAGGTGCCTAACCTGTGTGTGGTTATAACTTCCAGAGCGGCTTCTGGTCGCAGTTGCACATATGACCGGGTCGCGAACCTGCTCGCCGGGTGATCACAGGCCCCGACAAGGACATTGACGCACATCCGGCCGCGCATTACCTTGAACATATGTTCAGAACGCATGTTCAGATCTCGGATACGCGATTCGACGTGGCTGTGGTCGGCGGCGGCATGGCGGGCCTGGCGACCGCGCTGCGGGTGCAGGCCCGCGGGTTGTCCACGGTGGTCCTCGAGGCGCACGGTCATGTCGGCGGGTGCGCCGGGTACTACCGCAAGCAGGGCTTCTCCTTCGATGTCGGAGCGACGACTCTGGTGGACTTCGCGCCCGGCGGCGTCGGCGCGGAATTCCTGGACAGCGCCGGCATCCTGTCCGTGGACGTACGGGAACTGCCGGGATACCTGGCCCATCTGCCCGACCGCGAGGTCGTGCTGCATCGCGATCAGGCGGCCTGGCACGCCGAGCGGTTGCGCTTGCTCGGCGACACGGAGCGGCACCGCCACTTCTGGGCGCTGCTCGACAGGCTGGCGGAGAACTTCTGGCGGGCTAGCCAGTCAGGCGTGCGGCTGCCAGTGCGTTCTCCCGCCGACGCGTTGCATGATCTGCGGGCGATCGGGTTCGTCGGTGTTCCGCTCGTCCGCTATCTTGCCTGGACACTCGGTGACGCGCTGCGCAGGTACGGGCTTCGCGGGGACGCCCCTCTCGTCGGGTTGCTCAGCATGCTGGTCGAAGACACCGTGCATGCGAACGTCGATGACGCGCCCTTGATAAACGCGGCCCTAGGCGTCTCCATCCGGCGGGCGGGGCTCAGTCGGCATACCGGCGGGATGCGCGGATTCTGGCGCGTGCTCGTAGCGCGCTACCGGGAAATCGGCGGGCTCCTGCGGGCGGGCTGCGAGGTGTCGCGGGTCGATGGCGGGCCGGGCGAGTACCGGATCACGACCCGGCTCGGAGCCGTCGGCGCGCGCCGCGTCATCTGCGCCGTGCCGACGGCCACCACCACGCGTATCTGTGCCGGGCTGCCCGTCGCCCGCAGGCTCCGGTCGTTCCTGGAGCGCGACGCGCATGCGCTGGGCGGCGCGTGCGTGGTCTTCCTCGGTGTGCCGGAGGCCGAGGTGGCCGGCCAGGAGCTCACTCACCACCAGTTGCTCCGTGCCTACGACCGGCCGCTTGGTGACGGAAACAATATGTTCGTCTCCGTTTCGGATTCCGGCGACACCGCGAGCGCACCGGCCGGGCACCGGGCGGTGATGATCTCGACGCATACGGACCTGGCCGACTGGGCCGGGCTCGACGGGACCGAGTATGAGGTGCGCAAGAAGGAGATCGGCGAAGTGCTCATCGGTCATGCGCGGCGCGCCTACCCGAATCTAGGCGACCGGGCTGTGTTCGCGCAGACCGGCACGCCGCGCAGTTACGAACGGTTCGGGTTCCGCCCAGGCGGCGCGGTGGGTGGTCCGCGCCAGCACCTGCGCAACACCAACCAGCATGCGGTCCCGCACGACCTGGGCGGGCCGGGCCTGTGGCTGGTCGGCGACTCGACCTGGCCGGGACTAGGAACCGTCGCGTGCGTGCTGGGCAGCCGGATCGTGGCCGACGGGATCCGGCGTGAGCGGGTGCCAGGCCGGTGACCGCGCCCACTCTGGCCGACCTCGGCACCGACCTGCTCGCCACCTCGCGCGCGCGGCGCCTCCTCGCGCTCAGCCGCCCGTACGCCGGCCTGGCACTATTCGCCGTGGCCGCGTGGCAGCGCTGGTGGTGGGCCAGCCCGCTGATCGTTTTCGGCGTGTTCGTCGCCGTCGTCACGGTCACCCATGATGTGGTGCACCGCACCATCGGCCTTTCGGCACGGGCGACCGACTGGTGGCTGTTCGCGCTGGGCCTGGTCCTGCTGGAAAGTGGTCACGCGTACCGGGCCACGCACGCGCAGCACCACCGGCTCTTCCCGCATCCTGATGATCCCGAGGGGTATCCGGCCGGGCTGTCCATGGCGGGAGCGGTCTGCTACGGGTCGGTCTTCCTGATCCGCCTGTGGCATTGGTCCTACCGTCGCGGCGCGGACCGCGGCTGGCTGCTCGCGGAGGCCGCGGCCCCGGCGGCGGCGCTCGCGGGCGGCGTGCTCGCGTGGCCGTACGCTCCCGGGGTACTAATCTACGCGGTGATGGCTATCGTCGGCAGTTGGGTGTATCCGCTTCTTACGGTTTATCTCCCGCACCACGATTACGGCGCGACGCCGCTAACGCAGACGCGCACGCTGCGCGGACGGATCATCCCGGCCGTGTTCCTTGAGCTCACCTATCACCTTGAACACCATCTCTACCCGCAGGTGCCTAGCCATCACCTTCCGGAGCTAGCCCGTCGGCTCGACCCCTACTTCAGCGCCAACGGCGTACGGCCGGTACGCGTTGTCTGACACGCGCGCGCGTGTCCTCGACGCCACGCTCGCCTCCCTCGTGAGCAATGGCTTCAGCGGGACTACGGCGCGGGCGATCGCCCAGGCCGGCGGCTTCGCGCCTGGCGTCATCTACTACCACTTCGCCGACCTGGACGACCTGCTAGTGGCAGCGCTGGCGCACACCTCCGAATCGCGCGTCCGCCGCTACCGCTCCGAGCTGTCAGGAGTCGACAAAGCCGCCACCGCCGTCGAAATACTCCGCCGACTCTACGAGGAGGACAGCGCCGTCGGGCACATCGCCGCCATCCAGGAGTTCTACGCGGGGGCACGGCCAGGCTCCCGGCTAGCCGAGCAACTGGCAGTGGAGACCCGGCGCTGGGAGGAACTGGGCGAGGAACTCCTCACGGGTCTGCTGCGGGGCAGACCGCTAGCTTCCCTGGTGCGCGTCAAGATAGCGGCCTCCGCCGCCGTGGCCTTTTACATCGGGATGGAAACCCTTACCCACCTCGACGGCGACCGGGCGCGCCCGGCCCAGCTTTTCGACCAAGCCGCCCGCCTCGCCGCCGTCTTCGACAAGATCCCCCGCATGCCCGTGAGCTAGCCGGGTTTGGCGGGCCTAGTAACCTGTTCGCCGCCGTTGCCCGGTACCAGCCATCCGATGGTGGCGCTATTGAGGCACAAGACTGCGCCGACGCCTGCTGGCACCACGACTGCGACAGCGGCTGCACACCGACCAGGTGGTCCTGTTCTGCCACCGGACCACACCTGACCGCCACGGCAGACATTCGAGCAGGCCAGATAGGGCTTCGTCCCTGGCCGCGATATCGGACAGGCCGGGGCTAGCCGATAAGAACCATCGTTGCGGGCCCTGCGCGGCTGGAGTAGGCCGAGGTCGCGCAGTTGGCTGAGCTGGCGGCGCCCGTCTGATGAACCCAGGCCCAACCTGCGCAGCAACGCGATGTCGACATCGTAGCCAGCGCTGGCTAGGGCGAGGACAGAGATCTGTGCCTCCGAAAGATCTTGGCCGCGGCTGAGCCGTCTCGCCCAGGCGCGGGCTCGGCCTGGGTGAAGTCCGGCATGTCACTCCTCGAGGTGGTGCCCGGGGACGGAGGTGGTACCCGGGGTTTGCTAGCTGCGGCTGGTGACCCAGGCTGCGATCAGGTCCGCGGCCTGCGCCCGCGCGCCCGCGGGCTCGGTCAGGTAGTGATCGGCCTTGACGAACTCCAGGGTCTTGTCCGTCGCGGCGATCGCGTCGTACAGGGCGCGGGCGTCGCTGTCGTAGACGCAGGCGTCCGCCGTGGCGTGCACTACGAGCGCCGGCGCGGTGATCCGGGCCAGGTGCGGTGCCGCGGTGCACTGCGAGGTGCGCAGGCTCCACATCGAAAGCCAGCTGCGCAGCGTGCTGACGGTGCCCACGCCGAAGACCCCGTAGTTCGCCCGCATCGGGTCGCCGAGGTAGCACCAGTTCGGCCGCCGGCCCGACGGTTCGATCGACGGGTCGATCATGCGCAGGTCAGCCCAGCTGCGCGAGACGGTGAACAGCCGGTCCCTGGCGCGCGTCCCGGCCAGCCGGTCCAGCTGGTTCAGGGCCCAGCCGGTGATGCGCTCGTTACGGTCTCGCTGCGCCGCCCGGTAGCGGAGCTGGAAGTCCGCGCTGAAGGGCGGCCCGTTGCGGAGGCCGTACGGGTCAAGAGCCGGGTCAGCCGACAGCGGATCGCTCTCGTCGGTCACCGACGGATCGAGCCAGGCCGTCAGGACCTCGGGCCGACCCGAATGCGCGGCCAGCGCGATGTACAGGTCGCCGGGCGGGAGATCCTCGATGGCCGGCACCGGCCGCATCCCGGCGACCGGCCTTACGTTGGGCTCGATGGCCTGGGACTGGTATGCCGCCATGAGCGAGCCGCCGCCGGAGTTACCCAGCAGCACCACCCGTTCGGCACCTGCTTGCTCGCGCAGCCAGCGCACCCCGACGCCGATCTCGGCCAGCGCGTGGTCGAGCAGGAAGTGCGCCTCGTTGCCACGGAATCTGGTGTTCCAGCCGAGAAACCCGAAGCCCCGTTCGGCCATGAAGCTGGCCAGGTAGTGCTCGCTGAAGTCCACGTTGTAATGCGTGGCGATGAACGCCGTCGGCGGCAAGGTGCCAGCCGGACGATGGTAA
>Ga0208324_1000914_pt1 | contig 11989 bp, 7 predicted proteins | sample Sb_taG_2_FD_187707 | JGI IMG/M metagenome (GOLD analysis project Ga0208324, IMG submission 187707) | Peat soil microbial communities from Weissenstadt, Germany - Sb_50d_5_LS metaG (SPAdes) (version 2) | ecosystem: Environmental > Terrestrial > Soil > Wetlands > Peat | place: Germany: Weissenstadt... | reverse complement strand
TCCGCGCCCGCTTGCGCTGTCGCGCATTGAAGTAAAAGGTTCCTTTGGACAGCGTTCCCTGGTAGATCCGCATGTAGGTGACCTGACCGAACGATTCCTCGACCAGCTTGAACGCCATGGCCACAAGTGGTGCGTCGGGGTCGGCGGCCAGGGGAATCTCGGCCATGCCGTTGTTATTGTCCCTGGCGAAGATCTCGCGATCGAGCGGGGAGGAGAGGTAGCGGCAGATGGCGTCCAGGAGCGGCTGAACCCCTTTGTTGCGATAGGCCGAACCGACCATTACCGGACAGAACTGCTGGGCGATCGTCCCCTCGCGGATCGTCTTGTAAATCAGGTCGAGCGGAACATCAACCTCCTCCAGAAGTAGTTCCATGATCTCGTCGGAGACCATGGAGAGCGCCTCGAGCATCCCCTGACGAGCACGCTCGGTGGCCTCGACCAGATCAGCCGGGACTGGCTCGGTACGGACGTTCTCGCCGTTGTCACCGTCGAAGTAAATGGCCTGGCGTTCGATCAGGTCGATCACGCCCTGGAAGCTCGACTCGGCCCCGATCGGCAACTGGAGCGGTATCGCCGTCAGATTGAGCTTGGTCTCGAGCTGCTGGATCACGTTGGCCGGATTGGCGCCCGTGCGATCCATCTTGTTGATGAAGGCGATTCGAGGAACGGCATACCGTTTCATCTGGCGATCGACGGTGATCGATTGCGACTGGACGCCAGCCACGGCGCAGAGGACCAGCACAGCTCCGTCGAGCACGCGGAGCGACCGCTCGACCTCGACGGTGAAGTCGACGTGGCCCGGAGTGTCGATGATGTTGATCGTCTTGTCGTCCCAGTGGACAGTGGTCGCAGCCGCGGTGATCGTGATCCCTCGCTCCTTCTCCAGCTCCATGTGGTCCATCACGGCCCCTTCACCCTTGACCTCCTTGATCACGTGGGTACGGCCCGTGTAATAGAGCATGCGCTCCGTCAGTGTGGTCTTGCCCGAGTCGATGTGGGCGGAGATTCCGATGTTTCGATAGTTTTTCAGGTTTTCCATAGTCAAAATATACTCAGCCCGCAAACCAAGGGTGGAACGCCCTTGGTTTGGGCCACGAACCACACGACAAGTTGGGAAGCCGGGGGATTCTTAACCCGCAGTTCCAGCACGGGTTGGAAGGCATGCCGGAGAGTCAGGACGGAGGCACACCAAAAAACCGCCGATCAGGAAGCCTAATCATTTTTGGTGTGAAGCATGTGAGAAGTCCAAGTAGGCCAGATGTTAAAAGGTAAATTATCCTATCAAATAGAGGCTCTCCGTCAAGCCTCTGAATCATCCCACACCATGATTATATCCCGTCCGGGAAGAGACGTTGTGGCTGGCAGGCCCACGCGCTTGGCTGCTCCAGGGTACGATCCGATCTCGCAACGACCGGCGAGGTCCGGCGTCCTCGTTCCACCTTGTCCAACCTCATCTCGAAACCGCGGACGACACGACCGGTCCGGTCCCTTGATGGCTCCCCAGGTGCCAAGCAAGGATTGCACCTCGACAAGATTGTGAGTCACCTGGTCATCGTGAGCAAAGAGCAGATTGTTGGCCGGGCCTGGGCCCGATATTATCCACTCTGGGAACGCTGCCTGCTTTGACGCGTCCTCGTGCAACCTTTCTGGGGTGGTCCTCAAAGAGTGCGGCAGTCGCGGCCCTGGCTTCTGGCATTCGCATTCAAGGTCGAGAACTCAAGAAGGTGCCAGAACCATCCGGAATTCGCTCGCGACAACCAGGGAATGCCTGGTATGATGAAATACTTAGTCGTAAAGCTTTCGGGCCGCCTCACCTGTCATCGTTACCAGCGGTCGTTGCGCGGGTCGATCGGGTCCCCGACCTCCGGCGTCGGTGAGCCGGCGGAGGAATAAGCTGTGCTCGATCGCATCTGGGCGCCGTGGAGGGCACAGTATATTCGGGAATCGTCGCAGGAGGAGGGCAATTCGTCCTGCTTTATTTGTCAAGGACTGACCGGGGTTGATGATCGGGGAAATCTCCTGGTCTGGCGGCGTCCCCATTCCGTGGTTGTATTGAATCGGTTCCCTTACAACAATGGACATCTCCTGGTAGCACCGCGAGTTCATCAAGGGCGAATCGGCGAGCTGTCAGGTCCCGATCTTCTTGAACCGATCGAAACGGTGCGGCGGATGGTGGGAATTCTCGATCGGATGCTGCGGCCGCACGGTTACAATGTCGGTTTAAATATGGGGAAAGCCGCGGGGGCGGGCCTTCCCGGCCACCTCCACTGGCATGTCGTGCCGCGGTGGGACGGTGACACGAACTTCATGCCGGTGCTCGGGCAGACGAAAGTGCTCGTGGAGAGCCTGCACGAATTCTACGATCGACTGGTCGAGGAAATCCGCGCGGAGGATCATTCCTCCCCCCCGTCATCCTGAGTGGGGCGTGAGCTTTATCTGATTCCTAACTTCACGACCTGACAGTCCACTGAGAGGTTATTCGACCATGCTCATGATCCTGATCCGGGCCGTTTTCGTCCTGGTGATCGCCGGCCTTGGAGTCAAGTTGGCCAGGATCGTCGGGGAGAATCAGCTCGCCAATCCTTATGTCATATTCATCGGTGTGATGATCGGTGCGATCGCGGTTGTCGCCGGCGACCTGATGACCCCGCGGAAGCGAATTCAGACCATCTCCGCACTTTATTTCGGAGTGATCGTCGGGCTTTTCCTGAGCAATCTGATCAACGACGCGATCCAGCCGGCCATGCAACTCTACCTGAATCCCAAGGTGCACATGGCGATGACCAGCACCCTCATGATATTCATCTGCTACATCTGCGTGTCGACACTACTTCAGACCAAGGATGACTTTCGGTTCATTATTCCGTATATCGAGTTCGCCAAGAAAGTCAAGGGCTCGCGTCCCCTGGTGCTGGACACCTCGGTGATCATTGACGGCCGGATCGCCGATGTGGCGGAAACCCAGGTGATCGATCAGCCGATGGTCGTGCCCCGCTTCGTCTTGCAGGAGTTGCAGAACATTGCCGACAGCGCCGACAAGCTGCGACGCAACCGGGGCAGGCGCGGCCTGGATATCCTCAACCGCCTTCAGAAATCCCCGGGTGTCGAGGTCCGTATCCACGACGGCGAGATTCCCGAACTGGCCGGGGTGCGGGAGGTCGATCAGCAACTGGTAATCCTGGCCAAGCATCTCGGCGGCAAGGTCGTTACCAACGACTACAATCTGAACAAGATCGCCCGGCTCCAGGGAGTGGAGGTCATCAACCTGAACGACCTTGCCAACGCCATGAAACCGATTGTTCTGCCTGGCGAGAACCTCACCGTCAAGCTGCTCAAGAAGGGGGAGGAGCAGGGCCAGGGTGTCGGATATCTCGACGACGGCACGATGGTGGTGGCCGAGCAGGGTTCTTATCACCTGGGCGAGACGGTGCGGCTCACCGTCACCAGTGTTCTCCAGACAAGTGCCGGGCGGATGATCTTCGGTCGAATGGAGCCAATGCCCCTCGGCAAGAGTGGCAACCACGTGAACGCCTCAGTCCAGCAGGAAAACCCTTCACCGGCTTCGGGGCGGCCCCACAATGTTTAATCTGAAGCGTGCCGGGCCCGGGCGTCAAGCCCCCCGGGCCTCGGGCGCATTCGAGTCTTTGTCCCCGCCGTCATACGGGGTTTTGCACCAGTGGCAAACCAGGACTGCCCCGCACTCGGGACATCCCAGGTCCGCCTCGGCCTGCGAGAGAGCCTCGTAATACTGCTGAGAGGGCGGCTTGTAGGGTGTCCTGCACGACTCGCAGATCAGGGGGCGCTCGCAGTACGCGCATTCGATCATGGGACTCCCCCCTTCTCTCGATGAGTGGTTGAAACCAGGATGCTGCTCCACAATACGCACGGGCAAGACGCCTGTGCCAGGCAATACCGCGGGGCGGTCTTCCAGGCCGTGAAGGAAGTGACACGGCCAAGCTGCCCGTGCCGCAGTCGGAAACGAACTCACCTCAGCGGATGGCTTGTTCGGTCCTGAGGCAACGCCCTATCTGTCTGACTGCCTGGCGCAGCCGGTGAGCGTTCTCCACCAAAGCCACCCGCAGGCAGCCCTCACCGGTGTCGCCAAAACCGCGGCCCGGACTGACCACCACATTTGCATCTTCGAGCAGTTTCATCGCGAAATCAATCGAGCCCATCTGTGATTTCCAGGGTTCGGGCATGGGCGTCCAGACGAACATGCCAGCTTGCGGTGTCTGAGGTTCCCAGCCCAGCCTGCGCAATCCGCGGAGCAGGACGTCGCGTCGCTCCTGGTATTCGACCACTTGCGCCAGTCGGCCCTCTTCGCCGTGCCTCAAGGCCACGATCGCGGCGATTTGGACCGCCTGGAAGATTCCATAGTCGTAATAACCCTTGATCGCCTTGAGGGCGCCTAGCATGTCGCGGTTCCCCGCCGCGAATCCCACGCGCCAACCGGCCATGTTGTAGCCCTTGGACATCGTGGTGAACTCGCAGCCGACGTTCTTGGCTCCCTTGACCGAGAGGAAGCTCGGCGGCTGGCAGCCCTCGAAGCCGATATCCCCATAGGCGAAGTCGTGGATCACGAAGAAGTGATACTTCTTGGCCAGGCCGACGATCTCTTCGAAGAACGCCTGATCGACGACCGTGGCCGTCGGGTTGTGCGGGTAGTTGAGAACCAGGATCTTGGGCCTGGGGTACAGGCTCTCGCAGACCCGCGCGATATTGGTCAGGAACAACTCCGAGTCGCGCACATCCAGCGAGATCACGTTGGCTGACGCCAGCGCGACGGCGTGAATGTGAATCGGAAAACTCGGCGCCGGGACAAGTGCCGTGTCCCCTGGACCGAGCAGGGCCAGGCACATGTGACTGAACCCCTCCTTGGAGCCGATCGTCGCGACAACTTCCTGGTCGGGGTCCAGGCTGACCCCGAATCGGCTCTCGTACCGCACTGCGACTTCGCGACGCAGGTTGTACACTCCGTTGGCCACGCTATAGCGGTGGTTGCGTGAGTCGCGCGCGGCCTCGCAGAGCTTGTCGATGACCCACTCCTCGGGCGGGTCGGTGGGGTTGCCCATGCCCAGGTCGATGACATCGATCCCCGCTTTTCTCTTGCGGTACTTCAGCTCGTTGATCCGGCCGAAGAGGTACGCCGGCAGGTTACGCACCCGAGGCGCGACCTCCAGGTCGTAATGCTCGATCGACTCATGCTCCTCCGAGCCCGGATTGGTCTTGGGATCAATCATCGCCAACTTGGTCCTTGGCCACCGGATCAGACCGAACCGGAACGGCCCGGCCGGACACCTACCCGGCCGGACAAGCCGTGTCCGATCTTGATTGCTGTCTTGTCGCGACGACTCCTTGGTCAGGGAACCGTCCCCGGACTCGTCCACGAAGGTACCGGGTGTGCTGCTGTCACAGGGTGATCCGAGCAAGCCCCGAGCAAAGCGGCACTAGCTTCATGATACCGCCGCCAACGACTCTTGGCACCGGAATCTTCGGATTTGCCGATCCGTCAGCCGCGGCTTCGCGGCCGAACGCGGGAGCGGGGTAACTCGATCGGGACCGCTCATGCTCATCCCTGAGCCCGTAAGATCGTCAATCTTTGCCGATCGAACGGATCGCGCGGAGATCGAAGTTGCGGAAAGCTTCTCTGCGGGCAAGATCTTCACAATTTGGGCCGCCCGTCGGGCCGATACACGAAGTACCACCAGGAGGACCCACCCGACCTCGTGACTGGCTCCTCGATTGGCCCCGCGGAACCGGGTCACTCCGGATTATTGATAAAGAAGGGACGGTCCGGAAGTGATTCCGGACCGTCCCTTTCTGGAGAACGCGAGCCCTGGGCGGTGCAGACCAATCTTGCCCGGGTCAGATTCGCCGAGCGACGAAGCTCACTTCTTGGCCTTGGAAAGCGTCACGAACCTTCCGGTATTCTTGCCGGACTGCACGTAGAACGAGATCGCATCCGCTTGCGAGGCCAGGTCCTGGAATTCCTTGACGGTCGTAAGCGGCTGGATCTTGCGGTCGCGAACGACCTTGGTGATCACGTCGCCTTGCTTGATTCCTTCGGCGTCGGCGCTGGATCCCTCCTTGACCTCGCTGACCAGGAGGCCCTTGATGCCCGCGGGCAGATCGAGAGACTTGGCCAGTTCGGCGGTCAGAGGCTGGACATCGAAACCGAATTCATTGAACGCGGTCTTGGCCGGCTCGGCCGACTTTGATTCCCGATCCTGACCGGTGTCGCGCTCGAGGTCGAAAACGACATTTTCGGCCGGGGCAGGAGTGATGGTCGTCGATTGCCGCTTGCCCTCGCGGAAGTAGTCGATCTCGTAGGACTTGCCAACGGGGCTCGACGCCACCTTCAAGCGGAATGTCGGCCTGCTGGTGACCTTCTCGCCGGCGAAGCCCACGATGACGTCGCCCTGCTTGAGGCCGGCCTTCTCGGCGGGACTGCCAGGGACAACCTCATCGACCAGGATTCCCTTGGTCCCGGGCTCGAGACCAAGCTGTCTGGCAAGCACCGGCGTGAGCACGCCGAGCTTGATGCCGATTCGCGCCCGATGCACCTTGCCGTCCTTGATGAGCTGATCGGCCACGTTGGCCGCCATGTCGATCGGCACGGCAAAGCCGATTCCGTCATTGCCGCGGCCGCCGGTGACGATGGCCGAGTTGACTCCAATAACCTCCCCGCTCATGTTCACGAGCGGACCCCCCGAGTTGCCCGGGTTGATCGGCGCATCGGTCTGAAGGAACGACTCGTACTCGTTGATTCCCACCTCGTTGCGCTCCGTCGCCGAGATGATCCCCGTGGTCACGCTCTGGCTGAGCTCGAAAGGAGAGCCAACCGCCATGACCAGTTCGCCGACCCTGAGCTTGCCGCTGTCGCCTCGGGGCAGAGGCGGGTAGCTCGTGTTGTCCACCTTGATCACGGCCACGTCGGCCTTGGCGTCGGTTCCCACCACGGTCGCGATCGCTTCGGTGCCGTCATGGAAGGCCACGGTGATCTTCTCGGCCGATTCCACGACATGGTTGTTGGTCAGGATGTGCCCGCGGTTGTCATAAACAAAGCCCGAGCCGGTCCCTTGTCCACGTCCGCCAAACTGCTCCCGCTCCGGCGCTCCATCGGGACCGAAGAACCGCTTGAGCATCTCCTCCAGGTCCTTCAGATCCTGCGGGCTGTTCGGATTCGGATTGCGACCGCCGGGGCCCGGGAACGGCAGACCCCGCAGGCTCGGTAACCGTGCGGCTTTCTTCTGGACGCTGATCTGAACCACCGACGGGCGCACGAAATCTGCGACCGACTCGAACGCCTGGGAGAGGGCCTGTACCGTTTTTTGACTCTCCGGCGAAACGTTCGGGGCGGCGGGCATGCGCCGCAGGACTCCCGACGAACTGACCAGGGCCGCGGTAGAAACCAGAATCGCGACCCAAGCTACTGGATTACGTTTCATTCGCTCTCGATCTCCTCTTCTACGATGTCTATCGCACGACCGAGGCAACAACAGATCGAAACGTCACCCGGGCAATCATTTTGATCGATTGCCCGAGCCAAGCGATTTCGACCCGACCCCAGGTCGACCTGGTTTCACCGTCCTGCACTAAACACGTCAACCTCTGAACTGAACGGGACTTCGGGCAAGCAAGCCAGGACCCGATCAGAGAACTTCCTAGAGGTACCTCTTCTGTACGAAGCAAGTGTCGAGAAGGTTGGGTGGATTTTTCCGGTTCAATGACCCACTTGCCTTGTGCTTGCCTGATCGGGCTCTTGTTCGCTCCTGCAGGCGTCTCGGACGGACCGGGCGGAGCAATCGGTTGCAAGACATGTCCGGGGTTCTCGATGGCGACCGGGGCCGAATGTCCTGCGGGAATCGCGTCGTGCTCGCCTGTAGACGCATTCGTTACTCTAATGAAAGAATGGGAAACGTCGACGGTTTTTCCGGTTTTTTTGAAAGTGACACGCGTGATCGATCCCCGAAATCTGGCTCCCGAGGTCTTCATGCAGCGGGCGCTGGCCTTGGGCGTCGGCCCGGAAATTGTCCGGCGTTTGCTTTCGGCGATTGTAGCCAGGGGAGTTCACGACCCCGTCGCATGGGGGCGCGACTGCCAGATCCCCCGGCGCTTGATTGACGCCATTGGCAATCTGTCGCGACTCGCACTCGAGCAGTCCGTCGTCTCCGGAACCGACGGTTTCCAGAAACTCCGCTTCAGGACGCACGATGGTCTCGCCGTCGAAACGGTGATCATCCCGCTGCTCAAACCTGGTGCCGTTAGCATTTGCCTCTCTTCCCAGGTCGGCTGCGTCATGGGCTGCCAGTTCTGTGCGACGGCGCGCATGCCCCGCCGACGCAGCCTGGAGACCTGGGAGATCATCGACCAGTTCATCCAGGCACGCCACCTTGCAAGGTGCACGGACCGGCGCGTCACCGGGGCTGTGTTCATGGGCATGGGCGAACCGTTCTTGAATTACGAGCGAGTGCTGCCGGCCGCCGAGCTGCTGCGCTGCCCGTTCGGCGCCTCGATCGCCGCCAAGACGATCACGATCAGCACGGTCGGACTTGTGCCCGAGATCGACCGGTATACCGATGAGGGACACAAGTACCGCCTGGCCATCAGCTTGGGTGCTGCGACCGACGCCAAGCGAGCGCGCCTCGTGCCGCTGGCCGCCCGCACTCCCGTGGCCGCGGTCATGGCGGCCGCGCGGCGGCATGCACAGGCCCGCCGCGACCGGGTGACCCTGGCCTACGTCTGCATCTCGGGAGAGAACATGGGCCAGGACGATGCCCGAGCCTTGGGCGAGCTGATCGGTGATACACCCGTTCGGTTGGATCTCATCGAGGTGACCGATCTCACCGGTCGCTTTCACCCACCGGCGGCCGATGAGCTGCGCTCGTTCCGAGATGCGCTGACGCGGCATGTTGGTCAGCCGATAGTGCGCCGTTATTCGGGCGGCAAGGACATTCGGGCCGCATGCGGAACACTGGCGGGTGAGATGGTCGAGGAGACAGGCGGCGGCGCGGCGAATCCGCGGCATGCATGACTCAGCGCCAGGCAGGATTACCATGACGTTATTTGTGAAACGGACCACTAAGCTTCAGGATTGACGGGAATGGGCTCGGCGGCTGAGGTCATGACGCAGCGCTGAAATCAGTTCGACCAGCGGCTCCCTGTAACTGCGCAGCCGAGCCTGGTCAGAGATCCAGGATTCGGCATGGGGAAGCGGCTCGAAGATGCGCCTGCCATGACGCGTGGATCGCGTGACAACGCCCTTGTCGGCCAGGAACAGGAGAATGGCGGCTGCATGCCGGAGCGTCACGCCCGACCAGTGGTCAGATCGGCAGAGGTCGTTTTCGAGGTGCAGACCGACGTACCTGGTAGCCTCTTCGAAAAGCGCTGCGAGGTGCTCGTCATTGCGATGGGTGCGGTAGTGAGCTAGCCGCCCGGTCCAGGTCTCACGAAGTTTGCAAGCGATTGGTTCAAACACGGAATCCCCAGCCCTCAAGGTCTTCTGGTGGTCGAGCGCCCTAAAACGTCTGGCACTCATCCCTTTACTAGATCATTATATCTACCCCGACAAGACCCAGGTTGCGAAGATCCGACATCGTGATGAGCTGGATGACTTCCCGCCCGGGTCCGTCGAAAAACGAACTGGCCCGCCCCTTCCAGGAAGGCTTTCGCTTTGACACCATCTGTGCGATCGACTATGTTCAAACTCCGTAAGTTGAGTGACTTTTAGGCGATCGGAATCGGACAGGATGCGCGGATGCCAGCGGGAAGTCCCGACTCCGACGGCCTGACCTCTCACTTCATTTCGGAAATGCGTTGACTCATGTTCTCACTCCTTGCCCGGCTGGTCCAACGTCACTCCTGGCTCGTGGTGTTGGCCTGGGCGGTTGTGGCTTTTCTGCTTTTTCGGTACGCGCCGCCCTGGGATCAAGTGACCAAGGACGACGACGTCCGCTTCTTTCCCCGCGACTATCCCAGCGTCATCGGCCAGGACCTGCTCGAGCGAGGTTTCCCTTCGGACGCTGCAAGCTCCCAGTTTGTTGTGATTTATGAACGAAGCAGCGAACCGCTGACGGCGGCCGATTTCGCTCTGGTCGAGGAGCGAGCCGCCGACTTCCACAAGTTCGGCCAGGCGAACCCCGAGCTGGGGGTCAAGAAGCTTGACACCCACAGGTCGCCCGTGATCGGACCACGTTTGATCGGCAGGAGCACCGAGGGACCGGGCCAGGCCGTGCTCACGATCGTCTCGCTGCGGGGAACCTACCTGTCCAAGAAGACGCGGGTCGCCGTGGACCGGATTCTCGAGTACCTCCAGACCAGTCCCCCTCTGCCCGAGGGCCTGCGCCGGGTGGTTACCGGGTCCGCGGTCGTCGGTCATGACATGAACACCGCGGCCAACCAGAGCATCAAAGGCATCACCTGGACAACCGTCCTGCTCGTCGTGGTGATCCTGCTGATCGTCTATCGCTCTCCGCTGCTGGCAATGATCCCGCTGCTGACGATTGCCCTCTCGGTGGTTGCGTCCCTGAAGGGGATTGCCCTGCTGACGGAGGTCCCTGGAATCACCTTCCAGGTGATCAATATCACGAGCGTTTTCGTGGTTGTCGTGCTCTTCGGGGCCGGTACCGACTACTGCCTGTTCCTGATCGCCCGCTATCGCGAGGAACTGGGGCGAGGCCGATCGCGTGCCGACGCGCTGCGTGAGGCGATCGTTCAGGTCGGCGCGGCCCTGATCGCCAGCGCCGGGACGGTGATCGTCGGCCTGGGAATGCTCTACTTCTCGAGCTTCGCCAAGATCCAGTACACCGGGCCCGCGATCGCACTGAGCCTGACGGTGGCCCTCGTCGCCGCGCTCACGCTGGCGCCGGTGTTGCTTTCATGGCTGCGGGGCGCAATCTTCTGGCCGTTCAAGCCGCCGCACCACGAGCAGGGTGCCGATCCCGAGGCCGAGAGCCTGGAGCAGATTCCCATGACGGGTTTCTGGATCCGCGTCGCTGATCTCGTGGTCAAGTATCCGATCACGATCCTGACCTTCTGCCTGGCCGGCCTGATTCCGCTGGCGATCATCGGTGCGCAGACCAAGGCCAGCTATAGTCAGCTCGCCGACCTGGACCCGGACCGGCCCAGCGTCATCGGAGCCAGCGTCATCCGCCACTATTTTGCAGTCGGCGAGCTCAGTCCGACGGTGGCCCTCGTCGAGAACCCACGCATCGACTTCCGGTCGCCGGCAGGGCGCGACGCCGTCCAGGAAATGAGCCGCCGACTGATGTCCATCCCGGTCGTGGCCGAGGTCCGCTCGCTGTCCCAGCCGCTCGGCAAGCCGCCGGTTCCCGACCAAGAGAAGACGTTCCTCCAGCGCCTTGCCGACCAGGCCATGCGCGCGGCCATTGATTCTCGTTACGTCAGCACCAATCCGCTCACCAAGGCAGATCTCAACCACATCACCCGGTTCGACATCGTCTTCCGGTCCGATCCCTTCGCTCATTCGAGCCTGGAATCGCTGGAGGACGTGCGGCAGGTCTTGACCACCGCAACCCATCCCGGCGAGCCGCTGCACGGTTCGGCCGAGATCGGCCTGGCCGGGTCCACCTCGGCGGTCAACGACCTCAAGAACGTGACCACCAGCGACCAGCAGAGGATGTACATCCTGGTCACGCTGGGGGTCTACGCGATCCTCGTGGCACTCTTGCGCCGTCCCGGGATCTGCCTCTACTTGATTCTCACGGTTGTGCTGGGCTATCTGGCATCGCTCGGCGTCACCGACCTGGTCTTCCGGTCGCTCCATCACGGCACTGAGCCCTGGGGCGGACTGGACTGGACGGTCGGTTTCTTTCTGTTCGTGATCCTCGTCGCCGTGGGCGAGGATTACAACATCCTGCTCATGGCCCGCGTGATCGAGGAAGAGAAAAGGCACGGCATCACCGAGGGAACACGTCTGGCCGTAGCCCACACCGGCGGCATCATCAGCTCGTGCGGCCTGATCATGGCC
>Ga0208324_1000913_pt1 | contig 11994 bp, 8 predicted proteins | sample Sb_taG_2_FD_187707 | JGI IMG/M metagenome (GOLD analysis project Ga0208324, IMG submission 187707) | Peat soil microbial communities from Weissenstadt, Germany - Sb_50d_5_LS metaG (SPAdes) (version 2) | ecosystem: Environmental > Terrestrial > Soil > Wetlands > Peat | place: Germany: Weissenstadt... | reverse complement strand
TCCCCGTCGGCCGCGGGGGGCGCGTCGGGCCGGAACCGCGACGCGTACGCGTCGCCCGCCGCGGCCGGCCCGGTGCTCCCGGTCCCGGCCGCGACCTCGCCCGACGTGGCGGCCGCCGCGGCCGCGCCCGCACCCACCCCCCCGGCCACGCCGGCCGCCACCGCCGCCGCCTGGCCCGGGTTACGGCGCGCCCACCGGGCCGCCCGGTAGCCCGCCACCCCCGGGACGGCCACGTTCGCGGCCGTCGCCGTGTTCCGGCGGAAGGTGATGCCCGCCTCGCGCAGGCTGACCTCGGCCCGCTCGGCCGAGCCGAGCGTGCCGTAGCCCACGGCGGAGAACAGGTGGGTGAACGGCTTGCGGTAGATGAAGACGGCCACCGTGACCAGCGCGATCATCAGGATCTTGAGCGCCCACGGCAGGGCCGCGTCGGACGTGCCCATGATGAGCGAGTAGCAGTACAGCAGCACGCTCAGCACGATCGCGATCGCCACCTGCTTCATCAGCACGCCGGCCAGCATCTCGAACCACCGGATCGCGATGATCCGGCCGAAGCCCGGGTGGGTGCCGATGATGAGGAAGAACGGGCCGGCCACCAGCAGCAGCAGGAAGCCGAGCTTGAGCACGATCAGGGTCAGCGCGATCAGCAGGATGAGCAGCCCGGCCACCAGTGCGGCGAACATCGCGGCGAACGCGATCTCCAGCCGGGTGGTCCACTGGTTGCCCTGGAACAACGGGTAGATGGCGGGTTCGTTCTGCTGGAGCTGGGCCGCGATGCCCGCGTAAGTGGACTGCTTGGCCTGGGCCAGCGCCGTCGTCGGGGTCTCGTTGGCCGCGAACGCCTGCGACCACAGCAACTGCCGGCCGTAGGTGTTCACCACGGTCTGCGGGCCGTTCCCGGGCTGGTTGTACTGGGTGGTGCCGAGCTCCCCGTACAGCCACGGCTTGCAGACCAGGACCGACCACAGCTCGTTGGCGTTCTCGTCCACCAGGCCGTTGCCGCTGGTGAACGCGTAATTGGCCGCCACGCTCTGCGGGTCCCCCCCGGTGACCGGCAGGCAGTTGCTGTTGGCCGGCGCGGGCAGCCGGGCGAACGCGGTGTTGAGCACGCCGGTGACGCCGTTGGACACGGTGGTCCCCACGCCGGTGAAGTCGGCGGGCCGGCTGATCAGCGCGATGGCGGCCGTGGCGGCCACCACCATCCACAGCGTGCCCTCGATGGTCCGGGTGGCGCGCTTGCGGATCAGGCCCTGCCAGGCGAGCCACATCGCGCCGAGGATGACGACCGGCGCCAGGTAGGGGAAGTAGATCGCGTTGCCCAGCGCGCTGATCAGCTTGTCCACGGCGTTCTGCAGCCAGGTCAGGATGTTGTTGCCCGCCGCGGACTGGTAGACGGTGATCGTCACCCGGTCGATGGATTTGGCCGCGTCGAAGACCATCCCGGCGACGTTGTTCCCGATCAGCGACGTCATGTCGGAACACTGCAGGCCATGGGCGGCCCAGAACTGGCCAGCCACCCCGTAGTTGTCGTACAGCGTTTTCCCGCCCGCGGCCGCGGCGGGCGGCTCCACCATCGCGTCGATGCCGCCGGTGGCCTGCTCGGGCTGGGGCAGCGAGGGCTCGCAGATGTTGTTCAGGTCGCCGAGGATCCCGCTCGAACCGCTCGCGCACAGCCCGACCAGCCCGCCGATGTCGCCGATGCCCGGCACCTGGCAGACGCCGCCGGGCACGGCCGGCGTGACCTCGGCGGTAAGGGTGATCTGGTGGGGGCTCTTTGCAGCCGGGTGGGTGGCGGCCAGCGCGGGAGTGGCGATCGCGAGCAGCGCCCCGGCGATCAGCAGCACCTGTATCGCCCAGCGCGCGGCGCGGCGGCCGCGGGTCCGGGAGCCCGCGCGGTGGTGCGCGCGGCGCTGGGACAGGGCGAGCGGGACAAGCATCGGGGGAACTCCTGGTAGGTGCGTTTAGGACGACGCCCCGGCCGCGGGCGTGCCGGCTGTGCCGGGAACAGGCTGGACGGGGCGGGACCCGTGAGCTCGGGTGGGGTTGGTGTCGATCCAGTCCCGCAGTTCCCCGGAGACCAGATCGATCCCGATGCGGCCGGCCCGGTCGTCCAGGTCACGGAAGATGCACTCGCCGTTGCCGAGCGCACGGAGCACGGCCTTGTGGTCATCAGACGGCGCGACCCCGAGCAGCGACATGACGTTCGCCACCTCGCCGCGCTCGGTCGACCGGAACGCGAACACGCTGGACAGGCAGTTGGTGACCTGCTCGTGCAGCAGGTCACCGGCGTTCTGCGAGACGAGGATCAGGGCGGTGTTGCGGGACCGGCCCATCCGGGAGACCTCGGGCACCAGCTTGGCGCCCTCGGGGGTGGAGGTGATGGCCCAGGCTTCGTCCAGGAAGATGGCCTTGGGCTTGGTGCGGTCGATGCCGTTCAGCAGCTTGCGGGCGAACTGGGACACCAGGTAGAGCAGGGCGACCGAGAGCCGCTGCTCGTAGGAGTAGTCGTCGCGGTGGGTGGACGTGTCGGGCAGGGTCAGCCCGCCCAGTGTGAAGACCGTGGTCCAGCCCTCCGCGTCGATCTGCTGGCCCGCCGACGGGGCGAAGCACAGCCGGGCCAGCCGCATCTCCGAGATCGACCGCATGACCGCGCCGGTGTTCTTCCAGGCCGGATCGTCGGCCTCCTCCAGGTGCCGGACCACCTGGCCCAGGCTCGGCCGGTCCGCCCCGGCCACCGCGCCGACCGCCTGGATCATCGCGCTCTCGCGTTCCTCGCTCATCCTGGGCAGCAGCAGCCGGAGCGTCTCGGTGGCCATCGTCCGCTTCTCGGCCAGGTCGACGCCGAAGGAGAACGGGTCGAGCAGGCCGGGCGCGGCCGCGCCGAGCGGCAGCACCCGTGCCCTGCGGCCCTGAGCCTTCAGGTACTCCACCAGTGATTCGGCGTCGCCCTTCGGGTCGATCACCGCGACGGTCGCGCCGCGCAGGGCCAGCTGGTAGATGAGCAGCAACGCCAGCGTGGTCTTGCCGCCGCCCGGCTCACCGGTGATGGCGATGGCGGTCGGCCGGTTGCGCGCCGCGGCCAGCAGCGGGTCGAAATGCACGATGGACCGGGCCCGGCCGAGGGTCTCGCCGATGTACGGCCCGATCCAGCCCGCCCCCGCATCGGGGCGGTCACCCAGTTCCACGGTGGCGGTCGGCATCCCGCCGGCGATGGTGTACAGCGGCTGGCGCTGCACATAGGAACTCAGCCGGATCCGCTCCCCGGGCAGGGATTCACACAACAGCGAGAACTGGTCCCCGGTCGAGTTGACCACGTCGATGCCGATGTCGCGGTAGTGCTCGACCACGGCCTCCACCCGGCGCACGCACAGGTTCCTGGTCGGGGCGGTCACCATCACCCGGTGCCAGCCGTAGACGAACGGCAGGCGTTCCTTGGTGATGCCGTGCTCGAGCATCCGCGCCGCGGCGATCTGCTCGGCCAGCGCGATCGGCGCCTCCGCGCCTGCCTCGCGGATGTGCGCGTCCATATCGCGGGCATGCGCCAGACGGCGGCTGACGTCCTTGCTCGCCTTGGCCGGCGGGATGAGCTTCATCCGGGAACTGATCTCGACCGGGAACGGCAGCGAATCGGCGTAGTGCAGCCATGGCTCGCCGTCGGGAAAGGACATCACATCGGGGAAGCGGGCGAAGGAGACAGAGGCGGCATACGATTCACCGTTCATCTGCTCCAGGCGCAGCACGGTCCGCCCGTTGTGGATCTGTCCCTCGAACAGGGTGTCGATCTCTCCCGCGCCCCACCGCCTGCGCTTGGTCGCGGACGGCACCGGCTCGCCCGCCGTCGCCGTCAGCGTGTGCTGGATCAGCCAGGCGATCTCCCCGGAGGTGGCGTGCCGGGCCGCGAGCGCGCTGGCGTTCAGCGCCCGGCCGAGCCGTTCGGCGGACTCGGTCCACTTGGCGATCTCCGCGCCGCCGACCGCCTCGTCGATGAGCCCGAGCCCCCGCTCACCGCGGCCGTACGCGCTGACGAACTGGGACAGCACCCCGCCGGACAGCTGGGCGCGCACGCCCCGCTGAGCGAGCCGGACCCCCAGGTAGATCTCCTTGGCCCAGAAGTCCTTGGCCCAGACGTGCTGGTAGGACTGCTCCAGGTACTCCCGCCAGCCCGGGCCGCCGTCCGACGTCGCGTCCAGCCCCGTCGCCCAGGCGTGCGCCGGATAGGACCGGTGCGCGATGCGCAGGTGGACCTCGGCGTCCGGCATCCGGATCGCGGCCAGCGCGACGGTGATGTTCGTCGCCAGCGCCTCCCGTTCCTCCGTGGTGGTGAACTCGTAGGAGACCGAGGGGATCCGGTAGTACGCCCAGACGTGGGTGTCGGTCAGCAGGATGCGGTCATCGAAGTACCTGATGCCCAGCCTGGTCCTAGACCGGCTGTGACCTCTGGACGCCCTAGTCCGCGTGCTCACCAGGACTCCTTCCTCGGACGGGGGCTCGCAGGCCGGCGGTTCCGGGACTTCCTGGGGCCAGGCCCGCGACCAGCACGCCGGCCAGTGCGGTGTAGGCCAGCCTGGTCTGCGGGTGCAGCGCGGCGGGCGATTCCGCGCCAGCGGAAAGCTGGTCATCCCAGGGCACCCGGACAATGGCCCGGCACCGGCCCCGGGCCACCGACTCGGCCTGGAGCACGTCCTGGGTGCTCCGCCTGCTCACCCCGTTGACCACGGTCACGGCCCGCGCGGCGAGCTCGTCGTACCCGTGCGCGCTCAGCCACTGCTGGGTGTTGGCCAGCGCGCTGGCGGCCTCCGGGCTGGCCGGGGTGACCAGTACCAGCTGGTCGGCCAGCGAGAGTGTCCGGGTGAGCCCGGACGGCGCCGGATCGATCATGGTCAGCGGGTACCGCTCGGCCAGCAATGCGGCCAGCCGCCGGTAGTCCTCCGGACCGAGGGCGCGGGTGCCGTCGCCGGCGATGACGTCCAGCCGGCCCCGGGCCCGGCCACGCCCGGACCGTGGCCAGGCCTGGTCGCGGGCCTGGTCGCGGGCCTGGTCGCGGGCCTGGTCGCGGGCCCGAGCCGCGCCAGCCTGCGGGCCGGGCCCCGGGTCGGCGAGCAGAGCGGTCACCGACATGGCGGGTTCGATGCGGGCGGCGAGCGAGGTGCCGCCGGGGTTGAGGTCGAGCGCGGCAACCGGGACCGCGCGAGCGGCGGCCAGGGTGTGGCCGGTCATCAGGGCGATCACGGACTGGCCCGCGCCGCTGGTGCAGCCGAGCACGGCGATCCGGCGCGGGCCGGGCAGCGGCATCTTGGCCCGGTCCCGGTCCAGCGCTTCCCGGTCCCGCTGGCCGGGTCCCTGGCCGCCGGCGACCACCTTGACCCGGCGCCGCCAGCTCGCATCGCCCGGGATGCCGGGGCCGCTGAGCGCTCGCTCGACGGAGGGTACCGGCCGGTCGCCGTCGAGGTCGACGAACAAGGCCGCCACCTTGGCCGCCACCGACCGGCCAGGCGACGCGGGGGCGGGCGAGCCGGGGGCGGGCGAGCCGGGGGCGGGCGAGCCGGGAGCAGGCGAGCCGGGAGCAGGCGAGCCGGGAGCAGGCGAGCCGGGAGCAGGCGAGCCGGGAGCAGGCGAGCCGGGGGCACGGGCCCCCGGCGCGGGATCGGGATCGGGATCGGGCGCAGCGCGGCGATGGGACCGGAACCCCAGCCTGGCCGCGGGCGGTGCGGGGTCCGGGTCAGGAAGGGGCGCGAGCTCGAGTACGACGCCGGGTTCCGGGGCCGGGTCTGTCTCGGGGGCCGGGCTTGTCTCGGGGGCCAGGCCTGTCTCCGCCTCGCGGACTGGGGGAGCCTCCGCCTCGGGGACTGGGAGGGCCTCCGCCTCGGGGACTGGGAGGGCCTCGGCCCCCGGGAAGGCCTCGTCCTCCGGGAACGGGCCCACCTCGGGAAAGGCGCCCACCTCGGGAAAGGCGCCCACCTCGGGAAAGGCGCCCACCTCGGGAAAGGCGCCCACCTCGGGAAACGGGCCGACCTCGGGGAACGGGCCGACCTCGGGGAACGCTGCGGCCTGGGGGAACGCGCCGGCGCCGGCCTCCGGCCACGACGGCGCGGCGAAGGACGCGAGGCCGGGGGCGCCGAGGTCGCGGGGGTCCGGTTCGGGGTCGTGGGAGACCTCGATCGCCCGGGCATCCTGCCTCCGCTCGGGCGGCGGAACGGCCCACGAGGGCCGCTGCACCACGCCGGGCCGCGATTCGCCGGCCGAGGCCAGCCGCTGCTCGGCCGGCTCCGGCCCGCACTGCCACGCGCGCGGGGCCCTGACCCGCCTCGCCTCGGGCCGGCCGGTGGCGCGCTGCGGCACCGAGAGCGGCTCCGCCGGCGCCGGGGAGGGTGACCGGGCCGGGAGCGGCCAGGGCGCGGGCGCAGGCGGCTGCGACACCGCGGGCTCGGCCGCCTGGGCTGCGCCGGCCTGGGTCACCGTGACCGCCTGGGCTGCGCCGGCCTCAGCCGCCGCGGCCGCCTGGGCTGCGCCCACCTGGGCCGCCGCGGCCGCCTCCAGCGCGCGGCCAGCCGACCTGGCGCGGCCGGCCGCCTTCCTCGCTTTCCTGGGCCGCGCGCCCGGCGGATGCCGGTGCCACACCCGGACCGACACGAAGACGTCGTCCTTCTCCGCGAACGGGGCCATCCGGCACCAGGTCCGCGGCTCGGACAGGTACCGCAGCTGCGAGCCGACCAGTTCCGGCAGCCTCTTGTTCTCAATGACGGGCCGGGTGGTCAGCCAGGTGAGCACGCCCGGGGGGAGCACGTAAAGCCAAACCAGGTTGTGATTAAACGGCAAGCCAATTACAACAAGGAAAAATATGTACGGAACGGTAATTCCGACGAAAACGGCAATCCAGGTGATGGGCAATGGGGCCGGCAGCCGAAAATCGTAAAGCTTGTAGAGCCTCTTTTCGATCCGCCAGATATTCGTATAAGTGGGAAGGTCCACTGGGGAAGCGCTCCTTCGGTCAGGGCCGGATCAGTGGACTCCGAGCGCGTTCGCTATGCCGGTGGCCAGCGTCTGTACGATGCTGGGCGTGTAGAACACCACGGCGATGGCCACGGCCAGCACGATGAACTGCACGAACCGGGTGATCTCGCGGGTGAAGAGGAAGAAGATCGCTACGATCCCCACGATGCCCAGGAACAATGGCCCGAACAGCCCCTGCAGGTAGGTGACCAGGTTCTGGGTGCTCAGGGCCAGCGGAACCGCCGCGGCGGCGAGGTGAGTTGTCATCAGATGTCCCTTCCGGGATCAGCAGGCCATCCAGCGAACGTTGCGGCGTCCCCCGGAGACGGGGGCCGGTGAAGCAGGCGCACACGGCTAAGCTCAGGCCGATGCGGCGGGCCTGGCAGATGGCGCAGGAACGGCGGACGGGCACGGCCTGGCCGGGGGGTTCCGGGGCCTTTGGGGGCGAGCCCGGTGGAGGCGATGGCAGTCCCGGCGGCGGACGGGCAGGGGGCAGCGGTGCGAGGGCACGCGGACATGACGGCATCAGCCGTCGCTGTCCTGGTCATTTGACTCCCACCGCCTCAGTCGCCGCGCTGATTTCATTTACATACCATTTGCCGCTTTGAAGGTCGACGACCGACACTCGGTAGGCCATCTCGAGTTTTGTGATGTCTGCCGAAGCCTGGCCGGGAAGCTGCCATATGACGCTCACGGTTATCTGCCGGGTGGCCCCTCCCGGCGGTACCTGCAGGCCGGCGATCGAGCCGAACGTCACCGCGCCGCCGAGCCCGGTCAGCGACACATCACGGGGCTCGAAGCGGCTGAGTGCGGCGTTATCGCCGCTGGCATAGGCCTGGAAAAAGGCCGGCAGCTCATTGAGCAGCTCGCTGCGCGCCACCGGGTCCGAGCCCAGGCTGGCCGGCGGCGGCGAGATCTGCGGCGGGGCGGGCAGCCAGGCGGGCTCGCCGGCCACCACGACGCCGCCGCCCGAGGCGATGACCGGCACACCGAGCTCCATGAGCTGGCCGTTCACCGTGGCCAGCAGGGTGACCACGGCATGGCGCGCATCCTGGACCGCGATCCCCGCGACCTGTTCGGACTGCAGGCGCATCTGGCCGGTGCCGTTCCAGCCGAGGTCGGGGTTGGCGGCCGCGACGCCGGGCGGCACGAAGGCCGCGAGCGCCTGCTCGCGCTGGGCCTGGGTGGCCGGGCTGAAGTTCAGGTAGACCTGCCCGAACTCCGTCGCATAGGCCTCGGCCAGGGTCACCGGGAACTGCACGGCCGCGGCGCCGCCCGGCTCCGTGCCGCCCGGGGGCGCGCTGGCCTGGTGGAAGATGATGGCCGTCACGCCCCGGTAGGCGATGATCAGCAGGGTGGCCCACAGCAGGCCCCGCAGCGGCCACAGCAGCCACCGGCCGCCCGAGCCGCTCCAGGAGCGTTCGTCCGGCGCGCCGGAACCCCGCAGATCGAGGCCGCTTTCCAGCACTCCGGGACCGGGTCCGGCCGAGCCGAACAACGGTATCACGTGAGAGTAATCAGACAAGCGCTCTCCGTCACCGGGGTTGGGCCCGCGAAACATCACACCTCCGCACGTTTCCGCGCCCGCACAGGCAGGGGCGGCCGTCCCTTCGCGCCGGTCTGCGGTCCATTGTGATGCATCACGCCCGGGTAAGCGGCCGGTTACGGTCAATTACCGGACATCCGCGTGGACAAACAACCAGCACTCTCTGATACGGAACAGACACGCAGAGAGTTCAATCCCGTTCGGGCTCAATTGTGATGGACGCACCCGGATCGTCCCCGCGACGGCGGTGACCGGCCCGGGAGCCTGGACTACACCGCCTCGGGCCAGGCGTGTACCTGCCTGGCCTCGGGTACGGCAGGGGGAATCAGCCGCGCGGCGCCCGCGCGGGAGCATCCCACCTCGATCCACCGAGGTATCAGTTCGACGCCGGCACCGGCCGCGATGCAGTAGTACGCGGCGGCCCGCGCCTTCAGTTCCTCGGCCGTCCGCCGGTAATAGCCGATCAGCAGCCCCGCGACCTCGGCCAGCAGGTCACTGCGGGCACCGGCGATCTCCCGCAGTTCCCGCACCGCGGCGGCGGTCTCCGCCCCGGCGGGCTCCCACCCGGATGCGTGCCGCCACGCCGCGCCGGTCAGCCGGGCGACGGTGAGCCGGTCCAGTTCACGCACGGACGGCCCGTTCATGGGGCCCGCTCCGGGCCGAGCGGGCGGCCGGGATCAGCCATGATCACCCTCTCGTACAGTCGGGCGATGAGCAATGTCTCCATCGAATGAGTATCAAACACAAAGACGATAATTGCAAGTAATCAGCCCGTTTAATGGTTCCTCGTTCATCCCAGCCGTCCCATGGGCAACACGGGCTGAGGCCGTCAAGCCCGGGAGAGGGAAATACGGCGCTCTGGACATATCCGGCCTAACTGTCGGCTGACCATCGAAGCCACGGTGAACATGTAATCGCCTGTCCCGGTCCGGGGAGCTGCCCGTTCACCGTCAGATCCGTAGGAGCAGGCAACTCGTCCAGGACTGTCCATCACTGCTTGTGGCGTGGGTTGATGTTCCACATCTGTCGCCACCAGTCAGCCGCTGTCTGGCGGCTTGGCGGCAGTGTCGGCAGGCGCTGGAAGCGCCTGGGAGCCGAACCGCATTAGCACCTCGGATCGTGGCCGTCCAGATCGGGTCAGGCTGGACCGACGGATTCTGTACGCTCTGGACGCCTTGTATGGGCTGAACTGCAACCCGGCAGGCCGGGAGCGCTCCTGCCGGTGTGTGCATACCTGCAGGCACCTTGACCTAGTGCGTTGGTTAGAGAATACTAACGGTTAGTGGATGCTAACCGAGACGCCGACCGGTGGGGAGCGCTGGCCGACGGCACGCGCCGGGCCATCGTGGCGTGCCTGGCCGACGGGCCTCAGGCTGTCGGGCAGCTGGCGGCCGGCCTGCCCGTGAGCCGGTCGGCGGTGTCTCAGCACCTGAAGATCCTCAAGGACGCTGGCCTGGTGGAGGACATGGCAGCGGGAACGCGCCGGATCTACCGGCTTAACCCGGTCGCGCTGGCAGCGTTGCGGGATCAGCTCGACACATATTGGCAGCGGGCGCTGGCCGGGTACGTCGATGCCGCGGAAGCGCCTGCCGAGGAGGCGTGATGGCCCAGACCGAGGCAGTGACGGTCCGCAAGCAAGTCGTGGTTGACGCGCCGATCGAGCGTGCTTTCACGGTGTTCACCGACCGGTTCGGGGACTTCAAGCCGCCGGAGCACAACATGCTCGGGGCGCCGATCGCCGAGACGGTGTTTGAGCCCCGGGTCGGCGGCAGCATCGTGGACCGGGCAGCGGACGGCAGCGAGTGCCGGTGGGCGCGGATCCTGGCCTTCGACCCGCCAGACCGGGTGGTGTTCAGCTGGGACATCAGTCCGCGGTGGACGATCGAGACCGACCAGGCCCAGACCAGCGAGGTCGAGGTGCGGTTCTACGCCGAATCGCCAACCCGCACGCGGGTCGAGCTGGAGCACCGGCACATCGACCGGCATGGCCCGGGATGGGAAGCAATTACCAACGGCGTAGACGGGCCGGAGGGCTGGCCTTTGTACCTGGACCGGTACGCCGCGCTGGTGAAGGAAGGCCGCTGACATGCCGCCGATCGTGACCAGCGCCGAAATCGGGCGGCCAGCCGCCGAGGTCTTTGCCTACGCCACCGACCCGGCCCGGTTCAGCGAGTGGCAGAAGGGCGTGGTGGACGGGCACATGGACGGCCCGGCCGACGGCACCCAAACACCGGCCGTGGGCGCAAAATGCGTGACGACCCGGCGCATCGGCGGCGCCAACCGCCCGTCCACTGCCGAGCTTGTGCATATCGACCCTCCTATGACCTGGGGCGTGCAAGGTATAGACGGCCCGGTCCGGGCAGCCGTCGAGGTCCTGGTCGAGCCAGTGACCGACGCCCGCTCCCGGCTGACCATCAGCGTCGATTTCACCGGCCACGGCATGGGCAAGATCCTGGTGCCGCTGATGGTCCGCCGGGAAGCACGCAAGGAGATGCCAGACAACATGGCAGCGCTCAAGAAGAGGATGGAAGCGGGCTAGGCCGCCGAGACGCGCGCAGAATGAGAAGATGGCGGACCAGGCAGAGGCAGCGGCGCGCTGGGACGGCGCCTACGCCCAGGGCGATGGCACGCGGAGCTGGTTCGAGAATCATCGGACATGTCGCCTCGGATGCTTGACTCTGCCGGGGTCCCGGCTGCGGACGGCGGCGTGCTCTCGGCCGCATCAAGTGGCAGCGGAGGCGCCAGGCCCGTGCCCTGGTGCTCGTCTCCCAGACAGTGAGCTTAGTTCCGTGCCCCGCCTGAGCCGCCCTTGCTCCTCCCCCATCTTCCTCACAGACGCCAGATGGGCCCCAACACGACAGGCAATATCCCAGTGGCTTGATACTCCTCACCCCGGGGATGCCTCCCAAGGCAGAGCCGGCGCTGAAGCCGGGTCCGGTGCCGCGCAACGGCGCCACCTGATGAAGAACTACGGCCAGATCCGCCAGCGGGGAGGCTCTGGCCACCTGCGTGGAGCCCGGTTCAGGGCACCGGAGCTCTCCGCTCATCCCGCACAATCCGGCGACATGCCCCGCACACCGGCGCCGCATGGGGCGCCCTGACCCCGTAGAGGGAGCGCGTCACCTGTGCCCGGAGGCTGACCGTGGGGGTCATGGTTACCCTGTGACCGCCGTGGCCCGTGCTGCTGTCGTGGCCGCCGGCCTGCCGTACTGAGGCCAGGGTCGGGGCGGGCGGCCCGGGTGAGCGGTCCCGGGCCGGGCGGGCCGGTCCCGCCGGCCTGCCCTGGCACCTCGCCCCCGGCCTTGGCACCTCGCCCCCGGCGCTGGCACTTCGCCCCCGGCGCTGGCACCTCACCCCCTGCCCTGGCACCTCACCTGCGGCGCTGGCACCTCACCCGTCCCGTAATTCACCAGCATATTCGAAGCACTGGAAGTTTATGCGGAAGATATGGCTTATACGGA
>Ga0208324_1000908_pt1 | contig 12066 bp, 10 predicted proteins | sample Sb_taG_2_FD_187707 | JGI IMG/M metagenome (GOLD analysis project Ga0208324, IMG submission 187707) | Peat soil microbial communities from Weissenstadt, Germany - Sb_50d_5_LS metaG (SPAdes) (version 2) | ecosystem: Environmental > Terrestrial > Soil > Wetlands > Peat | place: Germany... | reverse complement strand
AAGCGTGCGTGTTCGAGTTCGGCTGGAGTGCTGGTCGGATTGTCCGGCACCGTGAGCCAGTAGCTGGCCATGCCTTCATACGTTCTGCGCCCCCAGATCACGGCGTCTGTGAGCGCGTGCAAGGAATGGGCATCCTGCTCCAATTCGTGATCATACGCAATCCAATCCAGTTCGTCGTTGGGACCCGAGGTAAAGCCATCCAGCGAAAGATGGATCAGAGAAATGATTTTTCTCATAGCATGCTCCTTTTATCGTTCAACTCTGATGTAACCAGTGTAGCCGCTTTCTTCACATGAAGAGTCAGCAACACAAGTATACTCTCATAGAGGGGGAGCGTCTTGAAGAAAATGGCCATCCAAAAAGGTTGTATCAACAAGCTCCCGCTTGTTGCTAAAACTCTTTAGCGAGCGTCAGCCCTTGTTGAGTCCGAGCAATGAGGGCGGGAGTGTAGCCAATGAAATGCTTCAGCGCCCTGCTCAGATGGGGCTGGTCCGCGTACCCGGTCTGATATGCCGCGTCGATCAGCGAAACGCCTTGCCCCAGAAGCGCGGTGGCCTGTTTGGCGCGCTCGATCTGCTCAATGGTCTTGTAGGGAAGCCCGGTCGCCAGGACAAAGCGGCGCCTGATGGTGCGCAACGACATCTCTACCGGGTGATGAGCCAGGACCGCCTGCACCACGGGATCAGAGACCAGCACATGCTGGCGAACCAGGCGCTCAATAAAGGTCTCAACATTCTCATAGTCAGGGATCTGCCAACTGGAGTCAGCCAGATGAAAGGTTGTTTGCGAGGCGAGGGGCAGGAACGCCTGCTCATCCAGCAAGCGTTGCATGGAGAGTGCGGGCAGAAAAGTGCCAAGAGGAAACGTGACCCCGAACCACTCGGTCCCTTCGGGTTGAGCCACAGGGGTCGCTCTGGTCAACGGTCCCTGTACAGAAATATGCAGCCTGTCGTACCGCTTGAGAAAGAGTAAATGCCATTGTCCGGAGGCAGGGCAGACAGGGGTATACCCTTGCCCGGCTCCGCCACGCCAGACTGCCTCAATAGAAGGAGAGTCCGAACCTCTCCCCTCAAAATACGTCTCCAAATGATTCCTCCCTGCAAAGGGCAATGCCTTCTTGTTGCTGTAAGCTGGCATTCTCACAGAGGCCCAGAAAAACGGAAACAGTGTATGAACGCCTGCTGTGAGATGGTGTGGGCTGCGCTTCACACCATCTCACAGCAGGCGTGGCATATCATCTCGGCCTCTCTTTGTCTACTTATTCTCGGAAGTCCCCTTAGTAGGTCGTCGTGCCTAGCGACACTCACTTCTTCCAGGGAATGCTGGTGGCTAGCTGCACAAGCTCGTCCAGAGCTACTTGTCCCCCGACTACATAATAGGCCTCTCCTAATTGCAGAAACAGTTGTGTGAAGGCAGGAGAGGAACTCCTGATTAAGATGGCTGGTTGCTCGCCAAGCTGGATGGCTTCGAGCTGAGGCACCTCCTGTTCACTCCAAGCGTACATGAGAGGTTGCTGTACCCTGTACCAGTGCATGACCTCTTGCCCGTCTGCTGTGGTCGCGTCGTATCCTTCACCAACAAGGTAGAGCTTCCAGCCTTCGGGGAAGCGCTCCGGCGCTGGCAGTTCTTCTCGTCTCGGCTGTTCCTGCGCAGGCGCTGGATGAACAAAGCGTTCATCATTGGCAATGATCTCAACGCGTAGCCCTCTTACCTCGAGCATGGCTAAGCGTTGCGCTCCTCGCTGTGGCAGCGATCTCTGCTTGCGCAGTGCTTCTTTTTCTCGGGAAAGTTCCTCTGCTTGCCGTAACGCTTCCGCCAAGGGCAGCACGTTCCACGCTGCTCGCTCCTCGTCGGTAGTCGTCGGATCAACGTCCCAGAGCCGGTAGGGTTCGTCGTCACCAGAGATATACTGTGTCCCATACTTTTGGGGTTTCCCTTGATTCGCCAGCCAGCGGTCGTACGCGGCAGCCGCCAACCAACGGCAGTTGGGATGGCCCAATTCCGCCCCTCTTTTGGCCAGCTCATGAGCTCGCCAGAAGTCATCCAGTGTCTCTCCATGTTGAAAAACCATCGCGGCATGGAAGTAATCCTCTGGGGCTTGCAACGCTTCACTTCTTATCAGTTCCTCCACCCGTTGCCGCCGCGCTCGGTCTCTCTCTCGCAACTGCTGAAGTTGTTCCGTATCCAATTGCTCTAAGAAGGCGCTTCGATCCGCCTGATCCTGCTCATAGAGAGCCTGCAGTTCCGTGTTCATCGTGCTGCCTTTCTGTGTGTCATTTCCTATCCTGCTCTACTTGGCCATGTCGGCAGGTAGTACCCACCTGTACCCTTATTGACCTTTGCATAGATTGTCTCGTAGATTTGGTTCGCCTCCTTGTTCCTAATGCTTCGTTCGAGATGGCGCAACGTAATCCGCACGAGAACGTTCTTTTGCGACGGTTGACAGCCGAGCCGCTGACGGATTTTCTCAGGTAAGGCAGCGGAGAGCGTCTCACTCAAGACTTCTACACTTTCCAAGGTATCTAACTTCTCACCAAGTGCCTGGCGAATGTCATCGCTTATGTCTTCCTCCACGTAACGCTGCGGCACGCAATAGGATAGATCGCGTTTAATCGCGGGTTGCTTAGAAACCTCGTGGTACGGCTCAAGGTTCGTCATCTGTTCGGCAATTTTCGGATTCGTTGAGCGCAAGTAGCGTATATCCGGGATACCTTTCAGAGCCATGACGAGACGATCCAACCCCATACCAAGCGCCCAACCTGAATGTGCCTCCGGGTCAAGACCGGCACGCTCTAGAATCTCAGGATTGATAAGGCCACATTCCAGAATTTCGATATCACGACCCCCCTTCACGGCGTTTACTTCTAGACCGCCTTCTGTATACGGATGCGAGGTATCGACAATACAAAGCTGCCAGCCGGGCGCTGCTGTCGTTGCGACGCCCCTCACCACATTCAGTAAGTCATCTTTCACAATAGGCTGTCGGACTGCGTTCCTGACCACCCGCCACATCTCGAGCATATGGACCTCACCGACGTGTTTCTTGTCTGACACATCGCGGCGATAGGCTAATCCAGGCAGCAGCATAACCACATCTTCCCAATCGCCTTGTCCTGCAAGTTCCCGCAAAATGCCAGGCAAGTGAGCGCTGGTATGGGCACGGAGCATGTGTGTTTTATCTACGTAGTGGGTGTATGTCGATGACCGGCTGATGTTATCGGCCGCTATGAGCAAATTGTCATAATTATCTTCAACTGTTACTATGGGGTCTTTACGGTAGACCCGCACATCGCTTTGCGGATGGCTTGAGCGCATATACGCGACAATTTTTTCATACACCAATTTTATGGCATGGGCCTGAGATGATTGTGTCAGGTCAGGAATCGCCAGATATGTATGCAAAGCCTCTGTGCTAATAGGCTCGATAGACATGTTCATCAATTGGGTCCTCCTTCTTTCTTCTAGGAGTAGTTCATGTAGTATGTGAGAACGAATAGATTAAACCGAATACAAAGAGAAGTACCGCTTAAGCGGCAAAGGAATGAGAGAAGCAGGGTTTGAAGGCCGAGACAAGAGCCACAGTATCTCGAAGATCGAGGAGTTGAGTTGTCACGCGTGTGTTGGCTGTTTTCATAAAGCATACTCTTGCATATCTAACAGAGCACCAATACCGAATCCCTTGAACGAAAAGCTATTTTCAAGCTTTTCTCGTCTAGAAGATGCGATTCTCCTGATACGCAAGATACAACGTACCGGAGAACTGCCCTTCCAGGAGGATTCTGACAAAAGAAACGATGGCTTCTCTAAGAAGTGACTCCTGCTCGATGGATATGCACTATGAGTTAGACGCAGCAATCCCCGCTTTTTTGCTTATACGTTTGTTGGTTGGGTCTTTCTTTCTTGCTCATATGAGAGCTTGTTACATGCTCACACAGATGTATAACAAGAGACGCAACATCCAGTGAGAACCGAGTTTTTATCGGGCACAGTGCCCGTAGGCCATCATACAAGAGAAAATGGACCCTTCCTCTCGTGCTTCAGAATATCCCTGGCTGAGTTGTGTCGTGTGCAAGAGAGGTGATAGACTCACGGGAACGCTTCTCATATGCGAAAAGGGATACACTACAAAGGAGAACACGTATGGAGCCAATAGCCTTGCGCCAAGCCCTTTTGACCCGGCTTGGACGCTTCCCTGAGCGGGTTCCTCTCAGCTTCACAGTTGATTCGAGGATTGATGAGGGTGCATATACTCGAGCGCTTGTCACCTATAGTGTTGAGGAGAACGAGAGAGTCTCGGCATGGTTGCTCATGCCTCAAGGAACGGCACCACCAGACGACTGGCCCGCAGTCCTGGCGATCCATCAGCATGACAATCACTACGAGCTGGGTAAAGCTGAGCCTGCAGGACTCTCTGGCAACTCGATGTACGCGTACGGGAAGGAGCTCTGCCAGCGAGGCTATGTGGTGCTCTGTCCTGACCTGCTATGCTTTGAGGACCGACGTGCGTCGTTTGATGTTCTTCAAGCCAACAACACGCTGGATGATGCTGGTTATGAACGCTTCGAGTTTACCAGGCGTGTGCTTGCTGGTTCCTGCTTGCAGACGAAATATCTCCACGATCTCACCTGTGCCGTGGATCTGCTCGCCTCCCTTCCAGGAGTCAATCGGAAGCGCCTGGGAGTGATCGGGCACTCGTTAGGTGGGCTGGAAGCCCTCTGGCTGATGTGGTATGACGCACGTATCACCGCAGCTGTCTCTTCCTGCGGCTTCGGGTTACTCCGCACCCTGGTGCGCGATGGCATCAATCATGGCTTCGCCACCTATGTTCCTGGTATCCTAGAGGTCTGTGATCTGGACGCGTTGGTAGAAGCGGTGGCTCCGCGTGCCTTTCTGCTCACAGCGGGAGAAAAGGATCCCCTCTTCCCCATCGATGGAGTGCGTTCCATCGTCGAGAAAGCGCAGCACCACTATATGCAGGCAGGCGCGCCGGAACGGTTCGGGTCCATCCTTTTTTCAGGTGGGCATGGTTTCCCCGACGATGTGAAAGCAGAAGCCTATGGCTTTCTCGACCACTGGCTCACTTGAACGTCTCCTGCTCGCTGCGCAAGAGGCTCGATGACTCAGAGATGGCCCTGTCAAGCGGTAGGATCAGCTTGCTTCGGTTTCAATCAAAGCGCATCAGCCTTAGATCTTTACAACGTGAGTAGTATGTCTGCATGCGCCTCTCTCCCAGTTTTGTTCGGCTTGATCATTGCTGGCACTGCGCACCGACGTGGCACACTTCCTCGATCATCGCCACTACATCGTCCTCTGAGAGCGCGTAATGCAGCGCGCAAGAGCGCAGGACGAAACGACTCTGTAAGACCGTTCCATTCACAAACGCTTTGCCTCCTGTCTGTACCTCCTCCACGATGCGCTTGTTCAAGGCATCGAGCTGTTCCTCATCCCCACGCATCGAGTCCGGGACGTAGCGAAAACACACGATGGACAGTTCTACTGGCGCCATCAATTCCAGATTCGGGACATCTTCGACGAGCGACGCCATATACTGCGCCAGGGTATTGTGGCGTGTTACATGCGCAACCAGGCCGGCTCGCCCTGCCAGCTGGATCACCCACAGTAATTTCAGCGCATTGAAACGGCGCGTCTGCTGGAAGCCGAACTCGCTAAACCAGGGCATGCCACCGAATCCTTTGTCTGGCTCAGTTCGTAAATACGGAGGCACCAGGCTGAACGTCTCACGCAACAGATTGCCTTGTCGTACGATAGCACAACTGCACTCGATCGGTGTTGCCAGCCATTTATGGGGGTCCAGCGCCACCGAATCGGCGCGCTCGAGTCTGGTATACAGATGCGAAACGTTGGGATCGAGGATGCCGAAGGCGCCATAGGCCCCGTCCACATGCAGCCAGAGACCCTGATCTTCACAGAAGTCGGCCAGTTCATCGAGTGGATCCATTGCACCGGCATTGACGGTTCCGGCGCTCCCCACCACACAAAACGGCCGACGGCCTTCTTTTCGATCAGCCATAACCGCTTCACGCAAGGCCCGCAGGTCCATTTTGTATTGCTCATCGACCGGGATGATACGTGGCTCTCCAAGACCCAGCAGGTGCGAAGCTTTCCTGAGGCAGCTATGCCCCTCCTCCGAAATGTAGAGCACGAGCGGTGCATAATGGCCCTGCAAGCCTTCCGTGCGCATGTTCCAGCCAGCCCTGGCCGCAGCCCACTGGCGAGCGACCGCCAGGCAGTACAGCGAGGCGACTGAGCCACCACCAACGAGAATGCCTGCGCTATCCTCGACAGGAAAGTCGATCAGTTCCATCAACCAGCGCACTACGCAGTGTTCCAGGTAAATCGCCGCATGATCTCCTCCTGCAGCGCTCGGATTCATCACTGAAGCGAGAAAGTCTGCCAGCATGCCGATAGGTGCGCCCGCCGGGTTGACCCAGGCGGCGAAACGCGGATGTTGGTTACCCATGGCGTGTGGCAGGATATGCTGCTCGAAGAAGTCGAAGAGCGCTTCGGGCGACCTGCCAAATTCAGGGAGTTGCTGATAGAGGAGCATCTGACGCTCTGATGGGGTCATCGGGCGATAGACTGGCATCTCGGGGATGCCCTCCAGATACTCGGTCGCGATCTCCACCGCTACCATGCCAAGATGGTAAAAGGTCTCGGCGTCCATCTCAAGCGGTGATGGGTCGCGGGTAAAAGTCGTTGCTACTGATTGAGCATTCTGCTTCGTTGAATCGGTCGTGCTCACAGTTCTTTTCCTTTCGTAAGCTCACATCGATCAAAGAGTAGAGTTGATAGTTTCTTTTTATTCTCTGTTAGGCAGGCTTTGCAGGTAGGAATGGGAGCGTTGTGCCATACAAGGTGTCACCGCGCAGGGCCGAGATGATGTTTCTGGCCACTTCGGTGGCGACTCGCACTTGTGCATCTACGGTCGATGCTCCCAAATGCGGAGTGGCAATGACCCGTTCATGTGAGAGCACTTGTCTCAAGACGGGATCATCGCCGATGGGCTCCTGGCTGAAGACATCGAGCGCCACGCCTGCCAGTCGACCCTCGGTGAGTACCGCTAGTAACGCCTGCTCGTCGATCAGGCTGCCTCGTGCGCAGTTCACCAGGTATGCTCCTGGCTTGAGGAGAGCCAGTTCACGCGAGCTAAGCAACGTACGTGTCCCGCCCTTCTCCTCGTTGAGCGCTGCGTGGAGCGTCACGAAATCGGCACGTTGCAATACGTCTTCCTTGCTATACAGGTGTACCCCGACCTGCAGCCCCTGTTTGGAAGAGACAAAGGGATCACTGGCGATGACCCGCATGCCAAATGCCTGCGCCCGCTGTGCCACCGCTTTCCCGATCCTTCCCAGCCCGATGATGCCGAGCATCTTGCCGTGAAGCTCCACACCGAGCAAGCGACTTTTGTCCCACCTGCCTGCTTTCATGCTGCTGCTGGCGGCAGGGATATGTCGTACAAGCGCCAGCAGCATCGTCATAGTATGTTCGGCGACCGCAATGGCATTGCCGTGGGGCGCATGCACCACCAGCACCCCGTGCCGGATGGTGGCATTGAGGTCGATGTTGTCCAGCCCAGATCCAGCTCGCCCGATCACCTGTAAGTGACCGGCTTTCGCCAGAAGTTCTTCGGTGACTCGTGTCTGGCTGCGAATGACGAGCACCGTGTAGCTGCCTATCAGCGCCCGAAGGTGCTCAGGCGAGAGATCGAGCCGTACATCAATGTGTGCCTCCGGCAGTTCGTAACGCAGCAGATCAATCCCCTCTTGCGCGATGGGCTCGGTAATCAGGATACGTGGCGCGTTCACTTCTCTGGCTTGTTGTGCTAGCATAGAGTTATTCCTCCAATCCTGTGTGTATTCCCCCATGGAAACCCAACTCCTTGAGACGCACCTGGAGGCAGTTCAAGGCGGTGAAGAGGTCTCGCACCTCGCAGACGCCCATATGCCCGATGCGCAACATCTTGCCGGAGAGCTGTTCTTGCCCATCGGCCAGCACGACCTGATCGCGCTCACGCAGCGTGTTCAGCAGGACTTTGGCATCAATGCCCTCTGGGATACGCACTGCGGTCACCGTATTGGACGCATGTGTAGAATCAGCGAGCAGATGCAATCCGATCGCTCGCACGTGCCTGCGCACATACTCGCCCAGGTGTTGATGCCGTGCAAAAACCGTATCCAGGCCTTCAGACAGCAACAACTCCAATGCCAGATCGAGCGCGTAAAACAGCGAGACTGGCGGCGTCACCGGGTGCTGGCCGCGTTCCAGGGAGGCGCGTGCCCTGGCCCAGTCAAAGTAGAAACGTGGCAGGCTCGCCTGTGCGTGCGCTTCCCAGGTACGTGGCCCGGCAGCCAGCATCATCAGTCCAGGCGGGCACATAAGCCCTTTCTGCGACGCGCTAAAGGCGACATCGATATCCCAGGCATCCATCTCCAGAGGGATACAGCCCAGGGAACTCACCGCATCCACCACAATCAGCGCATCGGGGTTGTGCTGGCGAATCAATGCCGCCAGTGTCTGGATATCATTGGTCACGCCCGTTGAAGTCTCGTTGTGAGTGAGCAGCACTCCACGGTAGGGTGCAAGCTCGTGCAGGCGTGTCTCAACGATAGCCGGATCGGCTGCTTCTCCCCAGGGAAAGGCGATGCGTGAGACCCGCAGTCCATATCGCTCGGCGATGTGTGCGAAGCGGTTGCCAAAGTGGCCGATGGAAATCGCCACCACATGCTCACCGGGCGAAAAGAGGTTGACGATGGCGCATTCCTGTCCACCTGTCCCGGAGGCAGGAAAGGTCAGTACTGGCGAAGTCGTCTGGAACACGTATTGCAGCTGTGCCGTAACACGCCGCAGGATAGCGGCGAATTCCGGCCCGCGATGGTTGATCACCGGGCGTGCCAGTTCGGCTAACACCGCAGGTGGCACAGGTGTTGGGCCGGGGATGCGCAGGTTCTGGAGAGGTATCGTAACACGTGGCTCCACCTGAGGAACGGGAATGCGTAGGTGTTGTTCATGTGCCGTTGTGGTTGCCTGTACAAGTGTCATGTTGTATATGCTCCTTTCTCCTTGCACTCACCACGCCAACCCCGACCTGACAAGGCTGTAGCCTGGCCGAAACGCTCGTGTGGGTCTTTCTAGTAAGGCGCTTCGAGCCAACTGCCCGAACACTGAACGCTGAGAGTGCTTCAAAGACCGTAACACTGAGGTCAGCGCCAGCAGTGTCAGTCCCAGGAGGAAGCACAGGCCGACGATGACCAGCACACGATCGACACTGCCATAGAGGTCAATCAGCACGCCGACCACTGGTGTGCAGACAGCGATCAGCATGCCTTCTGTTGTCGCAAAGAGCCGGATGAGGCGCTCTTCTTGCGCTCGCCCATGCGCCAGGTGATACGTGTCCAGTCGTCCTGTGCCTTGCCCAAGCCAGCGGTGGCGTTGCGCAACGGCCAGTGTCGTGAAGCTCGGCCTGAGTCGTGGCAGCAGGAGACCCCAGATCGCCCCGGCCAACGTGTAACTCGCCAGGCTGAGTGCAAGCCACCAGGGAGCCTGCAAGAACGGCAGACCAAGCGTCACCAGACTTCCTGCCAGGATAACCAGCATGGAGAGCGCTACGTACATCGTACGAGCCTGCCAGGATGGCGGCACTACTCGATCGGGGAAACCAACCACATTCCGGGCAACGCGCACGCAAAAGACGCCGATGGCGAGTGCGACGATCTGCCCACCGAGCAGCCAGCCCAGTTTGCCCAGTTCATGCGCCCCGGCAAGCCCTGCCGCAAAGGGTGTTGGCACGGCTCCCCAGATCGCTCCCAGGAACACCGCGCTGCCGCTCGCAAGCAGGGTGAGGAGGATGTACCCTCTGGAATCCTGCGCACGTGTTGCCAGATACGACCACCACCAGTTTCTTGGCAGGGAGCGCACTTCCAGTTGCACCTGCCAGCGGTCAAGATTCCAGTATCTCCCGACCCAGTTCTCAACCACACTCCCAATCGCGGGAAGCGGACTGCGTGCGGCGGGTCGAGCGTCGAGTACCAGTAGTGGAATCAAACAGATGAGGGCAATGAGACCGGCCCAGGCGGGAAGCACCCACACGGTAAAGAGACCCGCTGTCGTCCCCACTAACCCTCGTGCCAGTGCAGCACGCTCACCAGCGGCAGGCCAGGGTCGAGGCTCTACAAGCCACGCCGTGCTGATGGCTCCCAGAAGCACTGCACTGATAATCAGCGCACCGTCGCTCAGCCATGTTGTCGGTATAATGCCAATGCTCCACGACACCAACCGCTTGCCAACAAACCAGAGCAGGATGCATGCGAGGAGACCACCTCCCCACACGCGTGTCGTGGTGCGTCTACGCAATCCAACGAGTGAGCCAAGCACCCAGGCGCTCACGATACAGGCTGGCGCTATCGCTTGCCGACTCACAGACCAGGCCTGTGCGAGCAACTGCATCTGGAGGATCGAGACTCCCAGGCCTGCGCAAAACCAGCACAGCGTAAAGATGCGCCTTCCAATGACCGGGTCAATCATCTGTTGAGTGACGTGTGTTCTTCTCATAATAGATATCTCCTATGAATGTTCTGATTTCCCATCTCGAAGTACCTGCATTGCGAAGACCTTCCTTTCTGTCCGAGAGTGAAAGACGGTTAGACAACATTCCTCTGGAGCGTCAAGACAGGACGATGCTCCCCGCTCTGCGTTTGTGTCGTCAATGCGAAGGGGACCGCATCTGCGTGCAAGGCTCGATCGTGCTGGCGCAGCCATCCCTGGATCTCATCGAGCAACGTTTCGATCTCATCACGCGGAACAGCGATATAGCCACGACTGGCATCGACCAAGGCGGTGAACAACCCCAGCGCCCAGTTGAACTGTGTCATCCACTCGGGATGAAACTGCACCCCAACCCACCAGCGAGCGGCAGCCGTCTCTTCAAAGGCCTCGATCACTCCGTCAGGAGACGTGGCGGCAACCTCCAGTCCTGGTGCCAGCTCTTCCACCGCCTGGTGATGCATGGACAGCACCGCATCCAGATATGGCCGATCGAGTGTACCTCTCCCGCGCACCGCTATTGCCAACCGACTGTCTGGTCGAGCAAGCTGGATGGGGTGGCTGACCCAGTTTGAGGAGGAGACCCTGCCTCTCGCACGGTGGCGCAGCAGTGGTGGCCGCTCCTTCGGCCACTGCGCTCGCAGGTCCTGATAAAGCGTCCCTCCCAGCGCCACGTTCATGAGTTGCATCCCCCGGCAGATGCCCAAAGTAGGGATGCAGAGCAGCCAGGCCAGAAGCGCGACGTAGCGCTCCCACACGTCGCGCCAGGCATCGGGCGTCTCGGTCTGGGGATGCGGAGGCTTTCCAAACAAACAGGAAGACAGATCACCGCCACCGGTCAAGATCAGTCCATCCAGTTCGCGTACCACCGGCCAGAGCACCCCAAAGAGCAGCGCAAAGGCGTGGTCATCGCTCAGCAGTTGCAACGGATCATAACCCTCGATCAAGGGCAGCGTTGGAATCAGACAGGGAAAGCCTCCGGCCTCCAGGATGGCCTGCACGGTGGGTGCATCCCCACCATAGGCAGGCCATCCTCCATCTCGCAGGTGGCCCTGTGCAGCCAGGATGCCGATGCGTGGCCGTTCGCGCAGGCACAGGCCGTCGCGTTGCTGTTGTTCCGCTATCCAGTGCGCAAGCAGATCGCTGACCGACGCATCCGCAACCGTTTGCACGCCAATTGGCGCGAGATGAGCCATTTCGTCACTCCTACCGGGTACCTTACAGAGGATAAGCTTGCAGAGCATGCATGAAAGATACCCCTTGTACTCACTTCACTCGTAAAACTCCAGCGGTGAACCTTCTGTCACCGTAGGATGATCGCCTAACGCTAGAACAAATGTACCTGATAACAGTGCCAAAATCTCCGTTTTAGGGCCGAATTGTTGAGAGACAAGGACCGAATTTTCGCGTCACAAGAACCGCAGTCAATAGGAACGCCGATGTAACATGTACACCGGCGTTCATGCAGCACATCTCACCGAAAAATTCGGTCCTTGTCTCTCAGCA
>Ga0208324_1000895_pt1 | contig 12194 bp, 8 predicted proteins | sample Sb_taG_2_FD_187707 | JGI IMG/M metagenome (GOLD analysis project Ga0208324, IMG submission 187707) | Peat soil microbial communities from Weissenstadt, Germany - Sb_50d_5_LS metaG (SPAdes) (version 2) | ecosystem: Environmental > Terrestrial > Soil > Wetlands > Peat | place: Germany: Weissenstadt... | reverse complement strand
CTGGGTCGAATAGGGAGTTTTGTAGTTCGGGTCGAGCAGGCCTCCTGAGGTGTTGAAGTCAAATACATTCGGGTCGATGACTCCCGGCGGTCCGTTGGGATTGAAGTTCTGCGACGCAGCCTGCTGTGACGCTTCAAATGCCTGTTGCGCGGCGACGGCCTGATTGACGACCGAACCGATTGGCTGTCCAATCAGCGGACTTACATTAACAGTGGTTCCCGGCAATACCCCTCCAGTACTGATGAGAAAGGTATTTCCCAATCCCCCCGGAATACGCAGCGTCCGGTCAAATAGCGTGACCGTCAGCAGCACGTCATCGTAGAACAAGCCTCCGCCCGCACGAATCGACGTCCTGCCGTTCTTGAATGGATCCCACGCAATGCCGAACTGCGGCGCGAAATCGAGGTTCGGCTGCGTCGGGCGGTTGCCCAGCCCTGGTTGCAACTGGTTCAGCATGGGGATCGCAGGGAGGTCGCTATCAGAGCGCCCTGTCATACGGTTGTATCGCAAAGACATTGTGACTGAGATGTTTGGTTTCACCTTCCAAAAATCAGCAAAGTAAAGCCCCGTGCGATGGACATGGAATCCGCCGTGGGGAAATCCGAGCGCAGGCTTTTCGGAGAAATACCCCAAGCCATTTCCTACTTCCAGTTGTTCCAGCGGGTAGTTCAAGGGGTTCGATGATCCGCCGGGGAACGGACCACCGGCGGCTGTGGCGATCTCGCTGGCGTTTGCGTTGGAATTCAAAAATGGTCCGAGACCGCTAAAACTCCCGAAGGTGAACTGCGGAGTCCAGACGTACTCGAAGCCATAGCGCAAGGTGTGGCTATGCACGAGATGAGAACCGTCGTAGCGAATCTCGTAGTTTCGCTGGAGGGTAGTCTGCGGCGCCAGCCAACTGGGTCCCAGGCACAACACGTCCACTCCGAACAGACACCGGGGATCGCCGCCAATGGCGATCGCTGCTTGCTGGCCTCCGGGAAAGGGCTGGGGTAATCCTGCAACCTGCGAGCGGGCGTCGACGATGTAATTTCGAAAGCTGAGGTATCCGAAACGGATACTGTGGGTGAAGCCACCGGTTGTGCCGTCCAGAGCCGCGGTATGCACATCGGTCAGGTTGCGATTCCCGTAGGGCTGAAACACCGAGCCCCCGTAGCCGGTCACCACGTTGAATTGGTCGTGATGAAACGAATAGAAAGCGCGCCAGTTCGGGGTCACGTTCCAATCCGCACGGGCTGTGGCTTCGGTTTCGTGAAAGGGATTCGGGAAGGCTGCCGAGAAACTGGTAAACGGCACGGGAGGGGAAGTGAACACCGTGCCATGCTGCAGGTTGTGCTCAAAATTAACAAACCAGAATAGTTTGTCCTTCACAACAGGTCCGCCGGCGCGGAATCCGACTTGATCACGCTCGAAGGGTGCAGCCACGCCGTCGATTCTTGCCGCAGTGGAGTCGTTGCGAAAAAGATAGAACCCGCTGCCGTGAATTTCGTTGCTGCCGCTGCGTGTAATCACATTCACCGAACCGGTGGAAGTCAGGCTGGTGGCAGGATCCAGAGTCGACTGGGCGACTTGAAATTCCTGGATCGAATCTTCGGAGATGTTGATCGTGGTTGTGCCCACGGTTTCATCCGATATATCCACGCCATCGACTTCGACTCGGGTCGAGCGGCCGGAGCGCCCCTGTACAGAAATTCCGGTGAAACCGTTCTTGGTGGGATCGAAATTGCCTCCATCCTGGATCTGAATGCCGGGGCTGGTCTGCGCGAGGTCGAGAAAGTTGCGGCCATTGATGGGTAGTTCGTCAATTTCCTTGGACGTGGTTGCATCCTGAACGCTGGCCTGAACCGTATTCACCTGCGCTTCGGTATCTTCGACAGTCACTTCGGTTTTGGCCTGCTGCGGCCTCAGGACGAAGTTGCCGTTCAAGGTCTGCCCCACCAGCACGTGCGCTGTCGATTGAACGGCCTGGAAGCCGCTGGAGGAAACCGAGATGGAATACTCGCCGGGCTCCAGCGCTATGACCGAATACGTCCCCGACTCAGTTGTGGTTCGGGTTTGGATGGCTCCGGTAGAAAGTGACTTGACCTCGACCATTGCTCCGGCCACCACAGCGCCTGTGCTGTCGGTGATGGTGCCAATAATGCTCCCACTGGCGGTCTGGGCCGGCACAAATTGCACGGCCGACAGAATAAGGACTGACAGCAGGAACAACCGCAGTGCGATCGAGGTATGTCGGTGACGAAATGGACGCATGGTTCCCTCCCACCTCATGAACACTGGAACTATCGGTTGACCGCATACACGACTCTCGTACGGGTGGACTGCGAGTAATGGCCTGGGCATGTTGGGGGATCATTATGGCCTTTAGCCAGAACAAAACAATCCGGTGAACTCCCAATATCGCCTGAGGGCGCGTCAGTGCGTATAGGTAGTTTTCCCAATTGGCAGGCCGACCGCGACAGCTTACGATGCACGCTTCTCAAGGAATCAGTTCGCCTATGAGTCTTGCGAAACGGTCCGAGCCACTTGCGCAAATCGACGGCTTGGGCCTCATCCAGCGGATTGAACGCATCAGCTCTGCCGGGACAACGCGCTTGGCCTATACTGACGCCGACATACGCGGACGCTGGGTCGTGACCGAGATGATGAGGGAGGTGGGGCTGGAGGTCCACACTGACCCGGCCGGGAATATCATTGGACACCTTGCAGGTCGAAAGCCGTTGCCGCCGCTGGCCTTTGGTTCCCACGTAGACACCGTGCGCAATGGCGGGCGTTTTGACGGAATCCTGGGTGTGATGGCGGGGATCGAGTGTATCAGCGCTCTGCGGCAAGCGGGCCACACGACCGAGCATCCGATTGAAGTCATCGTATTTGCCAATGAGGAAGGGCAGACCTTTGGAGCCTTGTGCGGCAGCCGGGCGATTGCGGGCTTGCTGAATGACGCTGATCTTTCTTATACCGACGGCGCCAGCCGCACCCTGGGGGACGCGATTCGCGACATCGGAGGAGATCCTGCTCGACTCCAGGCTGCAGCCCGTCACCGAGGAGATATTGCGGCGTTTGTCGAGCTTCACATTGAGCAGGGCGGTGTACTGGAAAACGCCGGCATCCCGATTGGCATTGTGGAAGGAATATCCGGCATTGCCTACACTGATGTGCGAGTGATCGGGGTTGCAAACCACTCTGGCACCACGGTGATGGAGCTTCGAAAGGACGCACTGGCGGCAGCGTCTGAACTCGTGCTCAATGTGCGAGAGGCAGCGTTCGTGGCCAAGTGTCGCGTGGCGACGGTCGGCCGGATGACCGTGGCCCCGAATTCAACGAACATTATTCCGGGCGAAGTGAGCCTCACCATTGAGATCAGGGATCTGGAGCGAAAAAACATCCTGGCGACTCTAGACTACTTGCGCCGTTGCAGCGAGGGAATCTCGCAGCGGACAGGAGTGCGGTTTGAGTTTTCCGATCGCTCGTTGATCGAACCGGTTCTATGCTCTCCCCTGGTCCGGGAAGCGATCAAGCAATCGTGCGACGACCTTGGCCTGGTGTTCCGGGTGATGCCGAGCGGGGCGGGCCACGATGCCCAGATGATGGCGCGCGTCGGCCCCATGGGTATGATCTTCGTGCCTAGCGTCGGAGGAATCAGTCACTCGCCCGTGGAATCTACCTCGGACGAGGATTGCATTCGGGGCGCCCAGGTCTTGCTGCAAACCATCCTGCGACTCGATGATAGCCTGGCGGGTTCCCGGGCATGATTCTGATTGGTGTTGACGTCGGTGGCACGTTTACAGACATCATCCTGGCGGATACTGCGAAGACCAGGTTGGCGATCCACAAGCTCCCCACGACGCTCGATCCCTCCGATGGCGTCGTGACCGGAATCCGCGCCCTGTGCTCGCGTGAAGGCGTTGCCATCGATCAGGTGGACTATTTGTTCCACGGTACGACGGTCGCCACCAACGCCATGCTGGAGCACAAAGGTGCGCGCACCGGCATGATCACGACGCAGGGCTATCGCGACATCATCCACATCGGTCGCCATCAGCGTCCCCAGAACTACTCCATCCTGCAGGACATCCCCTGGCAGGCACGACCCCTGGTACAGCGGCGGCATCGCAAGACCGTTGCGGAACGGCTGATCCCGCCGCTCGGCGAAGAACTCGTCCCACTCGATGAGGCGGAGGTGCGAGCCCGCCTCCTCGAACTCAAGGCCGAGGGCATGGAGGCAATCGCGGTCTGCTTTCTGTTTTCCTATCTGAACCCGAAGCACGAAGACCGGGTATGTGCGCTGGCACAAGAGGAGTTCCCGGAGGCGTTCGTCACCAGTTCAGCCGAGGTCTGCTCGCAGTTTCGCGAGTTCGAGCGCTTCACAACGGCGTGTATGAACGCTTTCCTGGGACCGAAAGTGAAGCAATTCGTCGTCGGGCTGACGAACAAGCTTGAGGGGGCTGGGCTGAGAGGCGACGTCCATATCATGACTTCGAACGGGGGCGTCGCCACTGCGCGGACCATTGCGCGCAAGCCCGTGTACTCGTTGTTGTCAGGACTGGCTGCCGGGGTGCTTGGTGGAGAGTGGGTGGGCAAGCGGACGCAGCGCGCCAATCTCATTACGTTCGACGTCGGCGGCACCAGCGCTGACATCGGCATTGTGACCGCACGTGGAATTGCGGAAGCCTCGGCGCGCGATACCAGAATTGCCGGATTTCCGGTATTGGTTCCGATGATCGATGTGCACACGATTGGGGCAGGAGGTGGAAGCGTTGCCTACATCGACGCTGGCGGCGCCTTCCGTGTGGGACCGCGGAGCGCAGGCTCGATCCCCGGCCCAGCCTGCTACGGCCAGGGAGGAGAGGAACCCACAGTTACCGACGCTAACGTTGTACTCGGCCGTCTCCACAAGGATCACTTTCTTGGGGGCGAGATGGCGATCTACCCGGAAAGAGCATTCGCCGCCATCGGCAAGCTGGCAAGCGCACTGGGGTGCGAGGTGCACGAAGCTGCCGAGGGTGTGTCCAGAATCCTGGCCAGCAACATGGCGAATGCCATTCGCTCGAGGACAGTGCAAAAGGGGCATGACCCGAGAATGTTCAGCCTCGTTGCCTTTGGCGGAGGTGGCCCCATGACGGCAGTCGATGTCGCACAGCAGTTGAAGATCCCGGAAGTCGTGGTCCCGATTTATCCGGGAATCACGTCGGCATTCGGCCTGCTGACCACAGACCTCAAGTATGAGTTCGTTAAGACAGAACTGCTATTGTCGACAGACAGTCCCGCGTCCAGGCTGCGTCAGGACATGCAGGATCTGGAGCAGAATGCTCGCGAGCAGCTGTTGAAGGATGGCCTCCCGGAAGAACGCATCAGTTTCCAGAGAAGTCTGGACCTGCGATACCTCGGACAGGGGTATGAACTGCGGATCGCGATTCAACCAAACGATATGGAAGACGGCGACTGCAGTCGAATCTGGAAGGAGTTTCATGACCGCCATCGCAGCGAATACGGTCATGCCTTCGGGCAAAATCCAATTGAAGTGGTCAATCTCCGCGTGGTGGGACTCGGCCGGATGCCGCGCCTGCCCGATCGCTTTGCAGCCACGCGCGCCAACACGTTGGAAGCTGCCCGGCTGAACTCCGGCGAGACGTACTTTCGCGTGAAGGGGACGTTGCAGAAGCTCCGAACGGAATTCTTTGACCGGATGTTGGTTCCCGCGGGTTCCGTGATCCCCGGTCCGGCGGTCCTGTTTCAGAAAGACACGACGACGGTTGTCCCGCCCGGATGGAGTGGAGCGTCGGACGATTTCGGCAATCTGGTGATCACGCGAAACGTCTGAGAAGAATATGAGTTCGATTACCAACACGGTGACCAGGCGCTCCAGCGGGATTGATGCCATTTCCGCTCAGGTGATTTGGGGGGCGCTTGAGAGCATCGCCATCGAAATGGGCCACAAGCTCACCCGGATGTCGTATTCAAGCATCATTCGCGAATCGGAGGACTTCGGCGCCGCGCTGCTTGATCCGGATTGCCAGCAGCTATGCGAATCGGTGTTCAGCACCCCGCTGCAACTCGGTCCGATTCCCGGCTACGTGCGCGGCATCAAGCGTGTGTTTGCCGAACGCGGGGAGCAGTTTCGCCCCGGCGACGTGATCATGCACAACTCGCCTTACTACGGTGCCTCCCACGGACCCGACATTGCTTTCTGTGTTCCTGTCTTTGATGACAATGATCTGATCGGATTCTCGGTCACCACCGCTCATCATCTCGATATTGGGGCCCTCGTGCCGGGAAGTTGCGGCATTGTGGATGCGGTTGACGCCTATGCGGAAGGGCTGCAGTTCAAAGCGGTGAAGGTGTATGAAGAAGGCAGGAAGAACCAGCAGTTCTGGCACTTCCTGGCCGACAACATCCGCGCGTCGGACATGGTTCTTGGCGACATGGAAGCACAGATTTCCGCTTCGCGAACGGGAGCGGAGAGATACCTGGAACTGGTCCGCGAACACAGCCTGACGCAAGTGCTGGCGGCAAGCGCCTATCTGATGGACTACTCCGAAACCATGCTGCGCAGGGAAATCGAACGGCTGCCCGATGGCGCCTACCATGCCGACGGCTTCGTCGACGGATTTGAGAACGATCCCGATCCTGCGAAGCGAGATTTGAGGATCAGTGTCACCGTCAAGGTCGAGGGCAGTGATATTTACATCGACCTGACGGGATCGTCCCCGCAGATTCCTGATCGGCCGCTGAACATGCCTCTGGAAGGAACGGTGGCGATCGCGGTTTACCTGGTGTTGCGGTCGATCCTCCTCGACACGGAGACACACGAATACATTCCGCAGAACTCGGGCTTGATTCGGCCCATACACATTCATGCTCCGCTCGGCTCGCTCTGCAACCCGACATTTCCTGCGCCCACCATTGCCCGTTTCTGCCCCGGGAACATCGTTGCCAGCACACTGATGAGGGCACTGGCACAGGCTGCGCCAACGCAGATCAGCGCGGGAGTCGGCAATTTGAAGGTCGTGGCATACTCGGGTTTAACGGGCGAAAAGTATTGGGTATACATGGACATCACCGAAGGTTCGTATGGCGGCCGGCTCGGCAAAGACGGACTCGACTGTGTCGATACCCTCTATGCGAACACCAGGAACAATCCCATCGAGGATATTGAATCGCACTATCCTCTGCGCGTGCTTCGCTACGAAATGCGCGAGAGCGGCTGCGGACCCGGCAAGTGGCGCGGAGGCGCCGGATCCATCCGTGACGTAATGTTCCTCACGCCGGGCCACGCTTCGGTTGAGGGCGATGGTCATCGTCACGCTCCCTGGGGAGTCTTCGGCGGCAAGGATGGGAGTTGCGGACAGCTGATTCTCAATCCCCAATCCGATCAGCGAAGCCTTCCGGCCATGATCAGCAATCTCAGTCTCAAGGCGGGAGATACCATGAGAACCGTCAGCCCATGTGGCGGCGGCTACGGCCCGGCAGACGAACGGGATGCTCAGGCGGTGCGCGCGGATATTCAAGATGGGGTAATTTCGGCGCAGGATGCCGCCAGGGACTACAAGGTAGTGATCTCAAATGAATCCGATGTCGATGAGGCTGCTACCCATGAGCTGCGAAAGTAGGGAATCGCCGTGCTCGAGCCTGCAAGCGTTTCGGAGACCTTCTCTTCTTCTCGCGCTTCTTGGTGTTGCCGCCGGCTGCGTGGCCCAGGCTCCCGATGTTGACAAGCTCATAGCTCCCATTCTTGCTACCCATCGCTTTTCTGAAGTGACCATTTCGCCTGACGGCAGCCGAGTGGCGTGGGTGGAAAAGGCGGTACGCAACGACAGCGAATACTCTTATCGCGTCTACGTAGCGGATACCGCTGGACAAGCCACACCGCGAGCCCTGCGGCTGTCCGACGAGTCAAACCAGTCTGCAATTGCCTGGTCGCCGGACAGCAAAGAGCTCGCGTTCGTTGCTGACACAACGTCGCCGCAAGAGAAGGAGTTGTGTCTGGCATCGGCAAACGGCGCCGCCATTCGACGGCTCGCGAAATTTCGTGGAGATCTGAACTCGACTCGATGGTCGCCGGATGGCCGCGCGATTTCGGTGCTGTACTCTGAATCCAGGCCGGGGGAGAGTACAAATCCGCGCGTCGTCAATGTCGGGATAGACTATCGCGAGCAGCGGATTGCCCTGATTGACGCGGCTTCCGGGCAAATGCATCTAGTTACGCCGCCCGACTTGTTCGTCTACGAATACGACTGGGCCCCGGATAGCCGTCGCCTCATCTCGACGGCGGCCCCGTGCTGCACGGCAGCCAACGGAGAAGGCGATGACAATTGGTGGACCGCCGAACTTTTCAGGGTCGACGTTGATTCGGGCCATACGGTTTCGATCTTCAAGCCGAAACTGCAGATCGCTTCTCCAAAGTGGTCCCCGGACGGAATGCATATTGCCCTGATTGGCGGGTTGATGAGTGACTTCATTGCCCCGGGTGGAGACCTTTTTGTTCTGGATCCGGGCGGCGGAGGATTGCGCGATGTGACGCCGGGGTTGAAAGCCTCGGTTACCTGGTTCGCCTGGACTGGGCAGGGCAAGATCATCACCACCGAGATCGTCGACGGCGGAGCCGCCATCACTGCGGTCCACACTGACGCCGCAACTCCGGAGGTTCTGTGGCAAGGTCCGGACGGTCCGTTCACCGGCGGCCTGGTATTCGCACTCTCGATCGCGAACGATGGGCGAACTTCTGCCGCAGTTCGTGAATCGTTTGACCGCGCGCCCGAGGTATGGGTGGGACAGGTCGGCCAGTGGCGTCAGATTTCTGAGGTCAATCGAAGCGAGGAATCGTCGTGGGGAAAGGCAGAATCGATCCACTGGACCAGCGACGGAATGCCGATCCAGGGCTGGATGCTCTATCCGGCTCATTACGTTGAAGGAAAAAAATATCCCATGGTTGTTCTGGTTCACGGTGGACCGGCGGCGGCTGCTCTAGCCCACTGGCCTCCGGCCTTCGACGACGTCGAGATCCTCTCCAGCCTGGGGTATTTCATCCTCTATCCGAACCCTCGTGGCAGCATGGGGCAGGGAGAAGACTTCACACAGGGCAATGTGAAGGACCTCGGTTATGGCGACCTGCCCGATATAGAGGCTGGCGTGAAGTATGCGATCGAACACCTCTCCGTCGACCCACGACGAGTCGGCATTACCGGCTGGAGTTACGGCGGGTTCATGGCCATGTGGGCGATTACGCAAACCGACATGTTCAGGGCGTCGGTGGCCGGTCCGGGGGTGTCGGACTGGAACAGCTACTACGGTCAGGTTGATCTCGAGAAGTGGCTGATTCCTTACTTCGGAGCGTCCGCTTACGACGATCCGGCACTTTACGGCAGGAGTTCCCCCATCCACTTTGTGAAAAACGCACGGGCCGCGACGCTATTCTACGTCGGCAACCAGGACTTCGTGTGCCCGGCTCCTCAGTCGTTTGAACTGTGGCGTGCAATGAAGCACCTCGGGGTCGATACCGAACTCTTGTTTTACTCAGGAGAAGGCCACGGCCTCACTCAACCGGCCGATCAAAGCGACATCGCCAAGCAGACCGTCAAATGGTTTTCGGAGCACTTGAAATAACCCGAGGCCCACTTCGGTGCTTCTCGAATTGCTTCCTCTTGCAGCAACCTTGAGGTTGGTCTAGCAATGCGAAACTTCTCTCATTTAGGGAGAGAGGCGGTGCGGGGATGATCTCTTAGGAACTCGCGCCTAGATATTTTCCGTCCTTGTCGCCACCTGGGCGGTTTCAGTCCATACCCTAACGGATCTTTGCCTTCGAGTTATTTTGTGAGGAGTCACAATCGTTCAAGACAGAGAGATTGCTGCGCGGAGATGATGAGATCCTGTGACTGCCGGGCGCCGGTGAAGTCACATCAAGAAGTGGCTGACATGGAATCTCTCAGGTGTAATGCAAACCGCGACTTACGGCTTTGGGTGTGGGTTGGGATCTTGTTTGGGCTCAGCGCGGCGCAGATTGGGTGCGATCACGCTTCGAGTCAGCAGGCAGTTGCATCTCTGGAGTTGAAAAGCAGCAGTTTCTCCAGCGACACGATCCCGAAGAGTTGTTCTTCCTGCGACCACCAGGACGGCGCGTCACCGGAACTATCGTGGAGCGCTCCTCCTGAACATACGCAGAGTTTTGCCCTGATCGTATTCGACAGGGACTCCTCCTTCGGCTTTAAGTTTACGCACTGGGTGCTCTACGACATCCCTTCGGACAAACGCGAGTTGCCAGAAAATACCTCGAAGCAGGAACAACTTCCCGACGGTTCCCGCCAAGGCCACAATGACTATGACAGGATTGGCTATGTGGGGCCATGTCCGCCAAGAGGAACTCATCGTTACGTCTTTACTCTATACGCCCTCGATACAAAGCTGAATCTGCCGCCGGGAGCGTCGAAGAAGCAGGTGGTACAAGCCATGAGCGGTCACATCCTGGCGAGCGGCGAATTGATAGGTCGATTCCAACGCTGAGTGGAAAGGAGAGGCTGATGAAGGGATTTCTGGGTCTTTGTTCCGTTGTTTGCGCCGCCATGTCGATTCTTGCCTTGTCTCAATCTGCAAAGGACACACCGAGAACAGAAACTTCCTCGCATGAGTCCAAGGCCACCATCGAAGGCTTAGTTCGGGATCTTGCGTGCCCCATTCAAAACCTGGAAGCAACCGCGACTCACTTGAGCATGAAGTGTCTGCAGGCCTGTGCGAGGAGTGGTTCGCCACTTGTCATTCTGACCAGGGATGGCGACCTCTATTTCCCAATCTCTGACAAGATGCCCGATACGGATCAACGGCAAAGACTTATGCCGTTCCTGGGGAAATACGTGCGAGTGAGCGGCACTGTGTATGAGCGAAAGGGAACTCACGCGATTGCGATCGGAGAGATCACAGAATTGAAGGATGTGCATTTGACTATAGAAGATCAGTGAATTGGGGAGCGTGCGCAATACTCAGGCGCTGCTGTGTGCTGAATCGCGTCGCCGAGCCGGGCAATCTGGAAACCCCGCTCGACGTGTCAGCGAACTACCACGTGCTTTGGAAGCGTTGCGGCGCCACACAGCCGGCGGAGCGCCGGTAATGCGGTGAATCCATCTCGTCATGTGGGCCTGGTCCGCAAAACCTGTATCCGCTGCGATTCTGCACAGGCAGTCGGATCCCCTCGTGATGCGCAACCACGCGGCACGGGCCCGCAATTCGGCACGCAATACTGAGGGTGTGATCCCGTACGCCGCTGTGAACCCTCGCGACACCGTTTCCCGTGCCAGACCGTTTACCTCCGCCCACACGCCAATCTCCATTGCAGGATCCCTGGCCAGGTTAAGCAGCAGCAGATCAGGCCAATCATTTCTTCGTCCAGGGGAGGGCTGACGCTTCTTCTGGAGGGCGCGTTCCAGCAAATGGGTTGCTTCAATCACGTCCTTTTCCGCTGCTCGCGCCAGTTCGTCCACATCGTCCAAATGATAAAGCCCGCCGATTCCGCTAGCGTCTGACCAATCCAGTCTTATCAGCTTGAGGCCCGCAAGGACTATCCGATTCGCGTGGCAGTCCAGCACCGGGTGGATCAGCACATCGCCCGCTGTTGCCCGTATACGACCAACCTGCCCCGATTCCTCATAGCTGCCCGCGAGCACGACTGTCGCATACGCGCGCAAATGGCGATGCCAGGGCAACCTGAGACTGCAGGGCAATGTGTCGATCCCGGGCGTAATCCCACGAAAGCGCGAATTGTCGATCTCTCGCGACACGTTCAATCGCAAGGCGAAGACCACATGCCGGGAAAGAATAACCCGGTTTGCACCGCTTCGGTCAAGTCACATGGATTCCCCTGAGGAGCCATTCTTTCCCTCCTGCCGCTTCAATCGCTTAAACAGCTTTCACTGGATTCATCGCCAAGGCTCTCCGCTGCACATTCCCGCGCCCCAGGACTATCCGGATGGTCCGAACGCAGGCAGGTCGCTGAAATCTACTCTCGCCGTGGCTGACGCCGCGTCTCTGCTCAACAAAGCGCGGTTTTGGGTGCATAATGAGGAGCTTTACTCTCGAGTTCGCTACTGGGCAGAGTCAGTCTGGGGATGGTGGTTCACTCATGTCTATGGAGCACTTCGACGTCGTAGTCATTGGCGCCGGCCTGTCTGGCATCGGAGCGGGCTACCGGTTGCAGACCCGGTGCGCCG
>Ga0208324_1000888_pt1 | contig 12267 bp, 10 predicted proteins | sample Sb_taG_2_FD_187707 | JGI IMG/M metagenome (GOLD analysis project Ga0208324, IMG submission 187707) | Peat soil microbial communities from Weissenstadt, Germany - Sb_50d_5_LS metaG (SPAdes) (version 2) | ecosystem: Environmental > Terrestrial > Soil > Wetlands > Peat | place: Germany... | reverse complement strand
AGCGCAGGAAAAGAATTTCTTCAAGCCCGCGGCGGCCATACACGATCGAGCGCCACACTTCGCCAATTATGTGCTGGCGCAACTTCAGCAGATCTTGCATATCAAAAATCCCGCGGCCCTTTCGCGTTCAGGCATGGTCGTTTACACGACACTCGATATCAGTTTGCAGGATAAAATTCAGAAAATCATGCAGCAGCATATCGCTGAGTTACGCGATGCGCATCATATCACGAACGCAGCAGAGGTCTCAATCGACTTTCATACTGGAGCGATCACGTCTATGCTTGGTAGTATTGATTATAACAATGCTTCCATTGACGGGCAGTTCGATGTAACGCAGGCATATCGGCAACCGGGATCGTCCTTCAAGCCTTATGTCTATGTGACAGCTTTTCAGCAGGGAGCTTCGCCTGCACAGGCTATCGACGACCAACCTATCACAATTCCAGTACCCGACTCAAATCCCCCGACGTTTACCCCTACAAATTATGACAATTCATTTCACGGGCACATGACGCTGCGCTGCGCATTGCAAAATTCGCTCAATGTGCCTGGAGTAAAAGTTTTGCAGCATGTCGGTATCAACCAGGCGATGCAAACAGCCTATAATATGGGCATCACAAGCTATCGGGGAACGCCCGGCTATTCGCTTGTGTTGGGTGGTTTGGGCATTCGCCTGATCGATCATACCTCGGCTATGGGTGTGTTTGCGAATGGTGGAGTGCGCGTCCCTTACTATGCAATTAACAAGGTAGTTTCTGGCAGTACTGGAACCGTGCTTTATCAACACCAATTCAATGCGGGGACGCAGGTTATCAGTCCACAACTGGCCTATATGATGACGAATGTGCTGAGCGATAATACAGACCGCATTCCTGAATTTTACGATTGCAATGTGCTGCAACTCTATGCGAACTCACAGCAGGATTGCTGGAACGGTAATCGGGGAGTTGTTCGGCCTGCCGCAGCGAAGACGGGGACGACGAACGATTTTCGCGATAACTGGACTGTCGGCTATACGACTGATTATGTGATGGGTGTGTGGGCCGGTAATGATGATAATTCACCAATGATCAATGTATCAGGTATTAGTGGTGCTGCTCCTATCTGGCACGACTCGATGCTGGTGGCAGAACAGGGACATCCAATCCAGGACTTCGTCAATCCCGGAGGGTTGGTGCAAGCGACGGTGACCTATCCCGATGGCGTGCACACAACTGATTTGTTCTTGCCAGGTACAGTCCCTACAAATGCTGTAACTTCTACACCAGCACCGACAAATGGTAATGGTGAAACACCAACTCCAGGATCTGGCGGTAATCCTTCTCAGACGCTGCCTAAAGCTTATTGCCCGGCAAGTTACAGTTTTGCATTCCCGCCTCCTCCTGATAGTGCAGTAGAAGCGGGATGGTGGTAGCGTACCGGGCGAGGGCAAGCCTCGCCCCTACATTTTTATGGCGAAATTTTTCATGGGTCATTTTAGAGCGAGACTCGTCTTCGTCCGGTGAATAGCAAACTACTATCCTACTTGAATGCCAACGCGTTCTAATAGATCGCTACTGATTTCTGCGCGGTGCTTGATGGGCATACGACCGGGGTGGCTATGTGAGTCTGAGCCTGTGCTAAGGAGCAGATTGTGCTTGCGCACGTATTCCAGATAGGCTTTGACCATTTCAGGGCTGTTATAGGGATGGTAGACTTCGATACCGTCGAGAGGAACTTCGGCACGTACCTCATCAAGCAAGGGAATGTCGTAGAAGGTGAAATTGCGCTCATTGCGTCCAGGATGGGCGATGAGGCAAACGGCCCCACTGCGGTGGGCAGCATCGACGGTAGTTGCCATATCGGCCATGATCGACTGAAAACCTGCTTCACGAATAATGTGCAATGCCGTCTGCCAATCTGGCGCATAGCCGTGTTCGCGTAACAGGCGACCGTTGTCGGCAGGTCTGCGCAATTTTCCACCATTTTCTGCGAGCACTTCTTCCTGGCGTGGGAATTCATAGCCTTTGCGGCGCAGTTCTTCGTTCACTTGATATGTATTTTCTAACTGGCGCGTGACAACCATCTCTGTAATTTCGAGCAGGTAGTTTTGTTGTGGATCGAAGCCGTAACAGAGGACATGACCCATCTTGTCGTGCCATTGAGTACTCATCTCGACCCCAGCAAGGACAGGTAGATGTTTTTGCGCGGCCAGTTCCTGGATACCTGCTACTGTGTCAACACGATCGTGATCAGTTATGGATACCATGGTGAAGCCTTCGGTGACTAGAAAATCTATGAGTTCCTCAGGAGGCCAACGTCCGTCGCTGTAGTTTGTGTGCATATGCAGGTCAATGGAGGCGTCAGGTGCGAGTGTCAGATTCGTGGTTAATGGCTGCAAAATGGACTCCTTTAAAGTCATGTGATCAGGAAATTTGATATATCTTTCCCAAATCGCGGCTAAAGGCCCCTAGCACAGAGAGCCACGGGGATGAAAGCCGTGCTGCCCACAGGCAGAGCATTGCCCGCATTTCCGCTTTTTGCGGGTTCGAAAAGAATGACCAAATAGTTCTTTTTCACGTTTTCAATAGTATAGCGTTTCGGCGGGTTCCGCAGCGCAGGAATGTGGGTAATAGTGCTACCGTGTCCCAAAGCCGTGTCATCCAATACATCAGTTGCGGATGCCGCAGTGCTCGCTGATGTCGCATGAACCCTGCCGAGTGGTGTGCGACGGCACACCGGTGTTTCATTCCAGAAGCCCTCGGCGCGGAAGCCGGAGGGAGTCGTCACCTAATATGGTATCACATGGAACAAGGAGGTCAATGACCTCCCCATAGCATGGGGAGGCTTGTGAGAGTGAGTCTCTTGCAAGCCGGATTGACCAGACTTAGTCTCAGAGCCAGCCAAGCCGAGGAAGCGAGCGTCTTGACTGGCGGAGAAGAGGCTACGATACAACTGAGTGTTCCCGTTCGGACCCTGGTGTGCTGCCCCAGCACCAGGCGCTCCAACTCCTGGCCTAACCAGTGGTGCGGTTAGCCACCGTGGCCTGGAGAAAGTACCGGGTTGTATCTGTGTCGAGGGGATCGACTTCTACTCCGAAAGGAGCCTTACCCGATGAAGGTGTTTGTCCTATCACAATCAGGAAAACCATTGATGCCCACCACGCCCAGACGAGCGCGGCTCTTCCTCAAGACTCATCGCGCGCGCGTGGTGATGCGTGAGCCATTCACCATTCAGCTACGTTTCGAGACGACCACCTATACACAGCCTGTTACGGTTGGAGTGGACACCGGCTCTCACACGGTCGGACTGGCTGCAACCGCGAACAGGGAGGTGCTCTTTCAGGCCGAGATGCACCTGCACACCGACATCAGCGGGAAGCTGACCCGGCGAAGACAGTATCGGCGCACGCGTCGTTCGCGCAAGACACGCTACCGCGCCGCGCGCTGGGCCAATCGTCGCAGATGCTCTGGCTGGCTGGCTCCCTCGCTGCGCGCAAGCGCCGACGCAACCGTCAAAGCGGTACGCTTTGTCGCGAGGGTCCTGCCCATTGGTCAGTTCAACGTGGAAATTGGCAGCTTTGATACCCAGAAAATGCAGAACCCGGAGGTCTCCGGTGTGTCCTACCAGCAGGGCCAGCTTCAGGGCTACCTGCTACGCGAGTATCTGCTAGCCAGGTGGCAGAGGCAGTGTGCCTATTGTCACACGAGCGGGGTTCCATTACAGGTGGAGCATCTCATCCCCACCTCACGAGGAGGCAGCGACCGCGCCAGCAATCTCGTGATCGCTTGCGATGCCTGTAACAAGCGGAAAGGAAGCAGGACGGCAGAAGAGTTTGGGTTCCCCGCAATCCAAGCCCAGGCGCGTGTGCCACTCAAAGGTGCTGCCCACGTCTCGTCCATCAAGACGACCGTTGTCCAAGAGCTTGCCCAGCAGTTCGGAGCAGAGCAGGTAGCGGTGAGATTTGGGTATGAAACGAAGTACCAGCGCATACAAGTGCTACACCTACCGAAATCGCATGCCAACGATGCGGTTGCCATTGCCTGTGCCGTGGGCGAAGTGGTCAGGCCGCTCACCGTAGCGTACCAGCTGCGCTGTGTCCCGCGCGGCAACTACCAGCAGTACAATGGCAAGCACAGCGAGCATAAGGTCTGGGCGCCTCGCAAGGTCAAAGGGTGGAAGCTCTATGAACTGGTGGAAGCCAAGGGACAGATTGGCTACATTGGTGGACGACGTCTCACAGGATCATTTGTGATCAAAGATGTCATGAGTGGGAAAGCACTCGCGGAGGTCACGCCGCGCAAACTGCTGCGGCTGGCTCGTTGCGTACACGGGTGGATCATCACGCGTGTTCCATTCCCTCACGTGGATGGAAAAGTGGGCGGCGCTTCCTACCCCAGTTGAAACATGGGAGTACCTGCGCCTCTGGAATCATGGTCTTCGAGCTGTGGGGCGACACAGCCGCGTCATTTCAGAAGCCCCGGCGCGGGAGCCGTGTGGAGTCGTCACCATCTGAAACAGTAGCCTACACCACGGACAGTCTGGATGAGGCGAGGGTTTGCGGGGTCTTCTTCAAGCTTTTCGCGCAACCAGCGGACATGCACGTCAACAGTACGCGTGTCCCCAACGTAGTCATAACCCCACACATTTTGGAGGAGTTGGTCGCGTGTCAAGACTGTACCACGGTTACGAACAAGGTAGGTCAGCAGATCAAATTGTTTGGGCTGCAATTCCATTTCTTGTCCCCGGCAGAAAACGCGCCGCCCAGCAAGGTTGATACGCAGTGGGCCTGCCACCAGTTCGCGACCCGGTCGTTGCGCTTCACCTGTTGTCTCTTGAGCGGGCAGTTCTTCACTTGAAGAGGGATAATCTGCCCGGCGAAATAAAGCGCGTACACGTGCCAGCAACTCACGTCGACCAAAGGGTTTAGTGATATAGTCGTCTGCTCCTACCTCAAGGCCTACGACCTTATCAATTTCATCTCCCTTGGCGGTGAGCATCATAATAGGGACAGTAGCAGTATTATTTTCGCGACGCAAGAGGCGACAAACTTCCAGGCCATCCATTTCTGGCAGCATGATATCAAGAATGACAAGGTCAGGAGTTTCACGGCGGGCAGCCTCTAGCGCGCTGGCACCGTCGATAGCGGTTGTGACCTGGTAGCCTGCCTGTTGCAGATTATAGGCAATTGTATCAACCAGTATTTGTTCGTCATCTACGACGAGTATTTTACGGCCCACTCAAGCCTCCGATAATTTAGCCGAAGCGCCCACTGATGTAGTCTTCGGTTTCTTTTTTCGTTGGATGTTCAAAAAGCTCAGTCGTAGGTGCGTACTCAATGAGTCTGCCATTCAGAAAAAAGCCGGTATAATGTGAGACACGTGCTGCCTGCTGCATATTGTGGGTCACGATCACAATTGTATACTCTTTACTTAACTCTGTAATCAGCTCCTCTATTTTCTGTGTTGCGATAGGATCAAGCGCGGAACAGGGTTCATCCATGAGGACCACTTCGGGTCTGATTGCTATGGCGCGAGCAATACACAGTCTCTGTTGTTGACCACCTGAAAGGCCCAATGCCGGTGCTTTCAGGCGATCTTTCACCTCGTCCCAAAGAGCGGCCTCTCTTAAACTCCGCTCGACTGTCTCCTGGATAACGTGCCTGGGCTTCCTCTGGATGTGTAGGCCATAGGCGACATTGTCAAAGATCGATTTGCGGAATGGGTTAGGACGCTGGAATATCATACCAACACGTTCGCGCAAAGAGACCACGTCGACCGCTGGATCGTAAATGTTCCGTCCATCCATCATCGCCTCACCCTCTGTACGCGTCCCGGGAATGAGGTCATTCATGCGATTGAGTGTGCGCAAAAAGGTTGTTTTGCCGCAGCCAGAGGGCCCAATCAGCGCAGTCACCTGAAGTTCAGCGACGGGCAATGTGACATCGTACAATGCCTGTTTCGCGCCGTAGTAAAAGTTGACGTTTCTGGCATGTATTTTTATGTCTGCCTCTCGATTGAGATATTTCGCAGCGGCGGTCTCAACGACTTTCCGTTTAATTGCTTGTGTAGCAGGAGCATCGGCCGTTGCATCTTTCGTAGTCTTTGTCTGATCTGCATCCGACGACGATTCCTGGGAACTATTGAGACGAGTGTCCATTGGACCTCCTTCTTGTTTCATTAGGAGAGTAGGCTGAAAGCCGCAGATGCGCCATATTTCCTGGCTCCTGCTATGCTGGTACTCAAGGAACGAACCTCCCGTGTCTAGTCTCTTCTATATTACACGAGTGGATACTCCTTGTGCAATGGAATGGCGGTATCGACAATCATACGGTCGGCCAGCACCACCAAGCGTATATAGCGCCCGGCAAGTGCCTTACTGATAAAGTATGGACGACCTTCAAAGGAGATATGGCCACTCCGCGCGACCTTGCGAGAGAAGATGTTCGCGCCCTCTGGAAGTATCGCATTCTCATTTCCACTCGAATTGGACATCACGTTCATGATGGCATGATCCTCATTTCTCTTGGATGAACTGTCAGGACTTCGTTCAACTCTACTCGTACGCACTACACGCTGTTTTCGCCCACATGCAGGTTCCATTACCCAAAACGTCCCGAAATATAGTCCTCGGTTTCTTTCTTGTGCGGATGAGAGAACAGTTCCTTGGTTTCTGCCTCTTCGATCAGTTTTCCCAGCAGAAAAAAGACCGTGCGATCCGCTACGCGCCCTGCTTGTGACATGTTGTGCGTCACGATGATGATGGTATATGATTCCTTGAGCTGATCTATCAGCTCCTCTACTTGCAGGGTGGAGATTGGATCAAGAGCGGAACACGGTTCATCCATCAACAGGATCTGCGGTTTGTTCGCCACTGCCCGCGCAATGCAGAGTCGCTGCTGCTGCCCCCCTGAGAGATCTGTTGCTGGAGCATCAAGTTTATCTTTGACTTCGTCCCACAGGGCCGCTTGCCGCAGGCTGCTTTCTACTAGTTCTCTCAAAGCAGAACCGTGTGCTGCGCCATTGATACGAGGACCCATCGCCACATTGTCAAAAATACTGCGAGTGGGTATAACATTCGGCTGTTGGAAGACCATACCGATATGTTCACGCACATGTCTTGGCTTGATCGAACGGGCGTAGATGTCGAAGCCATCAACCAGCACAGTGCCTTTCACGCGAGCATCTGGCACCTCTTCGTGCATGCGATTGAGACAGCGAACGAAGGTAGACTTGCCACACCCCGAGGGTCCGATCATCGCAGTAACCGTTTGCGGCTCAACCGAAAGATTGATATCAAAGAGCGCCTGCTTGTGTCCGTACCAGGCGTCCAGGTGTTGTACAGTAAAAGCCATCTCGTGTTTCCTCCTTCCTCATCGGCGCGATTCCACTTTGCGCCTCATTGTGCCCATGACTCTTCATGCATCAGAACCTGCGCCTGAATCCACCGGTAAACCAGCGCACAGTAAACGAGGTGATGAGGATGAGCAGAATTAAGACGAGCGCGCCTGCGTAGGCCTGGTTGACCTGCAACTGATATGGGCTCAAAGTGAAATTGTAAATGCGCAGTGTCAGTGCATCCATCGGCTCGAAGATACTGGTGTTCCTGAAGGTGGTACCAAAGGCCGTCATTAACAGCGGAGCCGTCTCACCGGCTACACGCGCCATGGCCAGTACGATGCCTGTGACAATGCCGCTCAGAGCTGCAGGTATGACCACTCGCAAGGTTGTACGAGCCTCCGTACCACCCAGTGCGAGCGAGGCTTCACGTTGTTCTCTGGGCACCAGGAGCAGCACATCCTCTGTGGTGCGTGCGACTATTGGGATCATGATGATGCCCAGCGCGACACCGCCCGAAAACCCTGAAAAGGTTTGCTGTGGTACGACGATCAGCACCCAGGCAAAGAGCCCGAAAATGATGGTTGGCACACCCGTCAGCAGATCAACCAGCGATCGTACCACGTTCGCCAGGCGTCCCCGCCCAAATTCAGACAGATAGATGGCCGTGAAGATGCCCAGAGGTATGCCGATAAGCGATGCCAGCCCCACCAGGATGATCGTACCCTGGATGGCCGGTCCCATCCCCCCGCCTGGCTCACCATTGGGCGTGGGCAGGTTGAGGAAGAAATCCAGGTTGATATAGCGAATGCCATTGAGTATGACGTAGAAGAGCAGGTAGATCAACACGCCCACAGCAAGCAGAGCGAACAGTGTGGCAAAAACGATCAAACAGCCATTGTTGAATTGACGTTGTATCCCTCTCGCTGATTGAGGCGGCTGGAACGGATTGGATGCGCTCTCCTTACGCTCGCTGACCGATGTACTCATACACGCACTCCTTTCGCGCCCCTGCTCTGCATACTGCTGATCAGCCCGCGGGCCAGGATATTCGTGATCAAGGTGATAATAAACACAATCAACCCGGCCTCAATCACAGCTGAAAGGAAGATTCCAGGCGTTGCCTCCCCAAACTGGTTAGCGATCACACTGGAAAGCGTATATCCCGTCTGGAACAGGCTCAAGCTTGGTTGCGAGGCCTGGTTTCCAATCACCATGGTCACCGCCATCGTCTCGCCGAGCGCGCGTCCCAACGCCAGGATGATGCCACCAATGATGCCAACGCGTGAGAAAGGCAGGACAGCGTAGCGAATCACCTCCCAGCGTGTCGCGCCCAGCGCCAGCATCGCCTCGCGTTGGGCGGTCGGCACCGTCAGCATCACCTCACGTGAAACGGCGATAATGAGCGGCAGGACCATGATCGTCAAGACCATGCCCGCAGCAAGCATGCCCACGCCTTGAATGGGACCCTGGAAGAACGGTAGGAAGCCGAGGTGCTGCTGGAGCCAGGGTTCACCCTTTTGCTGTAACCAGGGTGCCAGGAGCAGGAAGCCAAAGAGACCGATGATGACACTGGGAATCGCCGCCAGCAAGTCCGTGAAGAAGGCCAGCGGGATTCGTAGGGGTCGCGGGCAGAAATCCACCACGAAAATGGCCGCTAAGACTCCGATAGGGATGGCAAAGACCATGGCAAACGCTGAGGTATACAACGTGCCGAAGATGGCGGGTGCGACGCCAAAGGTATTATGTACCGGATCAAACGCCGAATTCGTCAAAAAGCTCAAGCCAAAGGCCTTGATGGTCGGCCATGAGTAGACCACCAGCACCACTGCAACGCCGATTACGATAGCGATGACGATGAAGACTAAGAGCAGCGTGATACCACGAAAGACGAGATCAGTCGGTTTCCTGCCAAATCGTGTGGTGATCCGATCCAGGCTGCGTCCTATGACGCCGCGCTCATCAGTTACAGCTACCTGTTCCTGCATATATCCTCCCTCTCTCAGAAAACCTACACGGCCTTCCTGGAAGAGCAGCAGTCTGTTCCTCTTCCAGGACGTGTAGTCGGTCTGTCTCCACTCAAGAAGCACGAATTGACTTTGCCTGTGCTTCAAGGGAAGAGTTCGCTAGGCACCCGTATAGCAAGGACCGCTTCCGCACTTCATGGATTTGATCTGTGCCTCACTCAACGTGACAATATTTGCAGGTAGTGGGACGTAGCCGAGGGCCGTAGAATACTGCTGACCGTCATGGATAACCCACCAGAGCATGTTTGCAATGGCCATGCCTTTGTCCGTATTCGTCTGATTCTGGTAGACGATTGCCCAGCTGAAACCGGTGATGGGGTAGGTGGCATCGCCAGGCGCGTTGACAAAGAAGAAGCGCAGATCTGCAGGAATGGATGACGCATTGATATTCATGGCAGCGGCTGCCGCGCTATCGACGGACGGCACCACGTACTTCATATTGGCATTTTGCACGGCAGCGTACTGGATGCTGTTCGTCAGCACGTACCCTAGCTCGTTGTAGCCGATGGCTCCGGTGGTCGATTTGACTTGCGCGGCGACCCCGGAATTGCCTTTGGCGCCAACACCCGTGGGCCAGTTGACGGTCGTACCTGCACCTACCTTTGACATCCAATCAGGGCTAACCGCTGAAAGATAGTGCGTGAAAATGCCAGTCGTGCCGCTGCCATCCGAGCGATGCACTACGGCGATGGTCTCATGCGGGAGGCTCACGCCTGCATTGATCGCTTTAATCGAAGCATCATCCCAGTATTTGACGGTGCCCAGGTAGATCTTGGCGATGATGGGACCTGTCAAATTGAGGTGTCCGGAGACACCCGCCAGGTTGTACGAGATAGCGACTGCGCCAATGGTCACCGGGACGTGCAGGATGGGGCCCTTCGTACTCGAGGCGAGTTGCGCATCGGTCATGGGTGCATCGGTTGCCCCAAAGTCAACGATGCCCGTAAGTAAGTCATTGATGCCCGCACCACTGCCAATTGACTGGTAGTTGACATTGACACCACAATGGGCATTGGGATACTCTGCGAACATTTTGGAAAACAGTGGATTGATAAAAGTCGATCCACCGCCGTTCAACTGACTCGTCGATGGACACGCTGCCGCGGTCGGTGTCCCTGACCCAGTGGTAGTACTGGTGGAAGATGATCCACAGGCGGCCAGGATCAGGATCAAGGTGAGACCGAGAAGCCCCAAGACACCCTGATGCGTAAATAGATGTTGCCCACGACGAGCTTGCGAAAATCTGTGAAATACCATGATAGCCCTCGCTTTCCTACGAGATAACAAACTACATTTCTCTTGCGGACAACAGTGTCTACGTTCTCTTGTTGCCATCGCACTCACACCATAGCACTAGCATATTAACTATGCTTTATGGATATGTTAACGGAACGTTAAACTTTCCTTTGGGATAGGTCAGTAAGTAGCAACACTTGAAATACGGACACAATACACCCCGCTATAAGATCAAATACCTTTAAAAGGTGTAAAATGTACATAGCTATGCGCGTGTCGCACAGTTCGTCTTGGTTTTTATAGCAGAACTCCAGTTAACGATGTTCGGGTGGAATGTAAATGCTTCCAACCATCCGCGCTCCATCGCTGGTTCTCCACGAAGCGAGGCCATTATAAAATTTCGTTCGTTATGCAGGAGCCACATGCATCCTTTTGGTGACTTTTCCGTCTATCTAATCAAGAATAGGTCTAGGAGGAGGAATTCACATGTACACAACAACAGAGCGCGTCTGGGAAACCTTTCATGTGCCCCTGCAGCAGTTTATTCGCAATCGCGTCTCTGACGATGCCACGGCTGAAGATCTGTTACAAGACGTTTTTCTGAAGATCCACCAGCACGTGGAGACGCTCGAGGACGTGAAGAAGCTGGAAAGTTGGATCTACAAGTTAACACGCAATGCCATCATCGATTATTACCGCAGCACCAGGCAGACAACTTCTCTGGATGTACCAGAGGCCTTGCAGTTGCCAGAGGACCTTCCAGATGAAGATGTGGTTAGCGAATTGTTTCCCTCTGTGCGTGCGATGGTGATGAGTCTGCCAGCGCAGGACCGTCAAGCACTGATCCTCACCGAATATCAGGGGTTGACACAGAAAGAGCTCGCAGAGCGACTTGGCCTGTCAGTATCAGGTGCCAAGTCGCGCGTGCAGCGAGCGCGTGCAAAACTCAAGCAACAGCTTCTGGACTGCTGTCATTTCGAGCTGGATCGGCGCGGTCACGTCATCGACTATCAACCACGATGCGCGTGTTGCTCGACGGGATCCTGTTATGCAGAGGAATCTGCGTTGCAAACCAGAAACGTGAGCCTGCGTCCTATTTGAACAAGCTCCGTCTAGAAGATAAGAAGAGAAAGAGGAGAGCACGGGAGGGTTGCTCAACTCAAGATCAGAACGTGAAAGGAAGAATCAGATGAATACCGTTCCAACGAATGACGAGCAATTGAGAACTGAAGTGCAGAAACGATATGCGAAGACCGCCTTGCAGGTACTTGGAACAGAGCAAGCCTCAACAGCCGATGCCTGTTGCGAGACAAGCTGTTGTACACCGGGCGCTACCGCGGACGACAATACGAAGACGATCGTACACGTCATTCCAACCGAGCAGCCACAGGCGTCAGCCTGTTGTGAGCCAGGTTGTTGCGGCACCGGGGATAGCAGCCTCGTGACAGCTGACCTGTATAGCCAGGCCGAGCTGGGAACTATCCCCGTGGCAGCAGCGTTGGCATCGTTGGGTTGTGGCAATCCAACGGCGCTGGCTGAACTGAAACCAGGCGAGCGCGTGCTCGACCTGGGCAGCGGAGGCGGTATCGATGTGCTCCTGTCAGCGCGACGCGTTGGTCCAGGAGGTTTTGCCTACGGGCTCGACATGACCGATGCTATGCTGGAACTCGCCGAACGCAACCAGG
>Ga0208324_1000887_pt1 | contig 12269 bp, 11 predicted proteins | sample Sb_taG_2_FD_187707 | JGI IMG/M metagenome (GOLD analysis project Ga0208324, IMG submission 187707) | Peat soil microbial communities from Weissenstadt, Germany - Sb_50d_5_LS metaG (SPAdes) (version 2) | ecosystem: Environmental > Terrestrial > Soil > Wetlands > Peat | place: Germany... | reverse complement strand
CCTCCAAACAGCTTTTGTTGTTCTGTTTGTTGAGACGATCTCGTGTTCTCTTCTTCACCTCCTTCTCCCAATGAGCTACGTTTTTCTTCCATCACACGCTTGCCTAAAAAAGTGTCTGGGAGAGAGGTCATTCATGCGGGGGATGAAAAATCGTTCCTTATTTGGGGCTTGGGCGGGGTAGAACATCCTTGCTAATTCTGTCGCTTTCTTGTATACTATCAACATGGAATACGAACACGATACTCATAATGTTCATTTGATTGTCTACCATATCATTTTCTGTCCAAAGAGAAGACGGAAAATATTGGTTGGTCGGATACGAGAACGATTGCAGCAAATCATTCGAGAAGTAGCAGCAGAAAACAAATGGAGTGTCATTGAATTGGCTATTCAACCAGATCACGTGCATGTGTTCATGCGGAGCAACCCGCGCACGCTTCCGACCGATATTGCCAGACTCATCAAAGGACGATCCTCGCATCTGTTGAGAGAAGAATATCCCTTTCTCAAACGGATGCCGTCTTTGTGGACTCGCTCGACCTTTTATTCAACGGCGGGCAATGTCAGCAGTGAAACGATCCAGCAGTACATTGAGAGGCAAAGCAAGAGCTAATGTTGATCTACGAGTACAAAGTCCATGGGAACAATAAGCAATATGCCGCCATTGATGAGGCAATACGGGTGACACAGTTCATCCGCAATAAGTGCCTGTGCCTGTGGATGGATACGCGTGGCATCACCAAGAATGATTTGCAGTGCTATTGTGCTGTCCTCGCAAAAGAGTTCCCCTTTGCCGCTTGCCTCAATTCTCAAGCGCGTCAAGCCGCTGCTGATCGCGCATGGTTTGCCATCTCTCGTTTCTATCACAACTGCCAGGCGCATAAGCCTGGCAAGAAAGGCTATCCCCGCTTCCAGCATGATAACCGTTCAGTGGAATACAAAACAACGGGATGGAAGCTTGAACCCGATGGCAAGCATATCACGTTCACTGATGGCTGTGGGATAGGTCGCGTGCGTCTCATAGGGAACACAGGACAGCGCATCGAAGAGTTTCCCACCAAGCAGATCAAGCGGGTTCGCCTTATCAAGCGTGCTGATGGCTACTATGTCCAGTTTGCCGTAGACGCTGAAAGACGCATTGAGCATGTTCAGATCGGTCTACACGCCGGAATCGATATGGGCTTGAAAGAATTTCTCACTGATAGCGATGGCAACACCGTCGCCAACCCTCGTCACTTAAGGAAAGCCGAGAGACGATTGAAAACGCTTCACCGGCGTCTCTCTCGCACGCAAAAGAAATCTGCAAACCGCAAGAAAGCCAGAAAAGCTCTGGCAAAGGCGTATCTGAAGGTGCAACGGCAGCGTGAAGACTTTGCCCGCAAGACGGCAAGCACGCTTATCTCATCTCACGATTTGATTGCTTATGAGAACCTCAAGATCGCCAACCTCGTCAAGAATAGGAAGCTGGCCAAGAGCATCAGTGATGCCTCGTGGGGCCGATTTCTGTCCTGGCTCACCTACTATGGACTCGTACATGCAATCCCTGTGATAGCAGTTGAGCCAGCCTTCACAAGTCAGGATTGTTCAGCCTGTGGGACACGAGTCAAGAAATCGCTCAGTGTCAGAACACACATCTGTTCTAGCTGTGGGTTGGTCCTTGACCGCGATCACAACGCAGCACGGAATATCTTGGAAAAAGCATACCGTACCGGTGGGCAATCGGGAACGGGCGGGCAACCGCACAACGCTTCTGGACAGACCGCCTCTACTCGTCTCTCCAAAAGGATGTCGAGCAAGCGGGCTGGATGAAGGAAGAACCCCCCGTCATTTATGCGGGGGAGTGTCAGTCCTTTAAAGCGAAGAGGGTACCATAGGAGAGCAGCTAGCGTCATGCTCTGTGCTGAGGATAGCACTAATTGGCACCACTCGGCTCGACAGGATCTGGCTTGCAGTCTTCATACTTTCTTCTCCTGATTGCATGGCAAGAGCATGGTGATATACTAGAGAGGACAAACGTGCGCCCTGAGAGGAGTGTTCGTTATTGATCCGGGGAGTGCGTGAAACAGGTCAGTTCGCGTCCTCTGGAGGAACGTTTCTTACACCATGCATGACAGGAGGAAAGAACCCATGACCAGTGAACAGATCCCCACGCCATTAGTAGAGACTTCATGGCTCGCCAGCCATCTTGACGAACCGAATTTGCGTATCCTTGAATGCACCGTGTTCTTGCGACCTCCACGCCAGATGGGAGAGCAATGGACTGCCGAGAGCGGGCGAGCAGCATGGGCTAAAGCACACATTCCCGGCTCGGGGTTTGCCGATCTGCTCTCCACCCTCTCTGATCCCGCCTCGCCCTTTCCATTCATGCTGCCTCCAGCGGAACAGTTCACCACTGAAATGGAGCGGTTGGGTGTGGGTGAGGGAGTCAAGGTCGTCCTCTACGATCGTGCCTACAATATGTGGGCTGCACGCCTGTGGTGGATGTTACGCACTTTTGGCTTCGATGATGCGACGGTGCTAAGCGGAGGCTGGAAGAAATGGACCAGTGAGGGATATCCTCCCTCCACGGAGACCCCCACGTTTCCACGTGGCCACTTTGTGCCTCGACCTCGACCAGACCTTATGGCCACCAAAGATGAGGTACTGGCAGCGATCACCGACGGGCAAACCTGCCTGATCAATGCTTTAGGGCCAGAGCAGCATGAGGGACAGCAGCCTTCTGGCTATGCGCGGCCCGGCAGGATTACTTCCAGCGTCAATGTCCCGGCGAGTGCTCTTGTCAATCCTGCCACCCATGCCTACTTACCACTTGACCAATTACGAGCACTGGTCACGACTGTTGGAGCCACCGAAGGGGACCGAGTAATCACCTATTGTGGTGCCGGCATTGCTGCAAGCAGCGATGCATTGATTCTCACCATGCTTGGCGTCCCGCAGGTGGCCGTCTACGATGGGAGTCTCTCAGAGTGGGCCGCGGACCCGGCACTTCCGATGGAATCTGGAGCGCTTTGATCTGCCGAGACGCTTGCTTGACAAAAGAGTGCGTCACGCTCACATAGAGGAAGCTCTTTGTCTTTTGAATGATACGTTCGCCGAAAAGGGGAGTTATGTGTCAAAAGGAGAAAATGGCGATTGTATGGCTCATACACAACTTTGGTGAACCGGCGCTTGCTCACTTTTGGTAGATAGAGATATAATGATATACTTCTCGTGAAAGAAACGAGTGTTCGCGAGGAGCTGACGATGAAAGGGCCAGCACTTCTCTCTCTTCCCAACGGATTGCGGAGATCCGTCAGGAGGAAACGGTGTTGATCATTGAGGTATTCTCAGAACAGACAAGAGGTCAATGCCCCGTCTGCCTGCGAGGAGTCAGACTCAGTCCATAGCCGATACATACAGCGACTCAAGGTTACTCGCCTGCGCCTCTGTGTAACGGTCGTTGATCTACGCGAACAAGAAGGAATGTCGATACATATCTCTAGCCTTCATACGAATATGGCACTATGGTATCTTCACATGAGATGAATGTTGCTCTGTACGAGCCAAAGGGGGATAAACAATGGAAAATCAGGAAATTCGGACAGCCCTGGATCGGCACTGGGCAGCCTCTGCGGCTGGTGACATTGAAGCGGAACACGAGATCTATCACGACGACGTCCTGGTCGAGTATCCTCAGTCGGGCGAGCGAATCCGCGGTCGCCACAACATTCAAGCCCTTCGCGGACACCACCCGGCGAAGCTGGGCTTCACCATCCGGCGCGTCCTTGGGAGCGGCGATCTATGGATCACCGAGTACGTACTCAGCTATAACGAGCAGCCAACGCAAACAGTCAGCATTATGGAGTTTCGCGATGGTAAGGTTGCCCACGAGACGCAGTACTTTGCCGATCCGTTCGAGCCACCTGCCTGGCGAGCTCAGTGGGTCGAGCACCAGGAGAAATGAAACACCTCTCCTTGTTGGGCATGCTTCCAGTTGGAAGCATGCCCAACACAAACACCTAAAAACGGGCTTTTTTTGAATAGTGCCAATCAAAATGGCACATAGCACCAACATAATGATGTCGTGGGGCTCTTACACAGCTTAGTGAAACGGCGTTTGCCTGATTTTCTCCTTTTCTGCTCAGATGGTAATAAAAATGCTAGAGAGCATGAAGTACTCGTTGCCGAAGCAAGGGAAAGCTCGCCCTGACAAACGCTTGTCTTTTGATGAGCTTGAGCTTGTTCACAAAACCTTCGACCTGACCGTTGGAATAGACGACAGTTAATCCGGCGAGAACAGCTTCTTTGTCGCGCTCAAGCCCTTTGGCAAAGCGTTGTACCTCAGCAATGCCGCTGGTCTCGACCTGCTTCTTCCAGTCTTCTAAGCGGTGTCCTTCTCGCTTACGCACAATCTACCCGGCCAGGCTATGACATACTTGACAAATATTGTTCGGGGAAGCATACTCATCTCATGACAGTAATAGACGACTATCTGACAACAGTTGAACCCTCAAAAAGGAAAGAGCTTGAGCGCATTCGCGCTCTTGCCAAACAGACCGTGCCAGGTGCAGAAGAAGCGATCGTCTACAGGATGCCGACACTCAAATATCAGGGCAAACCCTTTCTTGGATTTGACGCTCATACACATCACATTGGCATCTATCCCTATAGCGGTCAAGTGGTAGAGACACTCAAAGACCAACTCCACGACTATAGCTTCTCCAAAGGAGCCATTCGTGTTCCTCTCGATCACCCCATTTCAGAAGAGATGCTCGAGCAAATCATTCACCTCCGACTGAAGGAGATCACTCCCTCTTAGCTTCATAAGCACTTCTCCCGAGCGAACAGGTGAACGAAATTGTTGCTCCACATTTCACGGCAGATTTATGCAGAGCCCAGTACACTATCAGCAAAAGGAGATATGTATGAAGAAAGAGCGGTCAGCCGATGGCACGACCATCGCATACGATCAAATTGGAAAAGGACAAGCAGTGATTCTGGTAGATGGAGCATTAGGCTCTCGAGCGGACGGATTTATGGTGCCGCTCGCAACCCCGCTTTCGCCACACTTCACGGTCATCACCTATGACCGTCGGGGAAGAGGCGAGAGCACGGATACGCAGCCGTTTGCCCTTGAACGCGAAATTGAGGATATTGAGGCCCTCATCAACGAAGCTGGTGGCGAGGCGTTCTTGTACGGGATCTCCTCTGGCGCCGCTCTGGCTCTGGAGGCTACCATCAAGCTCGGCCACAAGATGAAGAAACTGGCTCTTTACGAGGCTCCTTATAACTCTGATGATGCCAGGCAGCAAGCATTCAGAAACTATAGAAAGCAGCTGGTGGAAGTCCTTGCAGAAGGACGGCGAGGCGACGCGCTGGGCCTCTTTATGATGTTCGTGGGGATGCCGCCCGACCATCTTGAGGGAGCGCGAAAGATGCCGATGTGGCCGATGTGGGAAGCCGTAGCCCACACCCTGCCCTATGACGCCGCCGCTCTTGGCGTGGATGGCTCGGTCCCCACTGAGAAAGCCGCCAGGGTTACGGTGCCGACGCTCGTCATGGACGGTTCTGCATCATTCCCCTTCATGAATACCACAGCAATCGCGCTGGCGAAGGCTATCCCCAACGGCGAGCATCGTACCTTGGAAGGTCAGACCCACGAAGTCGAGGCACAAGTCCTTGCTCCTGTGTTGGTGGAATTCTTCAACACGTAACAGCGCTCTTGATCTGTGCATGCCCAACACTGAGCAGATTGGCTCTTAAGGAAGGCGTTAGAATACAACCTGCAAACAAATGGGTCAAAAAAGGTTATAATCATGCAAAACGAGACACTACTGGAACGTTGCATGCTGCAATTCAGCAACCAGTCTATAAGTCGAAGGCAAGCGATCCTTAAGGGATTGGGTGTAGTGGCAGCACTGGCGGGCACCGGTCTCGTGCTGGATGCTTGCACGGGAAATAGTGCGACAACGCAGGTAACACCAACACATAGCAGCGGCCTTCCTTCAGTGGTAATTCAGTGGAACAATGCAGCGTTACAAATGATCAAGAATGGCCATCTCGGCCCTCCAATCGTTGCACGCGTGCTCGCGGTTGTTCATACCTGTATGTATGATGCCTGGGCAGCTTACGATGATGTGGCCATTGGCACTCGCCTGGGCAATACGCTACGACGTCCCACTTCTGAACGCACGCAGGCGAACAAGGAAAAAGCAATCAGTTATGCTGCCTATCGCGCGCTGCTCGATCTCTATCCTGACCAGGCTGCCTACTTCAATACGTTGATGAATCACCTGGGGTACAATCCATCCGATACTTCGACAGATAGCAGCACACCTGCCGGTGTGGGTAATGTGGCGGCACTGGCTGTCCTGAAATTGAGGCATAATGATGGCTCAAATCAGCTAGGTAATCTTCATCCTGGAGCTTACTCTGACTACTCAGGTTATGTGCCGAAGAACACTCCTACTACTATAGCAGACCCAAATGCGTGGCAACCGTTGCGCGTCTCAACAGCAAGGGGCATCTATGTTACCCAACAATATGTGACCGCTTTCTGTGGGATGATGACACCCTTTGCTCTCGGTTCGGCGTCACAATTCCGTCCTTCAGGGCCAGCGGTCTATCCCTCGCCAGAGTATACGCAGCAAGCACAGCAGATACTTGACTACAGCGCCAATCTCACCGATGAGCAGAAAGTGATCGTCGAGTATTGGGCGGATGGCCCTGGCACTGTGCAACCGCCTGGCCATTGGAATCTATTTGCTCAATTTGTCTCTCAGCGCGACAATCTTGACCTGGATGCGCAGGTAAAGCTCTTCTTTATCCTGACGAATGGCGTTTTTGATGCTGGCATAGCAGCATGGGAAACCAAACGCTTCTACAATTCTGAGCGTCCTATAACCGCTATACACTTTCTTTTTGCGGGCAAACAGGTCAGAGCATGGGGAGGACCCTATCAAGGCGCACAATTCATACAAGGCCAGAATTGGAGACCCTACCAGATCGCAACCATCGTGACGCCCGCATTTCCTGAATTTCTTTCCGGACACAGCACCTTCAGCGCGAGCGCGGCAGAGATATTAAAGCGCTTTACTGGTAGTGATACTTTTGGCGCTTCACAGCTCATCAAAGCCGGGACAGCGCCTTTCGAACTCGGGCAGGTTCCAGCGAACGATATCACACTTTCATGGGCTACGTTCAGCAATGCCGCTGACCAGGCTGGAATGTCTCGTCGCTATGGTGGCATACACTTTGAACAGGGCGACTTGATGGGAAGAGCGATGGGACGGCAGGTAGCAGCGGTAGTTTGGGATAAGGCACAGGCGTATATTCATGGAACTGCTTAAGAGGGATTACTAGCAAATTGTTCGACAACTTCATACAGCACTCTCACTCCCCATTGCAGAGAGCGAATACTCACACGCTCATCATGACTATGCACACGCCTTCCCTCGTTTGCTCCAACATGCAGGCCTGGCACAAAGCCATATACCCTGGTACCCAGTTTTGTGACATGCTTTGCATCGGTTCCACCTGTCAGCAAGAAAGGCACAGCAGTTGCTTCAGGGTCATGTACTTTCAGAACACCCATGATCGTGTTGAAGAGGGGAGAATGAAGATCAGCTTCAAGCGGTGTCGAAGGGTCCAGCAACGTGATTTCCGCTTCATGACCGAGGGCAGAGAGTAATTCCTCAAGAAACATTTCGGGTGTCCATCCAGGCAAGTTACGTCCATCTATTGATGCCTCGGCCTGCGATGGGATAACATTGATCTGCGAACCAGCATCGAGGATTGTTGGAGTGACTGTATTACGTAACATGGCATGCATACGCAGTTTGAGCGCTTCATCAAGAGGAAGCCTATCGATTGCTGCATCGGCGGTTGCTTCGTCAGCCAGAACTGCATGCAGGCTCTGAGCAATGTCGTCAGGTTGTGTTTCTGCAATGTCGGCAATATATCCGCGAAACGTATCTGTAAAATGAGCAGGTAGGAGTTGAGGAGTGAATTTTGAAAGTATTTCCGCCAGTTCGAGAATGGGATTCTCGGAATGTGGAACCGAGCCATGGCCCGGTTTACCATATGTACGAATACGGAAGCGAACTGTGCCTTTCTCCGCCGTCTGAACTGGATAGTATCGTCGACCATTGATCTCGAATCCGCTACCTCCGCCTTCATTGAGCGCATACTCTGCTTGAATCAATTCCGGGCGATTCGCTACCACCCAACCTGCGCCCTGGTTTCCTCCAACTTCCTCATCAGCAGCGGCCATAAAGATGACATCGCGCTTCAGGCGCACGCCGCTACGTTTGAGAAGCAGCATGGTCATCGCCTCCATGGTGACCATTTGCTTCATATCGAGCGCGCCACGTCCATATATAAAGCCATCGGCTACATCTCCAGAAAAAGGGGCATGCGTCCACTTCTCAGGTTCCACCGCGACAACATCGGTATGTGACATAAGCAACAGTGGAGGCTCTGAGCCATCTCCCCTGAGACGGGCGATGAAGGTGCCGCGATCGCTGCTCGGCCCAACTATTTCCCCAGAGATGCCATTGGCCTCAAGGAGAGCGCGGAGGTATTCGGCTGCTCGAATCTCGTTGCCAGGGGGATTACGTGTATCAAGGCGTAGCAGGCCCCGTAAATTGGTAATTGTTTCGTCTCCTACATCCTGCCAGTTGATACTCTGTGTTGACTGAGCCATATGATACTTCCTTGTTATTACAGGCTATTCACCTTACATTACTTTTTTCCGATATGTTTTCGACATTTTTGCTGATTAACTCTATTATGCAATGAGGAGAGACGAATCAGCTATCCTGTGTCATCCTTCGCTAACGCTCAGGATGACAAGTTCGTGCTTCCCATTCTAGCCACGTTCTGGTTAATCCTTGTGAGGCTCCTGTGTTCATCAGCGTCACTAAACTATTAAGTCTCCATTCGTAATGAACGAATGTGAGCAGTTTCATTCAGGCGCTCGATGAACACACGATCATCTCTAAAACGTATCTCGCTAATCGACGCATTATCGTGGCTAAACTGCCAACGACGTTTAAGGTCGATGTCTAATACATGACACAGTAACACTCCGATCAAGCCACCATGAGTTACCCATACGACACTGGATTTCGGATACTCCGTTTGCCAGCGTCTCAACGCTCGCGCACAGCGATCACGAACCTGGACGATGGTTTCTCCCCCAGGAGGAGCATATATGGATGGATCAGCCCGCCACTGAGCGACCCGGTTCGCATCTTTGGCCAGAACATCTTCAAAAGTATATCCCTCCCATTCACCAAATGCCAGTTCGCGTAAGTCACTATCCTCTTGAATAGGAAGGTCATGTTTGCTTGCAATTGCCCTCGCAGTATCACGTGTACGCTCTACGTCAGAGGTAACTATGACATCCAGATGTTCAGTTGCCAGGCAATCGCCTAGAGCAGCAGCCTGCTGCTCACCTAAGGGATTGAGTGGAACGTCTGACTGACCTGTGAGGCGCCTCTGGGCGTTATAAAATGTTTCTCCATGGCGAACTACGATGAGGCGCATCGGCCCTCCTACTCAGCTACGAGTGCATCCTGGTAATCAGCTGCAGCAGACAACAAATATTGGTCCATAAACCTCTCAATTCGCTTTATGTGTAAATCTTGGAGAGAGGGGTACAGCGATGGAATTACAAAATCAAGACATAGTTCGTCGTAAACAATGTTCAACTGATGCTTCACATTGTCAGGCAGCGAATCCTCAAAATGAAAAAAGCTTCCCAGACTTTCCTCAATCATTTTCTTGATGTGCTCATCCCCTTTTTTCTCATGAAAGTGAGGGCTTTTGGATAGGTATTGCTGCAAAAGAATCCCCTCGGCACTTCCTTTTCGTTTATACGCTTGAAAGAGTAAATCAATGAGTTGAAGGGTTTCTACAGAGAATCCAGAAGAAAAGCGCAACGAGAGGGCCGTTTTGACCGTCATTCCTTGCTCTCCCGCATTGGACGAACTGATCTCAAAGTCGCGCATTCCGAACCACCCTTCTACAAGTTCGTTGAAAAGTGGGGAGACAACTCTGGTACATCGACCCATAATCCTGGTATCCAGATGGCCATCTTTAAGTTCAGGTTTGGATGACCAGCAAATACGCACATTGTGCAAATCTGCACCAACGTGCATTCCTGCTTGCCGTCGTATAATGATTGTATCACGTTCCGATGCAAGATCAGAATAAGAAGTTGACATAAAGAGCCTGCTCATGGCCAATGTATATTCCAGTAGAGCGCTGGGTACGAAGTTATCAGCATCGTAAAATACGATCCAGCGGGGGTAGCCTAACTGGTATGCACACAGCGTCCCGATATACATACCCTCACCTTTCCCATCGATGACTTTGCCGTCCTCACCAATGATATGACAAACGCCATATGACTCGAATAAGCGAGCGATGGATTCTTCCTTCTGGTGTACCAAATAAATCTTTTGATGATGAGCCAACTCCAATTTCAGCTCATTCATAAGAGCTTCTTTTTCGCTCTCCTGGCAGTTGGTCACGATAATGATAGGACTATTGAGGGGAAGATACCAGAGGACTTCACGAAGTGTTTTCACTTTTTCGCTTTTATGGGAAATGACGAATACGGTGTGTGATAGAAACGAGTGAAGATTTGGGAGGTCGCCAGTCTCAAGGATATGTGAAAGCTGTACAGTAACAATGTTCATATTGCGCTACTCCATTTAACGCTTAGTAGAATGAAGGCAAATTCCATTCATTCAGTCATTTTCAACATTTAGTGAGTGACGAATATTCCGCGCGTCTGGAATTTGAAGCTTTCTGAACTCTCAAACGGCACAAAAAACCCCATGCAGTTACTATACGGTTTTGCGTAGGGATAGGTTTTGGCATTATGCAGTTAAGATGCAGATAAATGTTATTACTACAAAGTGATCCCAAATATTTACTCGTCAGGTAACATTCTTGAACGTTTTCACATGTATCAAAATCAGCCAGCACTTTGTTCGATATTTTTGCTAAATGTAACAGTATAAGTATAATAAGCTTGCTTATTTGCTGTCAATGCACATGAACTCGTAGCAGTACTTCCGTCTTTGGAGATCCAAGTTTTTTGAAATGTCGTATCATCGAAGTAAAAAAGTAAATGGAGCATTTATGACCTCTTTACTCGAGCAAGAAATTGCAAGCCAATCAGAAGTGATTCTACGAATTCTGAAAGATGAGACAAAGTGCATCGCAAAAATCGTCGCACAACTTCCGACATTCGACTATGCTCTTATTGCGGCTCGCGGCTCATCCGACCATGCAGCGACGTATGCGAAATACGCCTGGACGGCGCTTGCGGGATATCCGGTCGCGCTTGCTGCGCCATCACTTCTTACTATCTATAAGGCGCAAGTGCGTCTTGCGGGTGCCCTGGTTGTGGGAATTTCGCAATCTGGCCAATCACCCGATATTATCGCGGTTTTGGAAGAGGGCAAGCGACAAGGGCGACCCACGCTGGCAATTACCAATGATGGCTCATCGCCGCTGGCATCTATAGCTGATCACGTCATTGAGCTACATGCTGGGCAGGAGCAAAGTATAGCGGCCACAAAAACGTATACAGCCCAACTCACAGTGATGGCCATTTTTGCCGCTACTTTGAGCGGTAATACACAACATCTAGATGCACTCCAGCAAATGCCCTTAGCAATAGAGGAAACGTTACAACTGAACTCGAAACTTTCCCAGGATGTTGAACGTTATCGCTATATGGATCGTTGTATTGTTATTGGACGCGGTTATAATTATTCAACCTCTTTTGAGCTTGCGCTCAAGCTGAAAGAATTGACCTACATTATGGTGTCAGCTTACTCTTCTGCGGATTTCCGGCATGGCCCTATCGCAACCGTCGAAAGTGGTTTACCAGTCTTTCTATTCATGCCAACAGGCGCTACCTATGATGATATGGTCGAACTCGCAATCGAACTTAACCGCCGAGAAGCCGAGCTACTGGTTATTTCGGAGTCCAAACAGGCACTTTCACTGGCCAGGACAGCTCTTCCAATCTGTCCCAGTGTTCCGGAATGGCTCACTCCTCTTGTTACAATTATTCCCGGACAACTTTTTGCCTTGAATCTGGCGCTCACAAAGGGATTGAACCCGGATGTTCCACGGGGATTACAGAAACTGACACTCCCCCGCATAAATGACGGGGGGTTCTTCCTTCATCCAGCCCGCTTGCTCGACATCCTTTTGGAGAGACGAGTAGAGGCGGTCTGTCCAGAAGCGTTGTGCGGTTGCCCGCC
>Ga0208324_1000884_pt1 | contig 12284 bp, 5 predicted proteins | sample Sb_taG_2_FD_187707 | JGI IMG/M metagenome (GOLD analysis project Ga0208324, IMG submission 187707) | Peat soil microbial communities from Weissenstadt, Germany - Sb_50d_5_LS metaG (SPAdes) (version 2) | ecosystem: Environmental > Terrestrial > Soil > Wetlands > Peat | place: Germany: Weissenstadt... | reverse complement strand
CGCAACCGGACAGGAGCTGAGCCAGGGGTCTCTGGCAGACCACCAGCACGCGACCGCCGCGCCGCTGCACCAGGGGCGCGAAACGGATGAACTGGATCGTATCGCCCAGGCCCTGTTCGGCATGGAGCAGGATGGTCTTGCCGGCCAGTGCCTGACCATCCCAGGGCGGTTGGGCGAAAACCGGACGATCCATGCGATGCCCCCACCGCCATTCATATTCGGCCCACCCCAGCTCGTATTGACCCATCAACAGCCAGGCCAATGACCGATTCCATCGCGCCCCGGGATGGTCGGGCTTGAGCTGCAGGGCCCGCTCGTAACTCGCCACCGCCTCGTCTAGCTTGCCCTGGCCTCGCAACGCGTTGCCCAGGTTCACGTAGAAAGTCGCAAGACCGGGCCTGCGCTGCAAGGACTTCCGGTAACAAGCCACCGCCTCGTCCAACCTCCCTTGCAAGCTCAGAGCGTTTCCCAGGCTGTTCTGGGCGTCGGCGCGGTCGGGACGGAGCTGGAGGACCTGCTGGTAGCACGCCACGGCTTCATCCAACCGCCACTGATCCGCGCGAACGTTACCGAGGTTGAGGTAGATCTCGGGAGATCCGGGCCGAAGCCGCAGGGCGCTGTGATAGCTCGCCACCGCAAGGTCGAGCTTTCCCCGCAATCGGTGGACGTTCGCCAGGTTGTTGTGGGCGTTGTGATGGCTGGGCTCGAGCCGCAGGGTTTGCTCATAGGCCGCTGCCGCTTCGTTGAGTCGTTTCAGCTTCCGCAGTACGTTGCCCAGGGCGTAGTGAACGCCGGCATTGTCGGGCCTGATCCGGAGGGCCTGCCGGTAGCTGAGCACGGCGTCGTCCAGCTTCCCCAGTTCGGCCAACGCGGTGCCCAGGTTGAAATGGGCCTCGTCCATGTCGGGTTGCAGCCGGAGCGTGTCGCGATATGCGGCGACGGCAAGCTCGTTCTGGCCCTGGTCTCGCAGCGCGTTAGCCAGGTTGTAATGGGCATCGACGTGGTCGGGCTTGAGAGCGACCGCGGCGCGATACGCGGCGACCGCCTCGTCCCATCGGCGCGCGCCCCAGAGCGCCACGCCGAGGTTGTTCCGGTATTCCGCCACCACCGGATTGAGCGCCACCGCCCGGCCGATCAGCTCCACGGCTTCCGAGTGCCGCCCCTCGTCGTGGGCGATCAAGCCCAGCAGTTGCAGGGCATCGGGGTCGTCGGGGGCCTGGGCCAGGATCTGGACGTAGATCCGCTTGGCCTCGGCCAGCCGGCCCGAGCGGTGGTGCTGGAGGGCCAGCTCGAAGGCCCGCTGGATCGATATCGTTCCGGTCGGCATCGGCGTCTCGGCTCCCTTCTGGGGTCTCCACGGCCCGGGGCGCAGTCACGACCCGAGACCAGTGTAACCGCAGTCACGCGCGACTACCAACCGACCTCCGCGGCTCATTGGCCTGATCAGCCTCCGCGGTTAAGATGGTGGGATCGGTGATCGGGAGCGGTCACCGATTGCGGCGGTGCTGTCTGAAGGCGGCGGCCGGCGGCCGGCCCGGCCGATCCGGCGGTCGCGGCTCCGCGTGCTGATCCGCGAGGTGAGCGATGGTGGAGCGCGTGCTTGTTCTGGGCGGGGGGACCGCGGGGTTGCTCACCGCCATCGCCCTCAAGACGAAGATACCGCGGCTTCGAGTCACGCTCTTGCGGTCCGATGACCCGGGCCTCATCGCGGTTGGCGAGGGGACGACGCCCCACTTCCGGGAGCTGGTGCACCGATACCTCGGGATCGGACTGCCGGAATTCTACCGCGGGGCGGCACCGACGCCAAAGCTGGGGACCCGGTTCGTGTGGGGACCGAGGGCCTCATTCAACTTGCCGTTCGGGTCCCACGTGCTTCGTCAGCCCGAGGGCCTGGCGCGGCCGTTGGGGTTCTATTGCGATGAGGACATGGAAGACTTGTGCCCGTCCTCCTCGCTGATGTCGGCCTGCCGCGCCTTCCCCGTCGCCGACAACGGATCCCTGGTGATCGTGGAGGACATGGCCTATCACCTCGACAACGAGCGGCTCGTCGCCTTCCTGGAGCTCCACGCGACGAGGCTGGGGATCGAGCGCCTCGACGAGACGGTCCAGGACGTGAAGCGGGGCGAGCAGGGCGTGGACGGCCTGGTCGCCGCCTCGGGGGTGACGTATGAGGCGGACCTCTATGTGGACAGCTCGGGGTTCCGCTCGCTGCTTTTGGGCCAGACGTTGGGTGAGCCGCTGGTCAGCTACAAGGCGTCCCTGTTCTGCGACCGGGCCGTGGTCGGTACCCGAAAACGCGACCCCCGCGAGCCGATCCGCCCGTACACGACCGCGGAAACCATGAACGCGGGGTGGTGCTGGCAGGTCGAGCATGAAGAGCGAGTGGCGCGAGGTTATGTTTATTCGTCGGACTTCCTCACCGACGAGGAGGCCGAGCACGAGTTCCGGGCGAAAAACCCGCGCGTGCAGGCCGCCGGGATTGTGAAATTCGTCTCGGGCCGGCGCCGGCACGCTTGGGTCCAGAACGTGGTGGGGGTCGGCGACGCTGCGGGCTTCCTCGAGCCGTTGGCGGCGACCTCGCTGCAGGTGATCGCTCACGACGCGTCGCGGCTCACGGAGATCTTGCTCGACGCCAAGCTGAACCCGGGCCCGGCGGCGCGAGTGTACAACGTGAGGTCCGCGGCAAGCTGGGACGCGATCCGGGACTTCCTCGCCTTGCATTACCGCTTCAACACGCGGCTGGATACACCGTTCTGGCGGGCCTGCCGCTCGGACGTCGACCTCTGCGGGGCCTCCGAGCTGGTGTCGTACTACCAGGAGGAAGGGCCGAACGAGAGGGGCGCGATTATCCTCCCCCCGACGCACTCGTGGCTCGGGTTTACGGCCGACGCCTCTTACACCCTGCTCCTGGGACAGCGGGTGCCGCATCGGAAGACGTACGAGCCGTCGGATGACGAGCTGCGCGAATTGGCGTCGATCCGGCTGGAGAACCGGGCTCTGGCGCTGAATGCTTTCGAGCCGGGCCGCGCGCTGAAAGTGATGCGCGATCCACGGATCGTCATGAGGCCCGGTCCCGGGCCCGACGGGTGACCCGTGGGCGCATGAATGAGACGGCGACCAGGACCGTCCCCTTCTTCCTACTGGGGTGGGGGAAAGACCCAGAAGAACTCGCCGGTCCGGCCGTGCTCGGCGGCTGCCCGTTTTGTGATGTGCTCGTGCTCGGCTTGGAGGTCCGCCTCGGACCAGCCGAGGCAGGACCGCATCTTGAGCGTCCGGTGGATCGCACACGATGGGTCATCCACCCCATCGGGCCGTGACCAGGAAGAACGGCATCTCCAGGTGGATGGTCTGGATCTCGACACCCTCGAACCCGAGCTCCTTCAGTCGCTCTTGATAAAACAAAGGGGAGCGGAAGTTGCGGAAGAAGAGCAACATCGGGATCATCGAGTACGGTACCGAGGCGGTCCCAACCTCGATGGGGGCGCGTTCGAAGATCAGCAGGGTCCCGCCGGCATCCCGGAATTGACTCGCCCAGGTGAGAATCCGCGTCGCGTCGTCGTTCGACCAATCGTGGAGCATCGATTTAAACGTGATCAGATCAAAGCCCGTTGGCAGGGGATCGACCAGCGCGCTCCCCTTGACGAAGTCGATCCTGGGGCCTCCGGCTCTCGGCGGACGTGTTCCCGTCCGATGTCGCAAACCACGGGAAGGTCGAAGACCGTGCCGCGGAGACCGGGGTGCTTCTTGCAGACCCGCAGGATGAACTCGCCGCTGTTCCCCCCCGACGTCGAGCATCCTCGCGTACCGCGAGAAGTCATGAAATCGCATGCAGGCTGGAGCCTCGTATCGCGTCAGGCAGGTCGTGAACCGCATCCACCGCTTGGTCGCTTCGTAGTTCTCAGGGCTCGGCTCGAGGCAGCGACTGTAATCGAACAGGTTGAAGATGCGCGCCTTCTGCATGAACCGGTCGGGGTCGACGAACAACCAGGGAAAGAACTGGATCAAGTCGGGGGCGACGAGATTGGCGAAGTCAAGCTTGGCTTCCAGCAGGTCGCGAAAGCGCAACGCGCCCCGGAATCGGGGCGTCAGCCGGATCTCGTCGCCGATCCGCTCGACGACCTGGTTGGCGGCGAGAAGATCGAGCAGGAGCCGCAGCCCCCGGCGATCCCCCCGCCAGGTCGGCTCGAGGCGAGCCAACGTACTGGGCTGCTCCGCCCCCAGTTGGTCGATGAGCCGCAGCGCCAGCGCACTTTTCAGGGCCTGCGCCGCGACCATGTTCGTGAGGAAATCGTTGACGCAGAGGAAATCGAAGTCCTCGCCCGGCTGGCACTGCGGCACCTCTGACAAGGCCATGGCGCTTGCCCTTCCCCCAGTCGGGAGGCTCCGGCCGCGGCCCACGCGGCCCCGGACGGACTCACCGATCGAGCACGTCTGTAACATACGGATGACCCGAGCCGATTATCAAGAGTCTGCGCGGCGATTCACAATCACCACGAGCTGATCGTCCGGAGAATCATCTCCCGCGACGACTCGATGACTTCCCGCCCGGGAGCGGGCCGGTTCAGGAAGCTGACCCAATTGATGAGGTCGAGCAACCGGCACGCGCGCCTCCACTGGGGGGCGAGGATGCCTCCGTGGCTGACAAACCCCTCGATCAGGCTGCGTTCGAACGGCTCGATGTCGCCAAACGGCGGCCTGAGGATATGACCGAGATCGACCAGCGGCGTCGCGCTGATCGCGTATTCCCAGTCCACGACGCCGGAGACCTTCCACTGGCCGCCCACCCTGAGGACAAGGATGTTCGACCCGTCGAAATCGCCGTGAACCAGGCAGGGCACGTCGTCGAGGTCATCGAGGAGCGGGCTCGCGGCCGTCACGAATCTCCACAGCTCTCGACTGAGCTCCCCACCAAGGCGTTCGCCGGCCTGACCTCCGACGAGGTCCTGATGAATGTAAGACCGGAAGACCGCGCCATCCAGATGCATCGGCTTCGAAACCTCGAGTGCATCGTCGAGGAACCCGGCCGACGGGAACTTGAAGGAGCCGATCTCCGCCAGGACCGCTCCGACCTGCCGTCCGACCTCGACGACCTCCTGCCGGCTGGCCATCGCGGGCAGGTCATCGAGCGCGATCCCTTCAAGCCACTCCAGGATCGCGTACGGATGCCCGGTGAACGGATTGGACACCGCGTAGTAGAGGAAAAGTGGGACCGGGACCCGAGGCCGCACCCGCCCACCGAGCACGGCCTCCAGCCGTGAGGACTCGGGTCGGGTGACGAAGATTCGCAATCGGACCGGTGACTCCCGACCAGAGATGATCAGGCGGTAATTGGTGTTGGAAAGGCCCCCTTCGACGGGCCGAGCGTCCTCGACCTGTCGACCAGGGAACGCGGGCTGAACGAGCGCGTACAGGGTTCTGATGTCCAGGAGCAGGAACTCGGCTCCCCGCTGCCAATGACGTTTCATGAGTCAATGGTCTGAATAAGGTACAAAAGCGTTGAAGGCCATGGATCTCCGTTCGCCCTTCCCGCGGAACGGTTCGGCCCCATGCAAGAGCCAGCCGGGGAAAATGTAAAAATCGCCAACCCGAGGTTTGAAACTGATGAGCGATTTCGAGTATTGCTGTTTTCCCCCCATGAGGAAGTTGATATAGCCGGCCTGTCTCCCGGAGATGTACGTTTTTGCCTCTTCCGCCTCTTGGTCGCTGATTTCAGGGACCTTGAGGTAAAGCACCCCGGAGATGTCGCCCGAGTGAAAGTGGACCGGGCTGGGCGCTCCCGCGAATTGACTCACGACCCAGAAGCTCTGGAACTTGACTTCCTCAATCCCCGCATTGGTGACCCGCTGGAGACAACGACCGATGAGGCGTGCGGTCTGCTGTGCCAGCGACTCTTCGCCACCGGCGAAGACAAGGCTCCGCGGCAGGACGAACTCCATGCCTTGATGCCCCGCCACGACCTCATCGGCATATTTGTTAATGTGGTTGAGTAACGTGCTCGGCACCGTCGCCTTCGCGATCATCGGGCCTAACGGGGAGTAGAAGTCCATCCCCGGGTCCTCTCCATCGCTCGCGCAGATGTTCGCTTCCGCTTCGTACGTTCTAAGCAATTTGGTTCGGTTGCTTGGTTTCATCATTTCGTATCATCATTCTTCCAAGAGGATTCAATCGCCGAAACAGGCTGGCGGCAACTCTTCGCGATAGTATTCTTCCGAAAAAAAGTTATTTCTTGCAATCCGCTCAGGCAAGCGATATAGAACACTTTGAAAGTCAAATGTGCTGGCCACGTTGTCGTGTGCTCTCGTTCTTTCCCTGCTCGCCATAGTCGGCGTCCGCTCGCAAGAGGGTGTTTCCTTCAGGATCCTGGCGATGCGTTCGAGGCTGGGAGCAACCTCGTCAACGATCTATCGTCCCCTTCACCTACTCCATATGAGGAGTGCATCATGTCTCTGAACAGGCGAGACCAGTCGGGGATGAGATGGAGGTATAAGGCGGCGAAAAAGGCTCGCACCGCGAGCCAACACCGGCGGGCGCGACGGCGGGCGCTTACCATCGAATTGTTGGAGTATCGCACCCTCCTCACGGTCACGGCGACGCTGAACGGCAACGTCCTGGATATCACTCTGGACGCCTCCAACGACTCGGCGATCGTGTCTCAGGTTTCATCCAATATTGATGTGTTTGATGGCACGATGCACACGGAGTTCGCCGCCTCGGCCGTCCAGAGCATTGACGCGCAGGGTAACGACCTCGCGAACCAATCGGTCGCGCTCGACAGCGCCATCACGTTGAGCAGCGCGCTAATGGTCTCCCACGTGACGACGGCCACGGTGACCGGCAACTACACAGTCGGCTCAGCCAACCTGACGGCTGATGGAACCCTCACGATTGCCCCTGGCGCCATTGTCTCGAGCCGCCAGATTGCTGCCGGTGGCGATCCCCTGACGGCCCACTCGACGGGCGACTCGGGAGACCTGACCTTTACGGCACCCGCCATCACGGTAGGGGATAATGCCGAGTTGCTGGCAAATGCCGATAGCGGTTTCACCTCGGGCGACGTGGCGCTTACGGGAACCAACTCAGTCAACCTGACCTGGATTCTGGGGCTCGCCAATTTCGCGACTCTGAATGCGAATTCGTCGATCGCCATGGGCGCGGCGACGATTCGTGGCAATGATGTTTCGATCACGACCGACGCGGACACCAGTAAGACGGTCGACCTGACCGTCACTCCTTCGAATCCTGACCTCGGTCCGCTCCAGAACATCATCGAGAACGCCATCCTGCCATTCCAGGTTAGTGCTGCGGCAAGTACCTCCAGCGCCGACTCGTCGATCATGATCGGGTCGGGCTCGCAGATCACCGCAGATGACGACGTCACGTTGACGGCGGATGCAACCTCGGACTCTCAAATCACGACCTCGGCCGAGTACCTGGGCGTGACTTATGGGAGCTCTGAGCCGACGGCGAGCGTGACGTTGGCGGGCGGTCCAAGCGGTGCTTCGGTCAGGGCTGGTGGCGATTTCAACATGCAAGCGGCGGCAAATAACACGCTCGCGGTTACCACGATCGTCCCCAACGGAGGCGACAGCGGAAACGTTTCATTCGCCTACGGCCATGCTCGAACGAACTCCACGGCGAACCTGGAGAGCGGTTCCACAGTCACAGCCGCCAACGCCTCCATTGGCGCGGTGAATACCAACTCCTTCAGCACGCAGGCCATCGCCTCGGGTTTCAATCAAAGTTCCAGCACAGGTGTGGGCGCGACGATCAGCATCGGAGACTATCAATCATCGGCCACGACGGATGCCAGCGGCAGCATCACCGCGACAGGAAATGTCGGTATTGCAGCGAGCTCGGTCAACACCAGTGACATCACCCGCTCGTTCGCCTCCGTGCTCAACCCCACTGTGGGTTCGTCCTTGCTTTCCGCGGTCCAGAATTATCTCGCTGGTTTCCCATTCCCCACGTCGTTCGATGGCTCAACCATCGACCCTGCGGGGGCCGACCAAAACGTGCTCGTCGGGGGCGCAGTCGTGATCGTGGCCAGCCAGAACTCGGCCAACGCGTCCGTCGGCGCCGGCGGTCTGGTGTCGGCGACAGGCGACGTCACCGTGTCGTCCGAAGCCGAGGACAACATCAGCATCAGCGCCACGGCAAGTGCGGGCGCCGCCAACGTCACGAGCGTGGGGGGAGCGGTCGCCGTCTCGAACTATACCAATGAGGCGAGCTCCTTCATCGGGAATGCAGCCACGGTCAATGCCGGCGGCCTTCTGCACGTCGTCTCCGACGCAAACGTCCCCAACCAGACGGCCCCCTTCGTTCCGGCATTGGACTTGTCGCACACCGACTCGGCGACGGGAACGGGCCGGATCGCCGAGCAATACGCCGACGGCGGCGCGGTCGGCAGCGATGTGCAAAGTGCCCTCGCACCGATCGCGGCCTACTTGAACCCGCTCCTCAATAATCCAAACGGAATCGGCACCAGTTTCGTCGATGGGGGCGGGACGGTAACGGCCAACGGCACCGCCGGCGTCGGCGGCGCCGTCAACTTCTTGAGCGTTACCAACACGTCCTCTGCGTACATCGCCCCGGGCGCTCAGGTCAACCAAGGCGCCTCATCAACGACGCAAGATGTCAACGTAGAGGCGACCAGCGAGCTCGATACGCTCGACCTGGCCGGGATTCCCTCGGCACTGGGTTTCACGGGGGGCGGCGGCGGGAGCACCGGCGTTGGCGGTTCATTCGACCTGGTCTCTTACACCAACTCGGCCCAGGCCTACATCGACGACACTGCCAAAGTCTCGGCCGGCCACGACATCACGGTCGATTCCCAGACGACAAACTACCTTCTCAACGTGGTCCAGGCCGGGGCCGCCGCCCAGAGCGTGGGCGTGGAAGGGGCAATCGGGTTCGTCCGGATCAAGAACCAGTCGCTTGCCTACATTGAGGACGAAGCGGTCATCAATGCCGACAATGACGTGAATGTGAGCGCCACCAATCAGGCCCTCGATATTAATGTAAGCGGCGGGCTGGCCGAAGGGGACGTGGTTGGAGTGGGGGCCTCGGCGTCGTTTAACGATATCTCCGACACGACGGTGGCCGAAATCGGCGATTTCAACGGTTTGACCGGGGCTCCCGGCTCTGTCGTCGCCGGCAACAACGTCGATGTCTCTTCACAGTCGACTGAGACCGCCTGGGCCATCTCGGTCGCGGGGGCTGGCGCGGCCGGTGTCGCCTCCGGCAGTGGCGGCGTCTCTTCCTACCAGGGCAACAGCTACGGCTACGGAGTCTCAGGGGACGTCGGCTTCAACCTGGTCACAAACGACACAAAGGCCTTGATCCAAGGCGCGATGCCGGTCAACGCGGGACAGAACCTGCAGATCGACGCGACCGGCACATCCGATCTCATTGCCGGTGCGGGAGCCGTCGCGTTCGGCAACGACATCGGCATCGCCGGCTCGTTCGCCGCCAACGATCTGACCAACACAACGTTGGCGCAGACCCAGGGGGCGGCCGTGAGCGCCACTTCCATCGCGCTCGAGGCGACCGCGACCCAGCAGTTTGCGACTCTGTCCGACGGCGGCAGCGGTGCGGCCTTGGACCCCATCGACTTCCCAAATTTCGCGGGCTCGGTCAACCTCGACAATCTCTCCAACGACGTCGAGGCCTCTCTCGGCGACGGCTCGACCGCCAATTCCACCGGCGACGTCCTGATCCAGGCGACGAGCTCGACGACCGTGTTCTCGGACGCCGGGGCCACGTCGGCCATCGCGAACGGTTTCCTCGCCCTCGGCCTCGCGCTCGACCTCGAGTTCCTGAACGACACCGTCAATGCCTCGATCGGCACGGGCAATGTCAACGCGGGCGGGAACATCAGCGTCTTCGCCAGCGCCGCCGAGACGATCGACTCGATCTCGGCGAGCCTTGCTCAGGATCTCCAGGCCGGCAGTGGCGGAGCGGGGGCGGTCTCGTCCGTGAGCCTCGACCCAGACGTCCAATCGTTCGCGAACGGGATGGTGACGACACCGGACAACCTCTTCCTCAACGCGGCGAATACTGCCAACCTGGTCGTCTCGGCCGGCGCGGCGGCCGGAGGCAACACAGCCGGCGTTGGCATCTCGGCGGCCAACAGCAACATCAACAGGACCGTCAAGGCATTCGTCGGCGCCGGTGCCAACGTCCATACGGGAGGCGGGGGCACCCCGATCAACGACCCCGGCGGGTCGTCGTTCGGCGGCAACGGGCTCTCGATTCACGCCGCCACGACCGACAACATCCTCTCGTTCGCCGCGGGTGTTGCCGACGCGAGTCAGGTAGCGGTCGAGGCATCGGCCGTCGTGAACACGATGTCGAGCGACACCGAGGCCTACATCGGTACAGGGGCTATCGTAACCTCCGCGCAACTGGTGGAAGCCAAGGCCGAGCAGGCGACGACGATTTTGAGTGTGGCCGGAAGCTACGCCAGTGCCCCGGAGGTCGGCGTCGGCGCGGCCGGAGACGTCGAGACCCTGAATCGAACAATCAAGGCATACATCGCGTCCTCGGCCAATGTGAATGCGCAGGGCAACGTCACCCTCACCGCCAACTCACAAGACCAACTCGACTCCATCGTCGGTGGCACCGCGGGGGGCGGCCAATTAACGATAGCCGGGTCGGCGTCGGCCCTCTCACCGACCACGACGACACTGGCCTACATCGACCAGGGAGCGACCGTGTTCACTCCCACCAACGTGGCGGTCGCGGCTGAGAGTACCGCGACGATCACGACCCAGGTCGGCGCCTCCACATTCTCCAGCACGCTGGGCGTCGGTCTGTCGAACACCGCCATATTCAACTCCGGCGATACCGAGGCTTACATTGCCCAGGGCGCGAATGTCACGGCGCAGGCCAACGGCGCGGCGATCGTCGTCCCCTCGGGAGAGCAGGACTCGGGAGGCAACGATCTCACCCAAAGCCTCGACGGGCTTTCGCTCTCCGCGCTTACCCGCGAGGTAATCTCCCCAGCCACCGCGGGCAGCGCGAACCAGCCGAGCGGTGCGGGACTTGCCGGCTCTGCGACATTCACGACCCTCTCAGAGACGACCAAGGCCCATATCGACCCGGGTGCCATTGTGAACCAATCGCTCGCCGGAGCTGGTCCCGACCAGGTCGTCTCGCTGGTCGCGTCCGATATCACGCACCTCACGAGCTTCACGGGCGACCTCGGGGCGGGGGGGCTCGTCGGCATCGGCGCTGGGGCCGACGCCGCGTCGGTCACAAAGGACACCGAGGCGTTCATCGCCGGCAACGTCCAGGCGGACCAAGACGTGCTGGTCCGCGCCCTCTCCTCCGAGCAGGCCGTGTCGATCTCAGGCACCGCCGAAGTCGACTCCGCAATCAACCTGGCTGGGGCCGCCAGCATCTATACACTGGACGTGACCACCAAGGCCTACCTCGACAACGGGGCAACGGTCTTCGCACAGGGCAACGTGCTGGTCTCAGCGAACGACGACGACCAGGTGAACCTGCTCGACGATCTCAGCGGCGCATCGGCGCTGGCCAGCGTCGGCGGGGCACTGGGCATCGCTACGGTAAACCGCGTGACCGAGGCCTACGTCGGCGCGGCCACCGTCGACGCCCTTGGCAATGGGCCGGGTGTCGACGCCGCGGACGGCACCTTCACCGTCAATTACGCTCCAGACAGCGGTGGCGTCGGCGACGTGGCGCCTCCCGGCATCGACTTCATCGACAACATCCTCATCGTCGTCTTGCACACCGGCGGGCTGATCAATCTGACCGACGTCTCGCCGGTGCCCAGCGACCCGGCGCTGTCGCAGGTGCGAACCGTCACACCCAACACACAGACGGTCAACGGGCTGGCCGTCTCGGCGGTGTCTACTGGCGCCGTCAAGAACCTCACCAAAGGTTTCGGCGCGGCATTCGTGGCCTCGCCGGAGCTGTCCGCGGCCGCGGACGTCGTTAACACCCAAACGGCGGCGTTCCTCGCGGCCAGCGCGCAGGTCAACCAGCACCCGAGCGGAGCAGCAACCGACCAGTCGGTGCTGGTGGCGGCCGGCAGTGACTTCTTCCATCTGGGAATCGCTGGCAACTTCTCTGCCGCCGGCGTCGCGTCGGTCGGCCCGAGCATCGACGCCGTGCTCATCAAGAATACGACCACCGCGTCTATCGGTGCCTCGGCGCTAGTCAGCGCCCAAGGCGACGTCGTGGTGCAGGCGAACGCGACGGAGTACGTCGTTTCGGTCAGCGCCGGCGCTGCAGGCTCGGTCTTCCTCGGCATCGCACCG
>Ga0208324_1000882_pt1 | contig 12294 bp, 9 predicted proteins | sample Sb_taG_2_FD_187707 | JGI IMG/M metagenome (GOLD analysis project Ga0208324, IMG submission 187707) | Peat soil microbial communities from Weissenstadt, Germany - Sb_50d_5_LS metaG (SPAdes) (version 2) | ecosystem: Environmental > Terrestrial > Soil > Wetlands > Peat | place: Germany: Weissenstadt... | reverse complement strand
GAAACGCCGGCATGGCGGGCGATCCTCCCCGAATTGGTGCCCAAGGAAGACCTGGCAGCGGCTTCTGCGCTCAACGGGATTGAATTCAATCTCGCCCGAGCGGTTGGGCCGGCGCTTGCTGGCACGATCATATCGGTTGCTGGTGTCGCCACAGCCTTCGTGGCAAATTTCGTATCGTTTTTCGGCGTCATTCTTGTTGTTGCCAAGTGGAAAAGGCCTGTCCGCAGGAGGAGCGCGCCGCCGGAATCCTTTTCGGGAGCTACCGTCGCGGCAATTCGATACGTTTGGCACTCTCCCGCAATCTTGACGGTATTGCTCAGAACAGGCGTAGCCATGTTTTTCTCCAGTGCCCTCTTCGCGTTGCTGCCCACGGTTTCTCGAAGCGTGAATCAGAATGCAATCGGCTATGGACTCTTGCTCGGCTGCTTTGGCGGCGGTGCAATCATCGGCGCTTTGGTCATGCAGTCAGCTCGTGACAGGTGGGCGATTGAGTCCATAGTGTCGACGGGCGTAGTGATCTTGGGTCTAGTGATTCTGGCGATGAGCGGGTTGCACAGATTGAGCACCCTGGCGGCACTTATGTTGGTAGGCGGTGCGGCATGGGTCATCTTCATTTCCCTTATCAATGCCCTTGTCCAAAACCTGGCGCCTGACTGGGTAAGAGCGCGAGTGCTCGCCATCTTCATTCTGGTTTATCAGGGGAGTTATGCGCTCGGGACCGCGGCTTGGGGAGCCGTCGCGCAACGATCAGGCGTTGGAACCGCGCTTGTCTGCGCTGGAGTGGGGACGATCGCCACCGCAGCAATTGCCCTTTTCGCGCAACTGCCCGATTCCACTGCAGATCTGAGTCCATGGAACCACTGGCGCATGCCGGTCGTCATTAAGGAGGTTGGGACTGATGTCGAGAGGGGACCGGTACTAGTGACCGTCGAATACGCCGTCATCCAAAAGCGGACAGCAGAATTTGTGGATGCGATGCATGAATACGGCCGGACTCGGCGTCGCGATGGCGCGTATCAGTGGGCAATCTTCCGCGATACTGAAGTCGCGGATCGTTATCTGGAGATATTCCTGGTGAACTCCTGGGCAGAGCATCTGCGTCAGCATGAGAGACAAACCCAGGCCGACCGCGAGTTAGAACAGCGAATAAACAGCTGTCTTTCCGAAGAACCGAGGGTGCGTCATTTGATCGCCGCCGATGCGGCAGAAACGTGATCGGACGGAGCCCCTCTCAGCGAGGTGTGACCCGAGAGCTCTCCAGGCGATGTCCATCTCTTCCTGTCATTGGCTGGTGTACTGAATGATGAGGCTTCGCCTCCCGCGCATGGTGGACATTGTTTCGCGGGCGCGTCGGTCGGAACTGGCTTACCGTGAATGCGTTAGCGGTTGCTGGGAAAGAATCTTCTGCGGCTCTGCAAGCAGGGCGACTCTTGTGTGGTTTAGTGCCACGACGTCCCGCTAGCGCCAACTTTTTATTTCAGGGCCCTTCCTGAAGCGAGAGTCTTGCTTTACGCCATCGGCGGGTGGCCTCCGGTACGCTGGTAGCGTAGGTACAGATGCTCAGCCCTTTGCTTGACGCTGAGCAGTTCAAACCCGGGAGCAAAGTCCGGCATAAACTCCATTCCTTGCACAAGACCGGGCCGAATTGCGTCCTTCCCTCGACCGGCGATTTGCGGCGACAGCGTCAGAAAGAGTTCGTCTATAGCTTTCGCACCCAGAAATTGTCCGAAGAGTGTAGGCCCGCCTTCGTGAAGGAGCCTCCGTACCCCAAGCTGCGCATAGAGCAATCGCAGCATCGCCATCGGAGCCATGGTTTCAGATTTCGCATCCAGAGCATGAATCTGAACAGAGGGCAATTTCGCTGCACCTGCCCTCACGAGTACATCGCTCCCGGCGGAGGTTGTGATCACTGCCGTGCGCACTCCGGGCGTTCGGAAAATTGCTCTCTCCAACTCCAATCTGCCACTGCCGCTGACGACGACAAGGAGCGGGTATTCGGGTTTATGCAACACGTTCACCCGGTATTCTCTGAACAAAAGTTTCGCATCGGGGTAGGTGTATTCAGGAATCCAAAGAGCTTCGGGGCTCGCGTCGTGGACAGTACGAGCACCGACGATGACCGCATCAGCAGAAGCTCGCAACAGTCCCATGATGAAACCATCGGCGGTGTCAGAACCACTTACGGTCGAGCCGCCAGCCTGACCCTTAATCTCGTAGCTCACGACCCCGTCGAGAGTGGAAACGAAATTCGCGATGACAAACGGCCGCTCGGCGGGTGATTTACGGAAACGCAGATCCCCATCGTAAAGCTCTCTCAAACCCGGCGGAAGCGCCGGTCCAAAGTGATCCTGGTCGCGATCAGTGAGGGTACGTACGAGCGCCATCTGCTTTCCTGAGCGGCGAGCGATAAACCACAAGTGGCCTCTGTGATAAGGCCACTGTGGTAGGTGTGGGAGTCAATCGCACCGACTCCCTGAACGAGCCAGCCGGCTCACGCCGCGCGCGTTGCTCCGGTCGAGGGCTCGTAGCTGTCGATTTGCTCGGCGCCCGAAGTCTTCAACATGTCGCGGGCTTTCCCTACTTCTTCGGCAGTTCCATGTGCGACAAGAACGAACTTGCCGGCTTTGATCGACGTCTCGTATTTTACGACGCTGTTTTTGGGAATGCCGAGGCTGTAGAGCCCTGCACCCAGGGCACTGAGCCCGCCTACGACGACTGCTCCCTCCAGGGCCGCGACGATCCAGGCGACAATGGAGCCGGCAGCAACAACGGGCCCGATGCCTGGGATGATTAAGAACGCCGAACCGAAGAGCATACCCCAGAGCCCGCCCCAAAATGCGCCCCATTTGCCCCAGTATTTCATCCTGTCGCCGGTGTTGTAGAAACCGACGACATCCTCTTCCGTCTGATAGTCGCGGCCGACGACGGCCAGCTTCTTGATGTCAAACCCACCACCCTTCAATTCCTTGATGGCATTTTCCGCTGCGGAGTGTTGGCTGAAAATTGCAACGACCGAGTTCTGGTCCTGTCTTGGCATGGTATTCATGGTTTGTCTCCTTATTCCCACATTCGGAATTTATCTGTGCCCATCGCGATTCGATTCGCATTTGGTTAAGGTCTGGACCCCGTGTGATAAACAGGGACTCGACAGCTTGAAGCGGGTTCTGCCGACAAGACGTCAGACGGTGCTGTTTTCAGCTCGCTTCAAAATAGGTCTGACGGAAATTGTCTGTTCACGATTAAGCCAGAAGCGAGCGATTGGGTCCATTGGACGAAGGTATTGGCTATACCAAGGTCCAATGGCGCTCTGCTCTTAACTATTGAGTGGTCGTCCAAGGCGGGGCCTAAGGTTGCGCGATTCTCCTGATCGTGGAAAGCCGCCGAAGGATGAGATTCTCCGTTCACGACTACTTGGCGGCAGTTTGTTCCGGACTTGCTGATCTTTCGATTCGGTACCTTCCAGACCTTTCTCCCGCCACGTGGGTCGCCCGGCATTTCATAGAGTCAAGCAATCTGGGTATTACTGCCCGCGGCACAACTCTACCCGGCGGTTGCGGGCGCGGCCTTCCAGAGTGTCATTGCTGTCAACAGGGCGGGAGCGCCCAAAACCATCCGTGAGCAACCGATCCGGCACGATGGCGTAATCCTTCACAAGAGCATTCTTCACCGCTGCGGCTCGACGCTTTGACAGGTCGAGATTGAATGTGTCCCCTCCGATGTTGTCGGTATGGCCCTTCACAGTGAGCTTCCAGTCAGGATGGTCCTGCAAGACCTGGGCTATCTCTTTGAGCACCGTCCGACCCTGGACGCAAAACATCGCGGCGAAAATCAAAATGGAGGTCATACACTTTGGCGCAATCATTGTTTGCCAGTTCTTCCTCGATTCCGGTGCGCTTGGGAAAGTCCCAATAGATTTTGACGATCTGGCCGCCGCGTGCACTGTGCGAGGCCGTGGCCAGGAGCAAGGGATTGTCAGGGTCATCCAGCACGTACAGGTGAGCCTGTTTGTCGCTGGCCACGTTCTTGCAGACGACGTCCATCGCCGGCAATTCTGTGGGCTGATCGTTGACGAGGACCGGAAAAGCTAAGTCTGGTCCTGCGCGATGGAGAGTGCACTTGATGGCCGGGGTCTCCATTGGAGCGTCGGTGATGGCAGGAGCGAAATTCATCATCTTTTGCATCAGGTCGCTAGCGGCTTTGTCCTGAGAGGCCTGATCGTCCGGCGCGGTCAAGGCATTTTTGAAGGACGAGAATACCGAATTCAGGGGGTCCTCGTGAAACGTGAACTCTGACTGGCCGGTGGCTCTTAACTCCTGAAGCGTTTTCTTGGAAAAACCCATTGCGGTCGTGCCCGGATGCTTCTCCTCGAAACCCGAGGTTATGGCGTCAGAGCCGTCCTGAACGGTAGTGCGCTGCCGGCAAAAGTAACCGTCCATTTCGGCTGAGCTGTCAAGATCCTTCATAAAGATCGTGCGCCCGCACATGATTTTGTTTAACGGGACATTGTCTAATAACTTCGAGTGATTGTTCTGGGCCCCGAAAAAGCGCTCGAATCCCTGTCCCTTGGGAAACTGCTGCTCTCCGTTGACATGGAGGGAGTCGCTGTTGAGTGCGCCGACGGTGAAAATTGACTCAAAGTCACCCAGCAGTGGATCGTTTCCGACCTCGACCCATCGTAACGACTTGCGCAGTGGAATCTCGCCGGCTGCAGAAGAGACCAGGTCGGGCGATGCGGGTTTCCAATCCGGCAGTGGCTGAGGCTTCGAAGGAGTGTCGCCCTTTGCGGCAGCGATCACTCCTCCGACGTCGTCGTGCTTGATAGCCTCTTTGACCGCCGCGACCCGTTTCTTGGCGACGTAGCCAACGTAGACAGCCCCTGCAGTCATTGCCAGAACACCCACTACGAAAAGACACAGAACGACGATAACGAGCTTGAACGCAAAGCTCATGGGTTTTTTCTGCGGGGGCTGAGATGGGGCAGAGCTCGGCTGATTCGGAAACTCCGGGGTTGCGAAAGCTGGGACGTTCAGCGCAGGCGCTGGCTGCGCGCTCGGCGTCGGCGCCGACGCCGACGATCCTAATCGCGCGCCACAAGCGTTGCAAAAAGTCGTGCCGGCTGCGACTGGAACGCCGCAGGAGGTGCAGAACCGCGGATTGGATGGAACGGCGGATGCAGGCTCACTCCGGCGCGTACCGCACGAAGTGCAAAACATCTGGCCGTCAGGAAGCGAAGCTCCACATTTTGCGCAAGTCGTTGTCATAGGAATCTATTGTTTGGTAACGCCGCCTTCGTAATGCTCTTTCCTGACGCTGCCGTCTTTGCCGTCCTCTTCGTAGTCAAGCTGGTACTGCAGGATGCAAGCGCCCTGCTTTGCGACCCAGACGGTGCCAACAAGGTTGTAGTCCTTGATTTGTCCCATCATCAGGCGCGGGGACTTGTCCAACTGGCTCAAATGCGTGGTGTCGACCGAGTACTTAAGGGTGTCGTAGCCGCTAATGGTTTCCGCTCCGACTTTCGTCACGGGCGGCGCGTCGATGAAGAAACCCCATGGCGTAGCGCTCTGCGCCAAATCGGTTGCGCCGATAAGCCATTGGTGGTTGTCAGACCGAATGTAGTGGTTGAATTCAACCAGATCCCAATAGCCGCTGGCGACGGTTACGGTCTGTGCGGAGAGGCCGTAGATTGCTGGCCTGCTGCTGGGTTTGTCATCACTGGTCGCCTGCCGCCTCTGGTGGAACGTGACGTCAAATTTGTCGGCCGACAGGTCGGAGTTAAACTCCCTGATCGATCCGTCGGCGTGCGTTTCCTTGTTGAAGAAGTGGAGCGGCGCAGAAACCGGCGGACCCTGCGGGATGACTGACACGCAATAGGTCCCTCCGATGCCCTGACCATTGAAAGAATGCATATCATTGTCGGAATTCGTCGACTTTGGTGGGTCGTCATTCTGGCTGCTTTCAGGCTTCTTGGTGCTACAACCCGGCAGGCCGAGCAGCGCTAGACCCAGCGCAAAAAGAATCAACCGGCTTGAGAGAGTCGTCGGTTTCCTGTTCATGACTTGCTCCTTTCGAAGGAGTTGTGCGGCATTTTCTTTTTCAGTCCTTGCAGGCGGCGCCTGTCCACGTACCGACGTAATTCCCATCAAGCGTCACGTTGTTTCCGTTGCCGACGCCGGCGCCGTGAAAGGTGGCTCGGACGTGCTCGGAATCAACGGCGTGAATCTTTATGTCCACTTCGGTATTCATGCCATCGTTCTTGCCCGCACTGCAGGAGATTCCGTGTATGTCAAGATCGCTGGTCGTGGACCTGAGGACTGTCCACTTGCAATTGCTGTCGCCCTCCACCCAGGGTGTATTCAGATTTTTCTGGCTAACGCAGGTTTTGTACTTTTTCGGCGCATCGAGCCCCATTGCGGACCGTTGTTGAGCCGTCATTCCGTCCACCATGGCCTGCATTTCTGGAGGTAGTCCGCTGTACTTCACGTTGTACTCGATCTGCCAGGTACCGGTTTTGACGTTCAGCGGCTGCTGCTCGGGAGCCGCAGAGAGACCTGCTGCGCAAACTGCCAGGCAACTCAACACCAACATCGCTTTTCGCATTTGATCCTCCTCAAGGGTTCACTTTCAGCTTCTTGAACTGTCTTCTTATCTTTCTGCCGGCGACGAAGCTGGTCGCGGTTATTTCCCCGGTGGCCCAATGTTTTGGCACTCTCTGGCCCCCGGTGGGTCAATCTTGGTCTTGGCGATCCTGAAGATGTCTTTTTCGGTCTTGCCGAGAGAGATTCCGGCGAGCTCGGCCGACGCCCCCATTTGCGCAAGGAAAATCAAGTCGTAGCGCTCACAGGGAATGATGGCTGAATTTCCCGAGAAGCTGGATGCAGAAGTGGCGATGGTCTGGAGATACATCATGGCGTCGCTCTTCAAGGATTTCTTGAATGTGTCGCCAAGCTTGAGCTTATTTTTCTGGAAATTGGCGTACTGCTGGGCATTGAAAAGTCTTTTGGCGATCTTGTCGGCATATTTGTCGACGGTGTCGGCCGCCTCTTTAATGTTCTTCAGAGTGTCGTATAGCTTGTGCAGTCCGAATGAAAGCTCGATTCGTGGGGCGCAAAATGCCACCACCATTCCCAGTGGCGCGACGGGCGAAAGATCCTCATGATCGCCAAGGTCGATATCGCCGGTCATCTTTCCATCGGAATCGACATTGCCCGGCTTGACCTTGAAGTGCTGATACCCGTCATAGGTGATCCGGAACTGCCCTTTGCTGTACTCCTTGCCACCCGTAATCGCAGGGTGAACGAGTATCGCTGCGCTCACCTCCAGATACATGGGCAAGCCTCCAACCAACTCAGAGAGCGGCACCTCAAGAGCGCCGGGCAGCTTGAAGCGGCTTTCCTCGGCCAGCACTCCCGAGGAATCTTTGGCGATGACCCACTGAAAATTCATTACGCCATTAAGGTTCTTGAATGCCGTATCCATGTTCTGCACGGCGCCCTTGCTGACTCCAATGTCCGACTGAAACCCAAAGTTGGAGATGTAACCTTGTCCCGTGATCAGCGCCTCGATGCCGTAAACACTTTTCTTGAGGGTGAGGTTGAGGTTGGTTCTTCCTTCTCCCGGAGTTGCCTGATAGCTGGTGTCCCAGTCGTCGATGACGGCGTGGAGCAAGCCTTTTGCGATATTGCCGTACGCGTCCTTGGTTCCTTGCGCTGCCGCCTTGTCCGCCATCACCCCCTCGGGACTCTGAGCGTATGCGGGTTCGGCCAAGAGCGAATCCAGAGACCAGAACGGCTTGGCCTGGGATGCCGCCGCTCGAAGCGCTCCGAATCGCACCGGCGCCTCAATGTGAATGTTGCCATCCTCAATGACATCGGTAAGCTCGGCGGGCTCAGTCAGCACGACCAGGCCGTCCGGAGTATCTTCTGTGCCGAGCACCTTGCGAGCCGTCAGATTCTTAATCAACAACACGTCGCCAGCGTGTAGCGCTCGCGCAGTCGCATTTGTGGAATCGAAGAGGAAAGCGGCTTCATCGGTGCTCAAGCCAATGACGGCTTGCCTGGCTTCCGCTTCCTCCATCGCGCGCACATTCTCGCGATAGGTGACGTGAGCATATCCTGACGCGTTGGAGGGAAGATCTCCCGCCGCAGCCTCCACACTCGACGGCTTGGCGTTCGAATCTGTTCTTCCCTGGGGAAAATAAGACTTTGCGCCGGAGCGTTGGTCAGTCCTGCTGCAAGCCCCGAGAATCAGCAGGCCAGCGCCAGCCAAAAAGATAAGCATGCGAAATGTCGCCGAGCATCGTTTTATGAACACAAGGACCTCCCGCGCTATGAGGACCGCTTACTCCGCATCGGCCGAAACCTGGAACGACCACACCGCGTCGAACAAGAGGCCATCCCCCTGGCCGCGTGCCACATCGCCACCGGAGAACTTTTTTGTTTTAGAAATGGGACGGAGCACGACCGCGTACTCTCCCGGCATCAAGGAAGAAGCAGGCGAGACTTTGTAATTCCCCGATTTCACTTTTTGCGCATTGACCGCCACGCGCTCTTCGAGGAAGGACGAGTAGATTTGCCAGTCGGCGGCGGGGCTGGCCTGGGCGTCTTCCTTGCCCTGGGTTGCACCGACAATGCGGCACGTATTCTGAGCGGGCGTGAGCTTGACGATTGCGGGCTCGAAGTCGTCGGGATTCACTCCGAGAGTGCTGGAGTAATCCACCGAGAATGTGGGAGCGCTCGTCTTCAGGATGGTCGTGGAGGCAGGATTTGGAACGCCCCACACATAGGTGAGCGACGGCTTGCGGTGCGACATCATGCCGCCAAAAATATTTCCTGCTTCCTGCACCGAAGAGCCGGCGACGCTTGAGTTCATGTGCATCGCCGCCCCAGTTGTGGCCGTATTGATGCCTGACTGCATTCCCTGAGTAACGACGGAGTCTTTTGCCAGGCTCCCCATCGACGAAGGCTTCGTCTTGGTTTGTGCGAGCTGGGTCTTTTCGAGCGGCAATGGTTGAGACGCGGCGCCCTGGATCAGGGCTACTCTCGGCAAATGCCCGTGGATCGCGGTATTTGCCGCCGCGTTCGCAGCCGACGGGTTTGCGGTTACAGCCGCAGATGTTGGAGCTGCAACCGTGCCTGGCACCTTGCCGGATGCCAGGATCGCGTCCATCTCTCCCTGAGTGACTCCCGCCGTGTGCAGGGCGATCAAGCCATCGGGCGACGTATTGTACTTTCCGGAACGGGATTGAATGGAGCTGATGACGACTGACTCAGGCAGCCCGCCTTTCACCATCTTGATCACATCAGCGTTGGTCAGCGGTCGTTGCTGGGCAAGCAAGGAGCTGGCAAGGATTCCTAGTATGAAGGCTACAAGTCTGAAAGTTCGTCCCATCATTTTGTTTCTCCTCACTTCGAATTCGACCACAATGGCTCTTTCGTTTGACTTATGGTTGACCCGTTATCGGGTCGATGCCCAGCGGGCCGTTGACCCATACCTTCAACGCGTAGTAGGAACCGGTCGAGTTCTGATAGTTAATCCATGGGGTTGGTGGGAGGACGCCGGAGCAAGTCGTGTCGGACAGGAAGATATAAATGTTGTTAGGGTTGTCTGTGCCCCAATACGCGTGCCACGTACCGAAGTCTTGTTTATAGGTGACTACGTACGGGCAATTCTGGGGATACGTGATCAACTGCATTGAATCCGTCGTGAAGCCGGGGGCTAGGTGGGTGAAATTGTAGAAGTCAGGGTTCTGCCCGGTTGGATCGAACTTCGCGCCGTTGAAAGACCGGCTCACGTACGCCGTCCCCGCTCCTGGCCCCGGAGATGAGGTAGGTGGCGAGGAATACTGAGCATCCATCGTCTTGTTGCCGTATGTAGAGCCAGAGCCTAACGCGGCCAATGTGACCCAGGAGGATGGAATTGCACTGAGCTGCACCGTCTGGCGGGCGGCATAGAAGCTGAATCCTCCTTTTTGCGCTTGCTGCCCATCGCCGCGCTGGACCACCAGCGTTAACTTGTTCAGATCGGGGAGCCCGGCCAAACCAGGGTTCAGACAAACCGCGATCGAATTGTCGCTCCAGAACTGGATCAGGAAATCAACGTTGAGATTGTTGGCGCCGTAGAGATACACCTTGTCTTTTGAATCGGGATTTCCGAACGAGCAGCCCGTGATGGTGTAGAGGTTGTACTGGTCAATCGGTGTGAACGTCACCGTGGACTGACTGCCGCTGACGGTAAGAATCCGGAACTGGGGATTGTTCGTGCATACCAGCGCAGTTGAGTTCGCCATTATTGGGTGCGTCATCGAAGACGGAGGATTCACCGGCGGCTTGGAAGTGCCGGTTCGCGGCAGCAGCAAGCCACTGTCGCTGCCCGCCTGCGAAGGACTGGAAGACCCCGGACCGCCGCTTAGGAGCGGGCTGGAGGGACCTGACTTGCCTACTAGTTGCGTTTGCGAAGCGAGCATCGCCGAATTGCTGGGAGCGCTGGTAGTTTGCTCAAGCCCGACAGTTCCTACTGCGACAGCCTTTTGTGTTGCTGGCGTCGAGGCCGCGGCCGCCCGGTTTTTCTGGGGTTGAGCGGTCAGGCCTGGTTTCAATCCGTTCTTTGTCACAACCGCCGAAGGTGATTGCACGATTGGCAATGGTGTCTGGCTCGCCGCGGCCGCAGACATCGGCTTCGGTTGCCTCGTGAGTAATCCGACAGGAGCTTGAGCAGGGATTGCGGCCCTCATCTGCGCCGCCTCGGCATCCGCTATGCTCCTCTGTTTTTGCAGCACGGCGATAATTGCTGCGCCAGCTTGGGCGGCGTGCTGGTTTCTTAGCTGGGCTCGAGGCTTGGCGGCTGCCAGATTGGGTCGAGGTTTGAGTTCCGTGGCCGCAACCCCCGTGCGAGCAACAGCACCCCCGTCTGCCGTCACGGAGGTGGTGGTGGCTGTCGCCGGGCGGGATTGGGCGCCCTGACTGGCGATCATGGTTTCGAGGATCTTCTGGTTTACTCCCGCCCGGTGCAAGGCAAGCAGGCCGTCGGCCGATAAATCAAATTCTCCGCGACTCGATTGAATCGAAGAGACGATGGCTGACTCCGGGACACCCGCCTTGACCATCCGGATCACTTGAGCGTTCGTGATCTTCGTCGAAGACGCCGTGGGACTCTGCGGTCGGCCGGAAGGTGGCTGCTGCTGCCGAGGTTGCGGTGCGGTTGGCTGAACTGGCGCCGCTGTGGTGGACTGCTGGGCTGTGCTTGCCAGGCAAAACAACGCGATCAGTAGACAAGTCCAACCCGAATCTCTATATATGTTGGTCCTGGTGTAGCACACATTTGCCTCCGTTACATTCCCTAACAGCCAGCTGCCAATTCATGCGTCCGGTGCCACGCGAGCGGAGAATGCAGGAAATCCATGCGGCCGTCAAAGGACATAGGCGTGATACGTGTGTGACAAGGCAAATACTTGTTGTTACAACACTTTGCCAAGACTTGTGACGGACATGGCGGGCTGTGCTAGACTTGCGTCCCAACGGGGCGACTACCGCGGGGTATGGGAACGCCGGTTCTGCTTAAGCGTGGGTATCGATTCGGTCTGTTTCAGATAGATCCAGATACTGGAAGATTGCTGCGTCAAGGTGTGCCCGTCCGACTTCACGAACAGTCACTGCGCGTGCTTGGCCTGCTGTTGGAGCGTGCGGGCGATATTGTAACCCGCGAGGAATTGCGGCAATCCCTCTGGCCCGACGGCACCTACGTCGAATTCGAGGGCAGTCTCAATGCCATACTGAAGCGGTTGCGCTTTGCGTTGGGCGACGACGCTGATAATCCCGTCTTTATCGAAACCGTTCCGCGACGTGGCTACCGGTTCATTGCGCCGGTCGAGCGTGAGCAACCTTCCATAAACGAAACACCCGCGAAGGCGCCTGGCTTGGGACCTTCGGAGCTGCAGACTGTGGCTGGCGGGGCTTTGCCCACCTCGGCTTCGCGGACGTGGACGAGTTGGGTGATCGGGTGGGCGGCCGGTTTAGCACTGCTCGGACTGTTCGCCTGGCGATTGGCGCCGAAGCGCCCATCGAGTCCCCCGAATCCACCAGTTGCCCGAAAAGTAATCGCCGTTTTGCCGTTCTCCAACGAAGGGGCGGGCTCCGACTTCGATTACCTGCGCTACGCCATTGCCAACGATTTGGTGACGGACCTGACGTACGGGCACTCGATAAACGTGCGCCCATTCGCTTCCACCAGCAAGTACGCCGCGCAACCAGCCGATCCGGCCAGTGTGGGAAAAGAGCTACGGGTCACCCATGTGGTGAC
>Ga0208324_1000873_pt1 | contig 12351 bp, 14 predicted proteins | sample Sb_taG_2_FD_187707 | JGI IMG/M metagenome (GOLD analysis project Ga0208324, IMG submission 187707) | Peat soil microbial communities from Weissenstadt, Germany - Sb_50d_5_LS metaG (SPAdes) (version 2) | ecosystem: Environmental > Terrestrial > Soil > Wetlands > Peat | place: Germany... | reverse complement strand
TCCCTTCTATCGGATGGAGAAGCCGTTGCCCCGGCAGGCGCGCCGAAGCGATGAGAGTCTATTGATGACGATTGGGTATTACACGGGAGCCGCTATCAAACTGAAGACTTTTGGATAATCCTCCTGATACTCATGATCACTCTTGGTGTTATATCGATCAGGAAGGGTCATTGGGTGATGTTCATCATCGGGCTTTTCTTGCCATTCTTCTGGCTCATCGGCGCGCTGATGCCTTCGCGGAGGCTCTCCTACTAAGGCGAGCCGGCCCCAGGGAGAACGCCGCACGGGGGGCGAGTATGACGAACCGGCACTTCCAGGCCCTGCCGGCGGCCAGGCGGCGGCGGCTCATCTCCCGGGCGGTCCTGCGCAGCGTCCTGGCCGCGGTGGTGCTGGTCGTTCTGTACTACGTGCTTCCGCTGGACCGGCGATGGGACTCCGACACGGCGATCCGCCTGCTGGTCGGCATCGTGGTCTTCGCGGGTGTCATGGTGTGGCAGGTCAGGGCCATCGCCGGGGCGCGCTACCCGGGTCTGCGGGCGGCCGAGACGCTGGGGCTGATCCTCCCCCTGTTCCTGGTGCTGTTCGCCTCCACCTACTTTGTGATGGAACGGGTCTCCGCGGCGAGCTTCACCGAGCCGCTGACCCGCACGGACGCGTTGTACTTCACGGTGACCGTGTTCTCCACGGTGGGTTTCGGGGACATCACCGCCAAATCCGAGACCGCCCGGGTGGTGCTCATCGTCCAGATGCTCGCCGACCTCGCATTCCTGGGCGCCGGCATACGAGTGCTCGTGGGAGCCGTGCAACGCGGCCGGGCACAACGCCCGGATACCGGCGATGACACCGGGCCGGCCGCCAGGTAACGGCCTCCCCGGCGCTTGGCGGCGATGCCTCCCACCGCGAAGATGGCCAGCGCTGTCCTGATGAGAGGTAAGCGAGCCGGCCCGGGTCGCTGCGGATGTGCCGGTGAGCCATCATGACCGGCCGGGTTCCATCCCAGGACCGGCCGCGCCGCCGCCGGTTTCCTGGTCCGGATTGACCGATACGAGCTCAACGCCCAGCTCCTGGATCCGCTCGATGAGCCCGGCCAGGTGCGCCTGATCGGTCACCTGGCCGGTCAGCACCGTCATGCCCGCAACCCGCTGCAGGCGCATGCCGGCAAACAGGAATCCGAACGCATCGCCCAGCTCCCCGCGAAGGACCAGCCGGTACCTGCGGCCGTGCACCCCGTTGCTGTCCATGTCTGCGAGCCTCACACTCCGCCAGGGGACCCGTCATCACCTGCCGGAAGGACTCCCCTAGGGCGTGTCCCGTAGATCCTCGTCCGTGGCTGGTGTAGATCAAGGCGAATGGATGATCGCCTGATCCGGCATGACCTTACTGATGAGGAATGGCAGCGGCTGCTGCCGATGATGCCTGCCGATGCCCGGCGGGGCCGCCGCTGGAGTGATCACCGGATGGTGATCAACGGGATCTTGTTCCGGACCCGGACCGGCTGCCCGTGGCGTGACCTGCCCGGGGAGTACGGGAACTGGAAGACCGCCTATAACCGGCATCGCCGCTGGTCGCTGGACGGGACCTGGCAGGAGATCCTGGGCCGGCTGCGGGCCGGGTGCGATGAGGCCGAGGGGAAGGGCTGGACCCTCAGCGCCGATTCCACCGTGGTGCGGGCGCATCAGCACGCCGCCGGGGCCCGGCACGCGCTGCCCGCGGAGCTGGCCGCGGGGGGCGCCATCGAATGACAAGAATCTGGTGGCCCGGGCGGTCCGGGAGGCGCTGGGCCGGTCCCGCGGCGGGCTGTCCACCAAGATCCACCTGGCCGCCGACCGCCGCTGCCGCCCGGTCACCGGCATCCTGACCCCGGGCCAGCACGGCGACAGCCCGCAGTTCATCCCGCTGCTGAACCAGGTCCGCATCGCCCGCCGCGGCACGGGCCGGCCCCGCACCCGGCCCGGCGCCGCGATGGCCGACAAGGCGTACTCGTCCGCGGGCAACCGCGCCTACCTGCGCAAGCGCGGGATCACTGCGGTCATCCCGGTCAAGGAAGACCAGAAGAAGCACCGCCGCAACCGCGGCCGGGCCGGTGGCCGTCCGCCTGCCTTCGATGCCGGGCGGTACAAGGAGCGCAACACCGTCGAGCGCTGCTTTGGCAAGCTCAAGCAGTTCCGCGCCGTCGCCACCCGCTACGACAAACGCGACTACATGTACCAGGCCACACTCGACGTCGCCTCGATCCGGATCTGGCTGCGAGACCCCGTCCCTGATCTACGGGACACGGCCTAGGCGGCTGCCGCCTCGATCGCCATGGTGGAAGGGAGGCGATCCAGATGAGGGGCGCTGCCAGGCGCAGTTCAGTGGTGGCCGCGCCGGGACGGCCGGCGAGGGGCCGGCGGAGTTCCGGGCGCGGGCCGGGCGAAATCGCGCCCGGCGTGTTCTGGCTTTCCGCCAGCGGGTCCAATGTTTATTTCGTGCGGTCTGGGTTGTCGTGGGTGCTGATCGATACCTCGTGGCCGGACCGCAGCCAGGTGATTAAGCAGGCCGCCGAGCGGTTGTTCGGGGCAGGCACGCGCCCGGCGGCGATCCTGCTGACGCATACGCACAGCGATCACGCAGGCTCGGCGCTTGAGCTGGCGCGGAGCTGGGACCTTCCGGTGTACGTGCACCCCGGCGAGCTGCCGCTGGCCGCGGGGAAGTACCTGCCAGAGTACGGGGACCCGATTGGCCGGTGGCTGATCGAGCCGCTGATGCGCCTGATGCCCCGGCGTGCGGCCCGGATGGCGGCGAAGGCAAGCATCACCGAGGCGGCGCAGGCCTTCACTCCAGAAGCTGGCGTTCCGGGGCTTCCGGACTGGGAGTGCATCCCCACCCTGGGCCATACCCCGGGACATGTCTGCTTTTTCAGGCCCAGTGACCGGGTCTTGATCACCGGCGATGCGGTGCTGACCCTCAATTTCAATTCCTTGTGGGATCTGCTGCGGTTCAAGCAGCGGGTTTCTGGCCCTCCGTGGATCTCGACCTGGAACTGGCCGGCGGCGAAGCAGTCCGTTGCCGCGCCGCCAGGCTCGATCCGCAGGTGCTGGCGCCCGGCCATGGAACGCCCATGGCCAATGCGACGGCGGCGAAGTTGCGCGCCCTCGCCGAGAGCCTGAATGCCCGCCCTGGCCAGCGGAAGCAGTTGTGACGACGGGGATCCGGGCCCGGGCAGAAGGACGAAGGGCGCACGGCAGCGTGAACAGGCTCGCCGACGCCGAGAACCCGCTAGTCCAGCAGACGGCTGCGCGCCTCTGCCAGGGTTGCCAATCATCTCGTGAGCAGGTGAAGCGATTGGTGTCCTTCGTGCGCGACGACATCAAATCTGGCCTTTCCCCGGCCGCAGACTGGACGTCCGCGCCGCAGACGCAGCAGTTGGGATCGGACAGTGCACCACCAAGGGCACCCTGCTCCCCGCTGTGTGCGACGCGGCTGGAATCCCGGCCCGATCGCACTTCGCGCCGATCCGCAGGAGCATCCAGCGAAGTCTCTATACGGGGCCTGTGGCACCTGCTGCTACCCCGGCACCTGTCGCACTCCTGGCTGGAAGCAGACGCTGACGGGCGATGGCGGAGGGTCGATGCCTACATCAACGACGACGCCTTCTGCCAGGCGGCTGCACGCGAGCTCGAGCGGCACGGCTGGCCGCAGGGATGCTCTCTGGCCGGCACCTATCGCGGCGGGGAAGCCATCGACCTTGACGCCGGGCAGTTCATCCAGATGGAAGCCGTGGAAGGCGATGACGGCGTCTGGACCGAGCCGCCGATTATTACCAGAGCACTCACTACCGGAACCGGGCCGCACCGATAAGAGCCATGCACAACCGTCACGTCATCTCAAGCGTGAACCGCAGGATCGAGTCACTTCGTCAGGCCGCGCTCGCCAACCGATCCCCGGGGCCTAGCACAAGACACGCGTGATTCAGCTACGACTCCGCTGCGATGTGAGGAGCACATCAAACTCCATCTGCAAGCCTCCGCCGCTACGCACTCGATCAACAATTACCGTCCATATCGCCCGGATACGCGAGCAGCCATGACTGCCGAGTCAACTGCGGTCTGCGATCAGCAGACCGCAGAGGGCACAGGTTGTCGCGTTCTCGGGGAGTGCAGCGTCTGGGGCGCGCGACTGACAACATGTCGGCTGTTGCCCGCCAGAAAGCTGCTGGACGACTATGCGCAGTTCGCGCAGGCTTGCCGGGACTCTGCCAGCGGCATCGCAGATGCGCGCGGCCCCAGATCCCCGGGCTCGCACCGGGTGGTCTGGGGCCTCACCGCACGTCCTCCGGTTCCCCTGCGGGCTTTCCTCCGGTTTCCCGTTTGCCCGCCGGGCTCTCCCCCTTCGCCCGCCGTCCCCTGGTTTCCCTTCGTCCGGCGTTCTCCGGTTCGGTCCCTTCGGCCGCTGCCCGGTTCCGGTTCTCCGTCGGTTTCCCGCCGGGTTCCCTTCCCTGGGCCATCTTCACGTTAGCGCTGCCGCGGGCCGGTTCCGCAGGCGCAGGTCCCGGGCGGCAGGGACCAAGGTCACCAGTCCTGCCGCGACCACCTCGCCTGGATCACGCGATCCGCCCGCACTGCAGATGGGCAGCGGCCGGGCACGATGGGATGCCGCCGCAGAATCGCCTGTTACCAGCGGCCGCGAGCGCAGCACATCGCCGCGCCCGAACCGCCAGGGCGGTTCACGCACGTGACGCAGCTCGTACGGCAACGACGCAGCGTGACAGGCGGGCGGCGTCACTGCGCTGCGCCGGCCGACGGGACCGGGGCCCGGTCCAGATCGTTTCCTCCGGCTGGCCTTGCTGGCTCGCGTGGCTTTCTGCGCTCACCTGGCCCGCAAGTACTGGCGGATCACCTCACAGACGCTGACGTGCTCCTCGGCCGCGCGGATCAGCGGGCACGTTTGAGTTCCGGGTCCAGGCACCCGAGGTAAGCCGTCGGCGATCGGTGGTTCTGCCCTACCGTCGGTGTATGCCTGCCAGGAACCGGCCCGCCCCCGAGGACACCGTGACCGTCCGCCGTGTCCTGCTCGACGGGCTCGCCCGCGACGCCGACATCTTCGAGCTGGTGAGCGAGCTTGCTCCCATGCACCCGCGAAATAACACCTTCCCCGGCGAGGTGTTCCTTCACGTCGCCGCGGACGCGCTGAACTGGTGCGGGGCCAGCCGGGCCGACCCGCTGCCCTTGGCGGGGCTACGCGAGCGGTTCCTGCCCGAGTGCACCTTCCGTGGCCGGGAAAACAAGAAGATCCAGTACGCAGCGCTGGCCGCAGCAGCCCTTCAAGGCGGAACCGAACCGGACCTGCTTGATGAGGTGGCCTGGTGGCAGACCGACGACTTCTGGCAGTACGCCCTGTTCGCGGCAGTCGCCTACATCCGCGCCGCCGCCAGCCGGGCGGGCGTGCCGGTGCGCCAGGCCTGCCAGGACCTGGCCCACCGCCCTGGCCACCCGGCGCCATAACAACCACTTCGGTACGCAGTGGAAACGGTCATCTGACGATGGGGCGGCCGATCATAACGGCGGTTCGCGCGTGCTGGCCGTAACCAGCCAGCAGTGACGCAGTGTTACTGATGCCCGATAGCGCAAGCGGCCTGCCGACTATGAGCTCGGGTCTCTGACGGCCTCGTCGCCGCGACCAGCGCACCGATCGGCGCGATCTGTTCTTCTTTCCGGATTTGGCAGGGCGCATCGCGGCTGGGATGCCGGTTATCTGATCGCGGTGGCGAGCGGTTAGGACGAACCAGGCGATCGGTCTTGGAGCCGGACGTTGGGAGGACCGCCTCACCGCTGTCCGGTTAGCGGGGTCTGCTATGGACGGATGCGCACGGGGTGCGGCGTGACGGGCGGCGCCGTGGCAGGGCAAGAAGTATGTGGGGATCACCATGTCGCGCGTAGCGGTTTGTCAGGTGCTGCCGTTCACCGTCCGTGCTTTGCGCAGGCGACGGAAAGCCGTTGGTAGAACCAGACGGTCTGGTATCCGTCGGTCCCCTGCGCGGTGAGTAGCGCGACGGCTAGGTCGACGTAGGCGGTGCCGGCGGTGCGCAGGTCCGGCCAGCGTGAGCCGGCGAACTCGGCGCGGATCTTCCGGTAGTCGGCGGCGGAGACGTCTTGCGTGCTCAACGGGTACGCGCAGGCGACGAGGCCGCTATCTTGCGGCGCGCCGTGGTGGGTACTGCCGAGCACGCCGATGAGCAAGGCGGGGATCACTGCGGCGGTGCCGATCATGTAGCGACGGGTGCGGGTGGAGAGATTCCTGATCGTCGGCGGCCGGTGTGCGGCGAGGCGGTCGAACATGGTGGGAGTTCCTTTCTTCCTGGTTCGCGCTGGCGTGCGCGGATGACTGGTTTTACGGTGTCCGGCGGCCCGGCTGACCGCCACACATGCGGGCCCACAGGACGGCCACGTAACGGCCCACAGGATCTGCGGCTGGCTTGGGCGGCAAGAGATGGTGAGGATGGCTTCAGGGCCCGGTTAACCTCGCCGGGTGGCCCGGGGGAATCTCACCCCCGGGCTCCCACAGAACGGAGCGTGAAAGTCTCCCTTCACTCCGCTCGTCTCATCCATAACCTGATGAGAGGTCGGGCATCCAGGCCCAGTGGGCGAACATGCGTGGCTGCCTTTCGGTCAGCCTGGCCCACCATCTCAGGGCTTTCCTGAATGGCCGTAGCCGTTTGTACTTCCGCTGCGCCCAGCGCACCAGGTAGGTGTTGACGCGCTTCAGCAGGCGGTCCAGCGCGGTCCTGTAGTACCTGCCGTAGTAGGTCATCCATCCTCTGACGATGGGGTTGATCCACGCGGCGAGGTCTTGCAGTTCCGTGGCGGTGCGCAGGTGGATGCGCCAGGAGCGGACTTCCTCGCTCATTCTGTTGAGGGCGTCCTTGCTGACCGCGGGCAGGAACCCGGTGAACATGCTGGTTCCGTCCCGGTTCGGGGCGTTCCTGGCGCGGAACGTGTAGCCCAGGAAGGTGAACGACGTCTCCGCGCAGTCGGCGCGGCGGCGCTTCCCGTCCTTGCAGTACACGATCCTGGTCTTGTCGGGGTGCAGTTGCAGCCCGACCCCGGCCATCCGCTGCTCCAGCGCGGCCAGGACTTCCCTGGCCTGCCGCTCCGTCGCGCAGTGCACCACAGCGTCATCGGCATAGCGCTCGAATGTCACGGCCGGGAACTCGCGTTCCAGCCACAGGTCGAACGCGTAGTGCATGAACAGGTTGGCGATCACGGGACTGATCGCGGAACCTTACGGGGTCCCCTTGTCCCGTTCTGCCACCTGGCCATCGGGCATCACGATGGGCGCGGCCAGCCACCGCCGCACGTAGAGCACGATCCACCGCTGCTCGTGCGTGACGTTGGCCTGCACCGCCTTGACCATCAGGTCCCACGGCACTGAATCGAAGAACTTGCGGATGTCGAGGTCGATCACCCAGTCCCTCTCCCAGCACCGCTCGCGGCACCTGCCCACCGCGTCCGGCGCGCCCTTCCGGGGCCGGTAGCCGTAGGAGTCCTCATGGAAGATGGCCTCCGTTCTCGGCCCCAGCGCCATCGCGGCCACTGTCTGTGCTACCCGGTCGCCCACAGCGGGCACGCCCAGCAAGCGCGTGCCTCCCGAGGACTTCGGTATCTCCGCTGCCCGCACCGGCGGCGGGAAGTACGTGCCCGACGACATCCGGTTCCAGACTTAGACCGAATTCGGTCTAAATCTGGTTATGCCGAGTGGCCGATTATGCCGAGTGGGCGGTCCTCGGGGACCGCTCGGCCTGCTGGCAGCCGTGGGCGGCCCTGATCGGCTCGGCATAATCACAGGCCCTCGAGGAAGGCGAGAAGCGCGTCGCGAGGACGGTAGCGGCCGGGTCTGGTGTTGGGTGGTGTGGTACGTGCCAGGGCCTGCTCCTTGAGCGACATGTCGGCGTGCAGGTAGATCGCCGACGTCGTCTGGGTACTTTCGTGGCCCAGCCACAAAGCGATAACGGCAACGTCGACGCCGCTGTGAAGAAGGTTCATCGCGCAGGTGTGGCGAAGAGCGTGAGGCGAGACGGTCTTGGCAGCAATCAACGGGCACTGCTTCGCAGCCGTGATCGCGTACTCGGCGACGAGCCACTGCACAGCGTCGGTACTGAGCGGCCCGCCACGCGAGGTTACGAAGAGCGGGTCCGCTGACGAGGCGGCGCGCTCTTTCATCCATTCGCGCAGCACCTTCACGGTGTGGGCTGTCAATGGCGTCGCTCTGTCCTTGCGGCCCTTGCCGGTGCAGCGCACGTGCGGTCCGGAGCCGAGCTGGATGTCACCGCAGCAGAGGCCGGTCAGCTCGCTCACGCGCAGGCCGGTCTGGGCGGCGAACACCAGCAGGGCATGATCGCGCCTTCCGGTCCGGGTGCTCCGGTCCGGCGCGGCCAGCAGCGCATCGAGCTCCTCGGGTTGGAGGAAGCTGACGTCGCTGCGATCGTGTCGCTTGCCCGGGATGGCCAGGACGCGCTGGATCAGCTGGGCGTGCTCTGGATGGCGAAGGGCGGCATAGCGGTAGAGCGAGCGGATGGCGGCCAGGCGGGCGTTGCGGGTGCGGGCGCTGTTGTGCCGATCCTGCTCGAGATGGGTGAGGAAGGCGCCGATCAAGGTGGCGTCGACGTCGGCCACGTCCAGCTGAGATGGGGCCTTCCCGGTGCGGGCCTGGGCGAAGGCGAGCAGCATCCGAAGGGTGTCGCGATAGGCGGCGACCGTTCGCGGGCTGGCCTGACGCTGGGTGAGCAGGTGCTCGGTGAACCAGGCCTGAACCGTGGGGGCGAGCGCGCTCATCGCCGGCCTTCTTCGAAGCGCTCGAGCCGTTTTGCCGCCAATCCGAGCAGCTCCGGACAGGCATGGAGGTAGATGTAGGTGTAGGCGGGATCGGCATGGCCGAGATAGGCCGAGAGCACCGGGAGCTTGCCCTCTGGGTCAGCTCCTGATCGGTGGAAATCCTGCACACTGGCCGTGGCGAAGCCGTGACGCAAGTCGTGGATCCTCGGACGGCCAGCCCCTGGCTGGGCTGCCAGCCCGGTATCCTCCACGAGCTTCCGGAACACCTCGTTGACGCAGACGTAGAGCAGCCTGGTTCCCCGGGTGGAGACGAAGAAGCTCGGGGCCCTGGGTCTGGGGCACAGGCGGTCTCGCACCTCGGCGTAGCGGCGCAGTGCCGCGACGGTGGAGCCATGCAGCGGGAGCCGGCGATGTTTACGGAACTTGGCATCGTTGATCTCCAGCTCGCCGGCACGTAGGTCGACATCGCCCCGGTCGAGCGCGATCGTCTCTCCCACTCTCATGCCGGTGCAGCTCAAGAGGCCGAACAGAGCCTCGTAGGTCGCTCCTCGCAGGGCCGGCCGCAGGGAAGCGGCGGCCCCCACCAGGCGGGTGATGTCCGACGGCGAATACAGATAGGGAGTGCGCCGCGGCCGCCTGCAGGCAATCAGCTCCAATGGGGGCACCTCGACCGAGGAGTCGATGCCGTGCAGGTGGCGGGCAAGGCCGCGCACCGCGCCGAGCCGATCCGACCAGCGGCCCGCGGATGCCCCAGCGGGCGCGGTCGCCCATGCCACGGCAGCCTGAACGGTAATCGTGCTGGACCCGGAGCGCTCGAGATAGCCGAGGAAATCGGCCAGCAGGCGGTCGTAGCCCTGGAGCTTGAAACCGAGCCCGCGGCGGATGGCCAGGTAGTCGGCGGCAGCCTGACGGAACTGGTGGCTCATCACCGTGCTCCGGGCCACGGCCGGGCGATGCTCGCCAGAGCGGGCAAGTCGTCCTTCGCGTACAGGCCCGAGCTGGCCACTAGGCGGTGGCGCAGCACCTGACCGATCTCGTAGAGCGGCGCGCCTGCTCGTCGCATGGCCGTGGCGGCGCTGTGCCGCAGCCGGTGTGCGCCCACTGGGTCCATCCCGGCTCGCCGGCACGCCGCTTGGACCACGCAGGTGACGGCATGCGGCAACAGGGGACCATAGGGGGCCTGTACCTGCAGGAACAGCGCACGGTGCTCGTTCCGCGGGCGGCCTTTGCGGCAGTAGCCGGCGATGGCCTCTCCGACGTCGGCAGGGAGCGGCAGCCGGTCCTTACGGCCGCCTTTGCCGCAGACGGTGATCTCGCCCGCTCGCCAGTCGATGTCGGCGAGCTGGAGCGATGCCACCTCGCTGGCCCGCAGCCCCAGGCGAGCCAAGATCGTGAGGATGGCGAAGTCGCGCCGGCCAGCTGCGGTGCGCCGGTCGCAGCTGGCGAGCAGACGACTCACCTGCGCGGGCTCAAGCGCCCGGGACCTCCCGCTGTCCCGCCAGGGAATCGCCCGCGGGACCGCGTCGGCAAGCGAGACGCTCGTGTGGCCCTCCAGGTACAAGAACCGCATCAGCACCCGCACGGCGGTCACCAGGTTCTTGGCCGATCCGATGCTGCGCTGAGGGCACTCAGTAAGAAGGAACGTATTGATCTGCTGCGGCTCGAGCCGCTCGAGGCCGCAACCCTCAACTGCCGGCTCTGGTGCGCACGCGCCCAGGAACAGCCCTGCCAGATGCCGGTAGCTGGCGATGGTCGCAGAGCCAAGGCCCCGTTCCGTGGCCAGGTAGCCGACAAACTCCACGAGCAGCACTTCAGCCGGGCTGCCCGGAGCAGGCGCCGCCGGCGCTGGAACGATGCCCAGCCCACGCAGGTAGCCCAGCAGGGGAACCAGGGCTCGCGGCGTCGTCCACCGGACCTGACCACGAGCCCGGCGGTGGATCAAGAACTCCTCAATCCGCGCCGAGCTCAGCTGAGCCGGCGGCAGGTCACGCCCATCCAGCCAACGGCTGAGGTCGGACATGAGGTACATGTGCTCCGGCGCCGTCCACGGTGAGTAGCCCTGCCTGGACAGCTCTCTTCCAAAGCCTTCCGCGTACGGCGCGAGCGCGCCCGTCACCTGCGGCCGATCGGGTTTCTTCATGATCGCTTCCTCCTCCCAGGAACTGCTTGCTGTGAGGGGAAGCTTGCCTCAGTTCAGTGCGCCAGGATTATGCCGAGTCGCTCACCCGTGCCCGAACCCCTGAGCTGGAAGGATCCGCACCGAGGACCGCCCACTCGGCATAATCGGCCACTCGGCATAACCAGACTTAGACCGAATTCGGTCTAAATCTGGAACCGGATGTCGTCGGGCACGTACTTCCCGCCGCCGGTGCGGGCGGTGGAGATACCGAAGTCCTCGGGAGGCACGCGCGTTCTAGGCGTGCCCGCCGTGGGCGACCGGGTGGCGCAGACAGTGGCTGCGATGGCGCTGGAGCCCAGGACGGAGGCCATCTTTCACGATGACTCCTACGGCTACCGGCCCCGGAAGGGCGCGCTGGACGCGGTGGCCGCGTGCCGCCAGCGGTGCTGGGCGAGGAACTGGGTGATCGACCTCGACGTCCGCAAGTTCTTCGACTCGGTTCCATGGGACCTGATGGTCAAGGCGGTGCAGGCCAACGTCACGCACGAGCAGCGATGGATCGTGCTCTACGTGAGGCGGTGGCTGGCCGCGCCCATCGTGATGCCCGATGGCAGGACGGCGGAGCGGGACCGCGGGACTCCCCAGGGGTCTGCGGTTTCACCCGTGATCGCCAACCTGTTCATGCACTATGCGTTCGACAAGTGGCTGGAACGCGAGTTCCCGGCCGTGGAATTCGAACGTTACGCCGACGACGCCGTGGTGCACTGCGCGACGGAGTGGCAGGCCAGGAAGGTGCTTGCCGCCCTGGAAGAGAGGATGGCCGAAGTCGGGCTGGAACTCCACCCGGACAAGACCAGGATCGTGTACTGCAAGGACAGGAACCGGCGGCGCTCGGACTGCGAGCACACGTCGTTTACCTTCCTGGGCTACACGTTCCGCGCCAGGAGAGCCCTGACCGGAGACAGGACGAGCATGTTCAGCGCGTTCCTGCCCGCGGTCAGCAGGGACGCCCTCAAGAAGATGAACGAGGAAGTCCGCGCCTGGCGCGTCCATCTGCGCACCGCCACGGAACTGGATGAGCTCGCCGCGTGGATCAACCCCGTTGTCAGAGGGTGGATGACCTACTACGGCAGGTTCTACCGGACCGAGCTGGACGGCCTGCTGCGGCGCATCAACACCTACCTGGTGCGCTGGGCCCGACAGAAGTACAGGCGGCTCAGGACATACAAGAAAGCCCGCAGGTGGTGGGACGGGCTGACCGCAAGGCAGCCGCGACTGTTCGCCCACTGGGCATGGATGACCGAATTCCAGAACAGCCTATAGATGAGACGAGCGGAGTGAAGGGAGACTTTCACGCTCCGTTCTGTGGGAGCCCGGGGGTGAGATTCCCCCGGGCCACCCGGCGCCCCGTGACCCACCGGG
>Ga0208324_1000868_pt1 | contig 12390 bp, 11 predicted proteins | sample Sb_taG_2_FD_187707 | JGI IMG/M metagenome (GOLD analysis project Ga0208324, IMG submission 187707) | Peat soil microbial communities from Weissenstadt, Germany - Sb_50d_5_LS metaG (SPAdes) (version 2) | ecosystem: Environmental > Terrestrial > Soil > Wetlands > Peat | place: Germany... | reverse complement strand
CGGAATATGACCGCGTTGCCACTCATCAGGTCGACGCACGTCAATCACATGTGCTCCCCCCTCGATCATGGTTTTGGCTTCATCAGTACCAATGGATTTAAATGGGTAAGTTTCATTTTGATCGTCACTGTATGGCATTTTCTTCCTTGTTCTCGCTTTCATATTGTTCTAACCAGAGGCGGCCATATGTGGTTGGTATGAGTACATATTCGTCTCCGACGAAGCTCATTGTGAGCAAGCCCTGATCTTCCATCTCGCGAAAGTCATCTGTAACCAGAAAATAGTTGTCCACTAAATGTGACGCGTCGCTTTCTGGCAATTGTCTCCATACGAGGAGTTCACGCATGACAGCGGCATACTTGGAGCTACTATCATCAATTGCTCTCACGGGCGTTCTCCTTGATCTGCATTGTCATGAGTGGCAAATCTCTTATATCGTCAACTCTGGATTCATTGTCGTATTAGGCTTAACCTAAGTGTATCAAATCCAGGCTAGTTGAGCAAGTGACACAATGTTTCCTGATTGTGTTCTGTACTCGACGGCAAGCCGGAACTATGTTATATAAAAGGAGAGATACATATCATGAGGGAGACTGAACCATGCAGCCAGATTCTACGCAGCCACCAATTCAAGCAAGTACAGTCGTTCGCAATATAGGACAACTCGTTACTATTGCGCAAAAACCCATTGTCGGAGCAAGTGGAGTTTTGCAGGTAATTCCTGATGCTGCCATAGCAGTACACGATGGAGTAATTGTCTGGATCGGTCACGATAAAAATATAGAATTTATGTTCGATATTAATCATAGGTTTAGAGATGACGATATCACCATCATTGATGCACAGGGTGTAGTAGTCACTCCTGGATTTGTAGACTCACACACACACCTTGTGTTTGCTGGAGATCGGTCTGAAGAATTTCATCTTCGGAGAGCAGGATTAAGTTATGGTGAATTGCTCACCCAGGGTCGAGGTATCCTTACTACTGTGAATGCTACGCGTAGTGCGGATACTGAATTGCTAACAGAGATGGCAACAATCAGATTACAAACCATGTGCCGATATGGCACTACAACGGTTGAGGCTAAGACAGGCTATGGTCTTGATATGATCACTGAAGCAGCTTGTTTACGAATTCTCAATAATCTCAATGCACTGGAAACCAGCCCTTCATACGAATATAAGCGAGTAAGAGTTGTGCCGACATTTCTCGGTGCTCATGTTATACCGCCAGAGTACAAGGAACGACGAAGCGCCTATGTTGATTTGATTGTTGAAGAAATGTTACCCTCATTTGTTGGGTTAGCACGCTTCTGTGACGTATTCTGCGAACGAGAGGCGTTCTCTGCAGAAGAGTGTCGTCGAATTCTTGAACGTGCTAAAGAATTAGGCTACAAGCTAAAAATTCATGCAGATCAATTAAGTCCTTCAGGTGGTGCAAAACTCGCTGCTGAGTTGGGTGCCATCTCCGCCGACCATCTTGATCATGCTGACGATGCTGATTTAGATAGAATGCGTGAAGTTGGAGTGGTAGCAACATTGTTACCAGGTTGCTCCTACTCACTGAGAAGTCCTTATCCATCTGCGCGTCGTTTTATTGATCGTGGCCTACATGTTGCGCTGGCGACAGATTTTAATCCTGGAACTTGCTACTGTGAAAACATGCAAATGATACTGAGCCTGGCCATGTCTTCAATGGGTATGTCAATTGAAGAGGCATTGCGAGCGGTTACGATCAATGGAGCTCGCGCACTAGCTTTGCAAGAGGAAATTGGTAGTCTTGAAGTAGGTAAACGTTGCGAACTGGCTTTGTGGACGATTCGTGATTATCATGAAATTGGCTATCATTTCGGTGTCAATCTAATCCAATCAGTTTTGACAGTTTCATGATTTCTCTTACAGAAAACCAGCCAGAAAGCCCCGTCTCTTTAGAGCGGGGATGAATGGCTTTCCCGCTTGCATATTCTGTTGATGTATGTTATCATACAAACATGGACTATCAACACGAACAACATACCGTACACTTGATTGCGTATCATATCATCTGGTGTCCCAAGCGTAGACGCAGGGTACTGCAAGGTGCTATTGCTACCCGTTTGGAGCAACTTATCTCTGAGGTCTGTCTTGAACACGAATGGAAGATCATACACCTGGCTATCCAGCCCGATCATGTGCATCTCTTTCTTCGGAGCAACCCGTATACGATGCCTACGGATATTGCCCACGCTATCAAAGGACGATCTTCCCATGTCTTGCGAGAAGAGTTCCCTGTTTTGAAGAAATTGCCAAGTCTGTGGACTCGTTCTACATTCTACTCGACAGCAGGCAATGTGAGCGCGGATATCATTCAGAAGTATATTGAAAGGCAAAGCAAAGTCTAATGGTGATCTTTGAGTACAAGCTAGATGGCTCCAAGAAACAGTACGCTGCTATCGAAGAAGCTATGAGAGTAGTCCAGTTCATCCGCAACAAGTGCTTGCGCTTGTGGATGGACGAGCAAGGCATTTCTAAGAATGACTTGCAAGTCTATTGTGCTGTACTCGCAAAAGAGTATCCTTTTGCGACTCACCTCAACTCACAAGCTCGTCAAGCGAGTGCTGACAGAGCGTGGTTTGCGATCTCCCGCTTCTATGACAACTGCAAGAGCCACAAGCCAGGAAAGAAAGGCTATCCCAAATTTCAGCATGATAACCGCTCAGTCGAGTACAAGCAAACGGGTTGGAAGCTCGAACCTGATGGGAAACACATGACGTTCACCGATGGCTGTGGCATTGGACGCTTGCGGCTCGTAGGCAATCCCAAGCAGAGGATTGCAGATTTCTCTACAGAGCAGATCAAACGAGTTCGGATTGTACATCGTGCTGATGGGTATTATGTGCAATTCGGAGTCAAAGCAGAGCGAGTCATTGAACACGTTCCTACAGGAAAGCAAGTGGGGATTGATGTAGGACTGAAAGCCTACTATACGGACTCTGAGGGCAATACAGTAGAAAACCCTCGCCATTATCGCAAAGCAGAACAGAAATTGAAGCGGTTGCATCGGAATGTCTCTCGGAAACAAAAGAAGAGTAGCAATCGCAAGAAAGCCAGAAAACAGTTAGCAAGAGCGTGTCTAAAAGTGCAACGGCAGCGTGAAGACTTTGCCCGTAAGATGGCAAGCACGCTCGTCTCATCTCACGATTTGATTGCCTATGAGCAACTTCAGATACGCAACATGGTCAAGAACCATCATCTTGCCAAGAGTATCCATGATGCGGGATGGGGAACGTTCATCTCCTGGGTGAAAGCCTATGGACTGATGCACACTATTCCCATCATTGCTGTAGCACCACAGTTCACCAGTCAAGAGTGTAGCGCATGTGGAGCGATGGTGAAGAAGTCTCTGAGTGTGCGTACCCACATCTGTACAAGTTGTGGAGTCATCTTGGACAGAGACCACAACGCCGCTCTCAATATTCTGGCAAAGGCATTAGAACGTACCCTGGGGCACAGGGAAACGTCTTCTTCTTCGGAAGAGGGAAACGCTTCTGGACAGACTGCCTCTCCTCGCCTCTCCAAACAGAAGACGAGCAAGCGGGCTGGATGAAGGAAGAACCCCCGTCCATTTATGGCGGGGAGTGTCAGTCTACCAATGGTATGCGCTCTTAACCAATATTTTCCAGAGTGAGATCGGTGTATACTACAGCAGCGAGAAGCGTGTCCTCCCTCTGACGGTGACGACGTATCACTCAGCCGGAGATCTCATTGCTGAATATGGTAATTCCTTTAAACTGCTTATATGCGATGAAGTCCATCATTTGCCAGCCAAAACATGGGGGGAAGCAGCACTGATGACTCCTGCCCCTTTTCGCCTGGGGCTAACAGCTACCTATCCCGAAGAGTACGAACAAATAGGTGATCGATGGCGCCTCGTTGAGTTGATCGGGCCAATTGTCTACACGCAGCAGCTCGAGTCCCTCGTTGGGAAGCAACTCGCAGAATATCGTACTCAACGGGTGCGAGTAGACCTGACTCCTCAAGAGCGAGCAACCTATGAAACTTTGCATCAGACCTACCTGGGTTTCGTCCGTGAACGAGAATTGCAGCGAAAGTATGGAGCTGGCTGGTTGCGCGAATTGATGCGCCTTTCAGCAATTGACCCTCAAGCACGTTTTGCGATGCTTGCCAGGAGACAATTGCTGAACATTCTTGAAAGTTGTCAGGGGAAATTTGCGGCCTTGGAGGCGTTACTGCGTGAGCATGCGGGGGAACGCATTCTCGTGTTTACTGAATCGAATGCGGTCGCTTACACTATTGCGCGCCAGTATCTCGTGCCAGTAATCTCTCATGAAACGGGGGTCGTTGAGCGGAAGCATATTCTCGAGGCATTTCAGGCTGGACGTTACAGTGTGATAGTCACATCCAAAGTACTCAATGAGGGGATCGATGTACCAGAAGCGAAGGTAGCAATCGTAATAGGTGGAGGAGTGAGCAAACGCGAGTATTTGCAGCGACTTGGGCGCATCCTTCGTAAGAAAGAACCACTGCAGGCCGTGCTCATTGAATTGCTCGTCCGCAATACGATTGAAGAGGGAAAAGTGCAACGTCGTCAAGTTCCTCGGGAGAAACGTAATGTTAACAAGTGAGTTGATCAGGCCGAGAATGCGTATCCAAGGCACTAACTTACGTATTGAAATGGTGAATGAGCAAGATCCATCGTTGCAACAAAAAGCCCAAGATCTTATCTGCTTATTCAATCGTCATCGAAGCCAATCGCAAGCAGCATGGGAGGAAGCTGTGCGGGCATATGAAGGTACAAACGTTGATTATGTGTTTATTCGTGGACTTGCCAAAGTGCTAGCAGATGCTGCCATTTTCAAGCCACTCACGACACCTCTTCCTCCGACAACACTACGTGAACACATATTTTCATATGGCCCGGTTTTCGAAAAACCGGATATATTTCATCCCACTACTCGCCAGGAAGTACTCCGCGAAGTCGCAGATACGCTCGAACTCTCCCTGGGGGAACTTGACGAGTATTTGTTTGCCGATCGAGGTGGCTCCTATCGTCTTATGGATCCAGGCCCAGCATGGACTCCCTCAGCCTTACTTGCTCGTTACAACCTGGAATTAGCACGAGGGGCGCTCTACTGGGCATCGCATATCATTATAGAAGTGTCGAGCAACTATAAAGATCTATGGAAGTTTATCAAATTGTTTAAATTGATGTTTTGGGCAGAGCCAGGGCGAGATGGAGGGTACCGCATTGATCTGGATGGACCAATCTCTCCCTTTGTCTCTTCCACGCTGAGATATGGCAGACAATTGGCTGCATTTCTCCCTGCTTTACTTCTCTGCGATCGCTGGCAAATGCATGCATATGTACGTCCGCCGCAAGCACAAGGAGAAACTCTGTACCGGCTTGACCATACATGCTCACTTACGACCCATTTCAAATCCTCCGGCATGTTTGACAGCCGCCTTGAGGAAGATTTTGCCCATGAGTTTGAGCAGAAAATGGGCGAGAGGCGTGGACACTGGCGGATGCTTCGCGAAAGTGACGTACTGCTCCTGGGGGATATGGTCATGATCCCTGACTTTGCGCTGATTGACGAGACGGATGAGACCCGGAAAATTCTAATTGAGCTGGTCGGCTTCTGGCACCCGAACTACCTCAGACGAAAGGTTGAAAAGGTACACGCTGCAAACTGTGCTCATCTCCTGCTCCTGGTATATCAAGGCCTCAATGTGACAGAGGAGGCGTTCGAGGTCATCTTTTTTCAGAATAAACCGGTGCTTAAGGAAGTTATGGAGATGGTTGAGGCAATGGCAAACCGTATTTATGGGCCACGTCCAAAACAAAAGCGCAAAAAGAAAACGATTATCCCTGGATAGACTAGAAGACCTTTACAGGAGCAAAAGAGGAGATCAAAACGCTTATCAATACCACGTTCCATGCCAAAGGGGTTTTATAAGCATAAATTGCTGTTTGATGAGAACATGGCAACCCGCCAGAAATTTCCATCTAGAGGTATCTCCCGGATAACGAAATGGTAGGAATTAGAGCAATTTGCAATACTGCCCTCGACTTTTTCAAAGACCAGCATCTATCCCAAATACTGGCTCGTCAGCGAATGCCTGGCGCCGAGTAGTGCTCGCGGTGTCCCCTCGAAGATGACCATGCCGCCCTTATTGCCGCCTTCTGGACCCATATCAATGATCCAGTCTGCGTTGCGAATCACATCGAGATGGTGCTCAATCACAATCACTGTGTTCCCGCCATCTACCAGCCGGTTCATAATGGTGAGCAGGCGACCAATATCCGACAGGTGCAGCCCGGTCGTTGGCTCATCCATGACATAGATACTGCCCGCTTTGTGGAGTTCGCTGGCCAGTTTAATGCGCTGGCATTCTCCGCCAGAGAGGGTGCTCAAGGGCTGGCCGAGGGTCAGGTAGTCCAGACCCACGTCGCTCAGTGCCTGGAGCTTTGACTGCACTTCTTTGATGGTAAAAAACGCCAGGGCTTGATGTATCGTCATGCCCAGGACATCAGCAATGGATTTCCCATCTAACTTATAGCCCAGGACCTCATCCTTAAAACGCTTTCCGCCACACACTTCGCAAGGAAGCTTGACGCCCTCAAGAAAGCCCAGGTCGGTATAGGTAACGCCAAGACCCTGACAGTTAGGACAAGCACCCTTGGAGTTAAAGCTAAACAGACCCGCATCGACATGGTTCACCGCCGCAAAAGCCTTGCGCACGTCATCCATGATGCCGGTATAGGTAGCAGGATTGGAGCGGCTGGATGTACCTATAGCTTCTTGATCGATCACGACCGCCTCCTGGTGCTGGCGGAGGAAGGCTTCAGTGATCAACGAACTCTTGCCCGAACCGGCCACGCCGGTGATCACCGTTAACACACCGGTGGGAATGTCCACACTGACATCTTTCAGGTTATTGACCGTGGCGTGGGCAATCGGCAAGACACCGCTCGCCTGCCGGAAGGTCTCCTTGAGGGGCCTTTTGTGCAACAGGTGGTTGCCGGTGAGCGTGTCAGCTTTGAGTAAGCCAGCAAAGTCGCCCTCGTAAACGACCTGACCGCCTTCACTCCCGGCACGCGGCCCCATATCCACCAGATAGTCGGCCACTTTGATAACGTCTGGGTCATGCTCCACTACAATCACGGTATTGCCCTTGTCACGCAACTGCTCCAGGAGTTCGTTCAAGCGGTGGACATCGCGCGGGTGCAGTCCGACACTCGGCTCGTCAAAGATATACATGACATCCACGAGGCTGCCGTTGAGGTTCTTGACGATCTTGACTCGCTGTGATTCACCCCCGGATAGCGTGTCAGTTACACGATCCAGGCTCAGATACTCCAGGCCAATATCCACCAGGTGCTGGAGCCGCTCGGTCAGGGTGCGCACGATCGGTGCCGCCGGGTCTTTGAGATCCTTCACCACTTCCAGCAGCTCATCAACCTCCATCGCCGATAAATCGGCAATAGTGTACCCATTGATCCTACAACTCAGTGCCGCTTGATTGAGACGGGCGCCTTTACAGAGCGGACAGGGGCCGAGCTTCAAAAAAGGCTCGACCTGTTGCCGGATGCGAGGCGAAAGCGTCTGGATGTCCCGCGCGATGAACTTGCGATTGAATTTGTACACCAGACCCTCATAGGTGTTGTACGGCAGACCCGTATGTCTGCGCGGTTCGCTGTAGAGCAGCAGGTCCAGTTCCTCTGGTGTATAATCGGCTATCTTTTTGTCGTTGTCGAAGAAGCCAGAACGCGCATACAGATCGCGTTCCAGGACGACCAGTCCCGGGGCGATGACAGCTCCCTCGTTCAGCGATTTTGTGGTATCAATCAGCGCCTCGAGGTCAATGCCGATCTTGCGGCCCAGGCCATTACACTCCGGACACATGCCCAGGGGATCATTGAAGGAAAAGGCATTTGCAGAGCCCACGTAGGGTTTGCCGATGCGCGAAAAGAGCAGCCGCAGCACAGGCGCGATGTCTGTCACGGTCCCCACCGTCGATTGCGATCCCCCACCCAGGCGTTTCTGATCAACAATGACCGCCATGCTCAGGTTCTCAAGCGCATCGGCGTCTGGTCGAGGATAGCGCGGCAGCAAGTTGCGAATGAACATGCTAAAATTCTCAAATAACAGTCGTTGTGCTTCGTTGGCAATGGTGTCAAACACCATTGAGGACTTCCCCGAACCAGATACACCGGTAAACATGATGATTTTGCGTTTGGGCAGCCTCAGCGAGACATCCTTGAGGTTGTTCTCGCGGGCGCCACGAATCTCGATATATTCTTGAACCATGTTGATCTCTGTTCCCTCCGGATCTTTTTATCAGGCGTTCTCCTTTCTTGTGCTGTCGGAACGCCTTTGTTCAGACCCTTTGCGTCTCCGCTCCAAGCTGTACAAAGGAGCAGTATACCACAGACAGAAGGATGGGCAAAACTTCTTCTCATTCTTCCAGTCGTTGTGCTGAAGATGCACTAGGTGGCAAGGCAATCGGCGCGACGCCTCGAATGATCCAGCTTCGCGCCGATGTGCCCGTCACGAGAGCGTCTGATTCCCTGTCTGGTGGGAGCGTTGACGGTTGAAGCAGTTGGTCACAGTGATCATGGGAATGATGATCGCCAGCCGAGGCGGAGGCGACTAGGACTGAACCATCTGCCACAGGTTGCCATCGGGATCACGGAGGTCAAACCACTTGACGCCAGAGCCCGGGCCGTACAGGTCATCCTTCACTTCGTTGACCTTGACGCCCTTTGCTTTGAGCTCGTTGTATGCCGCTTCAATATTTGAAGTCGAGAGGTAGAGCCTCATCGTGCCAGGTCGCATATTTCCATGCATCGTCGACAGAGTCAGGGAGGCGCCTCCTCCTGGGGGTTCAAGAGTGACCCAGTGCTGATCGCCCTGCCCGTAGTCTGTGGTGACCTGAAAACCCAATTGCTCCGCGTAGAACATTTTGGCCTTCGCCATATCGGTGACTGCCATCATCACCAGCTGAATTTTTTCATGAGCCATTGTCATAACCTACCTTTCACCTGTCGTCAAACAGCGTGTTGTGTGTCCTTCTCGACTTCACCGCAGTCGGCTCGTTGAGCCAGACTCCAGTGGTGTTTTCGCGCGTCACTATTATGACGAACCATCGCGCAGAAATGTGACCGCTGGACGAATCTGTCACACCGGTCAGGTTTCGCTCGTCATTACTATAACGAAACGAAACGAGGGAATGTGACCGATGGACGAACACGAATGGCTGGCGAAGCAATTTGAGGCCGAGCGGACCCACCTGCGGGCGGTGGCCTACCGGATGCTTGGCGACCTGAGCGAGGCGGACGACGCCGTACAGGAGTCGTGGCTTCGCCTCAGCCGCTCCGATACGAGCGGCATTGAAAACCTGGGAGGATGGCTGACCACGGTGGTCGCGCGAATTTGCCTCGACATGCTGCGTTCGCGAAACTCACGGCACGAGGAATCGCTGGAGGCGGCTGTGTCCGAGACCATCGAGAGCCGCGAGGAGGGGATCGACCCAGAGCAGGAAGTGCTGCTGGCCGACTCAGTCGGGCTTGCGCTGCTGGTCGTTCTCGACACCCTACCTCCCGCCGAGCGGCTCGCCTTCGTGCTGCACGACATCTTCGCGGTGCCCTTCGACGAGATTGCGCCTATCGTGGAGCGTTCGGAGACGGCAGCAAGGCAGCTCGCGAGTCGCGCACGCCACCGCGTGCGGGGAGCGGAAACGGCGAAGCCTGCCGATCTCGAACGCCAGCGAGTAGTTGTCGATGCCTTCCTTGCCGCCTCGCGCACCGGAAACTTTGAGGCGCTGCTCACGTTGCTCGACCCGGACGTCGTGTTCCGACACGACCTCACAGCAGTGCCTGCAGGCGCATCACCGGAGGTCCATGGCGCGGCTTCCGTGGCCAGGCAGTTCTCAGGACGTGCTCAGGGCGCACGAACAGCTCTCGTGGATGGAGCCGTGGCAGCTATTGTGGCGTCGCGTAGACAGCTGTTCCTCGTCCTCAATTTCACGATCACACGCGGCAAGATCGTCGAGATCAACGTGGTCGCCGATCCTGCACGCCTGCGCCAGTTGCACCATGCAGTCCTCGACGACTGACGAACCGCCGCCCGTCAAACGCCGTGTGCCTGTTCGGCGGTCAAGCCCATGCTCTTTCGATCAACAGAGGGAGCACGACGAGCCGGATGCTCTTTGATGCTATTGCCCTGCGAACTCTTGGAGGTTCCTGATCCACGGGTTGTGCAACGAGATGGACTTTCCCGTGAACTGGCTCTGAGCCTGACTTTGACACTTGGTCATCTCATTGGCTTGCAGCCACGCCCAAGAAGCTGCAAACATCCTGATGAAGCATGATGAAATAGCTTGTGGCGGCCATTCATGCTATATTGCTTGCTGTTCAGTGCAGATTTCCATTGAAGTGGCATTGGAGAAGTAGTGGGATGATAATAAGAGCGTGGTATTGTGATGGCTCTGTGATGCTAGAGAGCCTTGAGGCCTTGATCGAAAGCTTTTTTGAGGCTATACTATAAGTGTCTCAAATAAGACGAGTGTAAAAAATGACTCGTCCCACATTGAGGGCCAGCTTCGTTATATTCGCTACGTGAATGAAAGTTGCGGAGAGGGATTACTAACGAAGATGCACTCCTACTTATGGCTCTTAGACTTTCACGATCTGTAGGAGTGAGCAGGAGCCGAGTACATGCAGGATATCAGGGATGTACTTGGCTCCAGTATTTTTGGGTGTGCAAGACCTACGACTTAAGAAAAGTCCAGTACATTGCTGAGCATACACCAAAAATAGAGGTTTCAAAGAGAGAATAGTAGGAAAAGTGACAGATAGATAATGTACTTCGAGGGCGAATGTATCAATATTGAAGTGAAGCAAGTTGCTGGCGAATCTCTTTCATGTGTTTAAAGCCTATAAACGATATACATCAGAAGATATGATTCGCCAGCTACATCCATGGTGATCCCGTTTGAGTAAATACGGGTGTCACCATAATATCAATTTCTCTTCCCTTACAATGTCAAACCAACGAGGTACCAAAGCATATCTTGAGCACGACCTGTAGCAGTACCAGGCTGCATATCCGCCGCGTAGGTATACAACGCATGACTATCGTAGAACACCTGCGCTCCATTAGGAGTCTGGTGTACTGTCAACAGCCTGGGTAAGGCCATCGAACTGGAAACCGTCATCATGCCTTGGGGAGCCAGGATAGGAGGCCAGCTCTTAGCACACTGACCCGTGCAGGTGGCTTTAAACATAGTATCAGCTCTGTAGTAATACACAGCATAGCCTTTATTCGTCATGAGTACGTTCACCTTATGGCCGTTAATAGTGGCCACTCCCGTATGAATGAACGCACCCATATTGCCACCCATTCCAGGAACGATAGTGATACCCCCCATCATGTTGTTATTATTGTTGTTCATATTGCCATTGTTATTCGTGTTCATCTTGCTTGTAGTCGTGGGTGTTGTGTACATATTCCCACTATCAGTCTTGGTATTCATGGCATTCTGGTTGTTCATGCTCTGGTTCGCAGTATTTGATGTTGTGCCTTGCATATCAGTTGCACCACATGCTACCAGCAAGACTGTGAGTAGTAACGTAGTTCCGATCAGTCCCAATGTCCGAAAAGCTTTCATGGATTCTTTCCTCCTACAGTGTCAAGTAACCTACTACATTCGTTATAACCATCATCTATAGCAAGGGCGACAATCGAGTACTGAGACGCTGACTTTCTTATCTACAGCGTTTCATTGTGTGTTTTCAGTATCCATTGTGTTTCGCCACTAACGATCATCACGACCCCTTTTTACAAGATTTGCGAAAGAGGACTTTTTCTCTATGAAATTCAGGTCCTGATCTGTCACACATACGACTTTTACGCGGACCAGACCTGTGCTACGCCACAGGCGCTGGCTGGGCCTACGGTGACGGTCATGAACGGCAGCACCACGGTTGCCAGCACGACTGCTGATGCCTCAGGCACCTACAGCTTCTCCAATTTAGCACTGGGCAGTTACACCATCACGGTTGCAGGCTATGATGCCAGTAATATGCACTACGTGGGAAGTCTCTCGTTCACACTCACTGGGAATGCTTCCAGCACAACCATTCAGACCTTGCCAGGGTAATCGCTTGTTGAAAAAGTTAAGAGTGTCTGCTACTATTTGAACTTAGGAAAGGTTAACATGCAACTATGGGATATAGAGACGACGATCCAGGAGAAATCGAGATTCTGGGAGATCGATACCAGTTACAAAGCCGTATAGGTAGTGGAGGTATGGCCACTATTCATCGTGCTCGGGATTTACAGAAGGATCGTAATGTGGCTGTTAAAGTGCTACGTGAGATCTTCA
>Ga0208324_1000864_pt1 | contig 12421 bp, 12 predicted proteins | sample Sb_taG_2_FD_187707 | JGI IMG/M metagenome (GOLD analysis project Ga0208324, IMG submission 187707) | Peat soil microbial communities from Weissenstadt, Germany - Sb_50d_5_LS metaG (SPAdes) (version 2) | ecosystem: Environmental > Terrestrial > Soil > Wetlands > Peat | place: Germany... | reverse complement strand
CGGACCCGGCAGAACGGACACGGACGATCCCGCCGCGGCATCGGCTGACTGGCGCGACGAGGTTCTCAGCCAGGCCCGCCAGTCGTGGCAACCCGCACCCAGCTGGCCCGGCAACCCTGCCCTGCACCGGCCGCCCGAGTCCGGCGACCCCGACGCCGAAGCCGTGCTCAGTGAGCCAGACGTATCGATCGACTGATCTGCATCACTTTCTAGATGTTTAGGAGGAGAACATGGCAGCTGAAGACGGCCAGCCTGAGCCCGTCACGGCAGGCCCGGCCGCGGACGGCCTGATGGGCGACGCAGAACTCATCGAGCAGGCGCAGCAGCTCGGGCAACAGCACCGCGCCGCCGGGATCGCCCCGTTCGGCGACGCCGGCTACGTGTTCGGGGATGAGGGCAGCGCCCGGCTGCTCGGCGCACTGGGCGTGACCTCCCCCACCACGGACGACAACGCCCCCGGGCGGTTCCGCGTGGTGAACACCTACTGCGACGCCCTCGACGCCCGCGAGGCCGGCGATATCGAGCCCGGCTCATGACGGTTTCCCAGCAGCCTGGGCACCGCCCTGGCGTTCTCACAGCGTCCGGACCGAATACGGCCAGCCGATCCGTTCCGCGATCACCGTCGACGGCATGTCCGGGACCGTCCGCATCAGCTCCCGGATCCGCGGCTCGAACTCATCGGCCACCGACCCCGCCGCTATCCGCGCATACCGCGGCGGCCCATCCGACCGCAGCGCCGCGCGGACCGTGTTCCGGGAGACCTTCATGACCCGGGCGATCTGCTTGATCGGCAGCCCCTCCGCCTTACGCAGCCGGCGGATCTCTGCCCAGTCCTCCACTGAAATCACCTGCTTCCTCCCTGGCTCGGCTCGAGCCAGGCTCTCGGGAAGAAGGGTCAAAATTCGGATGCCACGCTGGGGTCAGTATTCAGCTTCCGTCGACACATCTGGGCGAGCGCGCCCCGATCCCTTACCTCAAAAAGCAGGCGGAGGCGCCGGGGGCGCGGCTGGAAGGACCGACGAGGGCCGACGCCATGCTGCTCGCTCCTGAGATCGGAGTAGCGGTCATCTTCGAAGCGAAAGTGCTCTCCGATATCTCGACTCACGTCACGTTCGACCTCGCGCGCAACCAGCTCGCCCGCAGCATCGACGTCATGCTGGAAGTGAACTCGGCGCTGCCTGCCCCGTTGAGCCTCCGCAAACCAGAGCGGACTTTCCTGGTGCCGTTGACACCCGCGCTCACGCAGCCCGGACGAGCCGGGGACGCGATCAGCAAGAGCAGGCTCTACGGCTGGCTCATGCCGGCTTACAAGGACCCGCGCAGCTCCTTGCTCCGCCACCTACCCCACCGCGACAGCTCCGAGTTGGCCGGAGCCGCCGAACGATTGGGGTGGGCGAGCTGGGAAGACTGCCACTCCGTGGCCCCGGGTGCCTGCTCGTGGCTTACAGCCACCCCGGGCACCGGGTGACGATGCGACCAAATTCGATCCCATCCATCCCATGGCCCCTTCGCGGCATGAGAGCGCGCTGTGCGGGTACCGTATCCGCCGTCTGAATTGCGGTCCTGCTGACTGTCCTTGGCCGTTCATACAAGGGGGTTGGCTCGCGGTGCGGAGGGAGACGCGGAATTGTCCTCGCCAGCGGCGGATAGCCAGGGAAAACCAGGCGAACGCCCGTTCCCGGACCGGCCCGAAGGAACGGACTCCCTGCCCCAGATTGATCATTTCCTCGTGCTCATGATGGAGAACCACTCCTACGACAACTACCTGGGCATGCTCGGGCGGGGACCGGGCGATCAGCCGCGGGGAGACGGTTTCACCATCGGCGCCGATGGTCAGCCCACGGCGGCCAATCCGGCGTCCGGCGGCGCTATCCAGCACGCCTTCCGCATGCCGACCACGTGCCAGCTGCAAGGCCAGCCGAACCAGGAATGGGAGCAGGCCCATATCCAGTTCGGTGACGGCCGCAACGACGGTTTCGTGACCTCGAAAAGCGGACCGGTCGCCATGGGCTACTGGACCGGCCAGGACCTGCCCTGGGCCTACTCGCTGGCCGCCACGTTCCCCCTGGCGGACCGCTGGTTCGCCCCGGTGCTCGGCCAGACCCAGCCGAACCGGCGCTACCTGACGGCGGCCACCTCGGCGGGCATGGTCGATGACATCCTGCCGGAGAACCTCATCCCCCCGCCCGCGGGGACCATCTTCGACCGGCTGGACGCCCACACGATCCCGTGGCGGAACTACCACGCCAGCTTCCCGCCGACCAGCTACCTGTTCCTCGGCGACGCCATCCGCGACCACGCCAGCGTGGTCCCGGTCGCGCAGTTCTTCGCCGACGCGAAATCGGGCAACCCGCCCGGCTTCGCGATCATCGACCCGGACTTCGGCCGCAACTCGGAGGAGAACCCGCAGAACATCGTGCACGGCGAGGTCTTCGCCGCCTCGGTGGTCCAGGCCATGATGGCCTCCCCGGCCTGGCCGCGCACCCTGCTGGTGTGGACCTTCGATGAGGGCGGCGGCTACTACGACCACGTGCCGCCCCCGCCAGCCGCCGCCCCGGACGACATCCCGCCCCTCCCGCCGGCCCGCCACTACGACGGGTTCGCCCGGTACGGATTCCGCGTGCCCGCAGTCGTAATCTCCCCGTGGAGCCGTCCCGGCCACGTGACCAGCGTGGTGCACGACCACACCTCGATCCTGGCCATGATCGAGCGCAAATGGAACCTTCCGCCGCTGACCCGCCGTGACGCAGCCGCCGCCGACCTGTCCGACTTCCTGGACCTGACCCGGCCCGCCTTCGGCGACCCGCCCCGGCTGGCCGAGCCGCTCGCCGGGCCCGCCCAGACCGCCTGCGAGACCAGCGGCCCCGGCCGGATCCCCCGCCCGGATCAGTGACAACAAGCTAGCGAAACCAGCACCATGCCAGGCCCGGCGGACCCGGTCCGCGGCATGAGAGTGAGACCTGAGTTGGGCCATGATTTGAACGTGGCTGGTACTGCCGGGCCGCTGACCTGCTGGTTTGCAGTTCGTGAGAGCTGAATTCGCGCACTAGGCGGGGCCGTGAAATGGCCCGAGCCCGCGACCCGGCTTGGATCACGAGGCTTCGCTAGAAAAGGTCGCTATCACGGCTTCCGGCGTGATAATGGCAGCATGGATGAGGGATCGTCCGAGCCAGACATTCTTGAACAGGAGAGCAGGCTACGGCTGCCTCGTCTGCCTTCGCCTGGCTGGCGTCCCTCGCGGGGCGCCAGCATCCTGGCGGCCGTGACTCTGGCCATCGGACTGGCCGCCGGCTACGCGGCCGGCCACAGCCAGGCACCAGGCACCGCCGCCGCGCCCCAGAAGCCCGCCGCGCCGGCCGGTCAAGCCCGGGGGGGCGCCGCCTCCGAGACCATCATCGCGGTGGCGCCCCCAGCCTCAATCGGGTTCTTCCCGGCCCTGACGGAGGATCCGGGCACCTGCTCGGTACAGGCCGGGCGCGACCTCGAACTCGGCATCCCGATCACGAACCAGTCCGGGGAGACGGTCCTGCTTGAGTCGGTCAAGCCGGTGGCCCCCGTGTCCGGCATGCTCAAGGTGCTGTCCTGGCGCTGGGATCCCTGCGGCTTTGACAACGACGGACTCGTCCCGGATACGGTCGCGCTCGGCTCCGGCGAGACCACCTGGGTCACCGCTGTCGTCCAGCCCCTGGTCGCGTGCCCGGGCCCCGCTCCCTTGCAGTTCCAGGTCACCTACTCCATCAACAGCCAGAAAAGCACTTCCAGCCTGCCCGGCTTCCCCGACCTGAGCGCCGTCCACTACAGCGGCTGCCCAAACCCCGCCACCTAGCACACGCCCCAGTCCGTCCGCCTCGCTGTCCCAAATCTTCAGCCCCATGTACTGACTTGCGCACTAGGACGACCCAACTCGGGGAAGCTTGGTGACGGTGACGGGGGAACGACGGGAGGGTGAGTTGCTCATTTGTTTCTATAATGCCAGCCTCGTCGGGTGATCTTGCCCTATGCCTGCGCCGAGCGCGCTCCACGCGGCATGAGAGTAAGCGAGGTTAGGCGACGTTGTTATGCGGAATATGCAGCTGGCCAGACCTTGCAGGGTGCCTTCCTGTCCGCGTCGTTCCTTGAATGGCATCGCTTTCTGGTGACCTTGGCATGAGCGTTGGCCGGGTAGTCTTGGCTCGCTGACGCTCAGCTACCAGCCGTGCGGTGATGTCCCGGCTCGCTGACAATCTTCGCGACCTTGGCTGGTGGCCGACGCTTGCGGCATGTTGCCGTGTTCCGCAGCCGGTCATTGCGGGTAGGCACGGTCGACAACCGCCAATAAGAGGCGTCGCCATCCGCGCGGACCGTGCCACTCAGTCCGGGCGCCCGCACAACGGCGTGAATGCCGGTACGGGTCCTGAGCAAGTACTCATCACCCTGCGTTGCTCTGGCCGCGCTGCCGGATAAGCGTTTGACTGTACGAGTGAATGCTGCAGCGCACACCTTCGTCGTGCAGGCCGACCTGACGAGGCTTGCCTGTGACGTTGTCCTGGTTCCGACTGATGTCTTGCTCAACGTGACGCCTCACTGGAAGAGCCTTGGCCAGCCTCGCAAGCCGCCTGGCTGGAACAACTTGGGCGTCCGAGTCACGAGCGCAACCTGCGATCCCAGCCACGGGCAAAGCCGCTTTGTGCAGTGGGTCAACACCGGGAGCCACCCGTCGCTCGCGGACGTGGAGTGGCTGATCGAAGGGGTCCGGCAGGCACTCGACGCCGCTGGAGACACCGTGCACGACAAGCCAATCCTGAATGCCCGGGTTCGTCCGCTCGTGGGCCTACCATTGTTCGGCACTGGCGCTGGCGGGTATGACGCGGTTCGCGGCGAAGTACTGGACGCGATCCTCACCGAATGCGAGGCCGCAGCTGGGCGCCACGGGTACGACGTCGTCATTGCGTGCTGGCACCGCTCGGATTACGCAGCGTTTCAGGCCCGGCGCCTCGGCTGCGGTACTGATTCCCCGGCTCTGCCTGACCGGCTGATGACCGAGGCAAGGCGGCTCGGTGACCTCGCCAGGACCGGTCAGCTTGCCCTATTCCTCGGTGCCGGCATCAGCCAGCCCGCCGGGCTGCCGTCGTGGGCCGAGCTGATCCAACGGCTCGCGGAAGATTCACCCTCGTATGCCAACCGGTCAGAGGAACTTCAGCAGATCCCGGCCATAGATGCGGCTCGCCTTCTCGAGAAAGACCTCGGGAAACAGTTCCGTGTCAGTCTGCGCCGTGAGCTGAGCCGGCCTCTGCACGCCGTCGGCCATGCCCTGCTGGCGTCACTACGCACGGCTGAAGCCATCACGACCAATTTCGACGCGCTGTACGAACAGGCGTGCGCCGCGACGTTCGACGACCGCCCACGCAAACTGCCCTGGCAGAAAGCCGAGCCGGGCCAGGCCTGGTTGCTCAAGATGCACGGGGAACGTCGACCACGGGCACCTGGTGATCAGCCGGGATGAGTACCTAGCCTACGACGCACTATGGCGGCCGCTGGCGAGCATGGTCCAGGCCGCGATGATGACCCGCCACATCCTATTCGTTGGCTACTCCCTTTCCGACGAGAATTTCGTCCGGCTGGGGCGTGACGTCAGCCTGCTCCTCGGCCGGATGAAACTCGATCGGGTGGTAGGAACCGTCCTGCCCCTGCGCCACGAGGCCATGCTCAAAGCACTGTGGGGAGAAGACCTGCAGATCGTGGCGATGGCAACGCCCGAAACGGCACTTTCCGCCGCGGCTAGGCTTCTCGACATCTTCCTCGACCGGGTGGCGATGAACGCAGCGTCGGAAGAGCATTCCTATCTACTGGACCCGCGCTACAAGGCTCTCATCGACAACCCCGACTCACTCGTCATCAAGAACCTGATCGAACTTGGACACGCCGTTAACAAAGAGCACGCCAACCGCTGGCGTGACGTCGCACTACTCCTCAAGCGCTACGGCTACCGCTCCTGACACGCTCGGGCAGCGTTGGCTTCGATGGAGAGATGCTTCCTGGTGTCGCCGATTCTGTCGGCGGGCCGGCCCGGTTGCGTACATGTGACGGCGCAGACAACCGTGTCTGGGAGCGCATAGGCTCAGGCGGCATCAACGCCTCGCGGCAGATGAGGGTGTAACGCGAACTGTCCGCAGCAGAGCCGTTCGCGGCGACCTGGCGGTGGGACTAACTGCTATGGGCGCGTCAGGTCCTGCCGATCGATACTGTCGATGATGACGATGCGAGCAGAGCCCGCAAAGCAGCGGCACGAGCTGTGCCCATATGAATCAGGCTAATGAACCCTATCGGAAGGGTGCCGACAGGCTGGAGGACGGATGGCTCTTGATGAGGAATATCTCAAGCATCTGTTGGAGCTCGAGTACGAGCACTCGCAAAGAGCCATTGATAAATTCGACGAATATCGCGCCCGCTTGAAGGGCTGGATGATCACTGCTGCCGCGGGAATCGCCGCTGTAGCATTTAGTGCGCACAATTCATCAATCTTCTGGGCCGGCGCGTTAATGATAATCTTCTTCGGTCTCTCCGAAATGTACTATATCGACATTCAAGAAGATGCGATAGCTCGGAATCGTGAGCTGGAGAGACTGCTCGACGCTCTACTCAAATCTGGAGTCAACCAAGACCATGAAGCGTACCAGTTCGGACTGGGGAAGGTCTTCGGTGGTGGCCGGATGCTAAAACTAAAGAATGTCCTCCCCTGGATGCTCTACAGGACTTTCAATCCATTTCTCTACGGGGGCCTTTTTAGTCTCATGATTGTGGCTGCCCTCGTTGTCCCACCATCTGGCAAGTGATTTCGGCCTCAGGGCCGGAGTCCCCTGGCCGCTCCGAGCAATCATGCCCGCGTACTCACCGGCTGACATGCCGAGGATGCCACAAACCGCCCGGCGGGTGGAGCGCCAGAACAACGCCAGTAGCCAAGCCGCGCACGACGCCGGAAATCGGCATTCGGTACGCTCCCCACACGGGACGACAAGACCGAATGGACGATTGCTGCCGCCGTTGGCTACATCCAGGCCAGCGCATAAGCATGCGACGAGGCAAAGCCACAACGCCCGCTATTCGGCATGACCGCGCACCGAGTGAACGCCAGAGAGCGCTGTCCGCGGTACCGCCCGGCCGTAGGGCGCTGTCGTCCGTCAGCGCGACTACAAGACTGCGCGCGGCTCGCTAGGAAGCGCGTCGTATCACGCTGTGTCAGCCTGGTTCTCGATCACGGCGTGGCCGGGCGAGTCCCTGGTGTATCTGCCCTTGAGAGTGCATACTCATGCAAAATACTCGTCACTTGGGGAACTGATGCAAAGCCCTTCACAAGACGCCCGGACTGAAGCGAATAACGAGCTACGCGAATGGGGCCTCGCGGATGTCATCGTGCTGGCTGTCACGGCCATATTCCTGTTCGTTGTCGTGTTCTGGGCGGCCCTTGCCGAGCCGCCGCTCAGCGGGACCAGTGTCGTCACCGTGCTCAGCTTGCTCTTCGTAATCCTCGCTAACCTCAGCCTCGGCGCGCTCGCGAGCGGTGCCGTGATCGAACTCCGCCATCCGGCCTGGAGCCGCTTCCGTGACGTCGATCACGTGTTCACTTACGTTGCGCTCGGCGCGCTTGTGCTGGTCGACGCCGGGTCCGCCTGGTGGCTGTTCTCGTCCGATTCAGGCGGACGCACCCGCTGGCTCTTTCTCGCCGTTGCGCTGGTCTGCATTGCCGCGGGCGCGTTGTGGGCATGGCCGGCCATGCTCTCCCCGCACCGCGATCGCAGATCCTCGCGGGCGCTCTGGCCGCAGCGTGCCGATGACGCCAAGCCGGATGAGCCATGGCCTCTGTTCACCCCGCTGTCGGCCTTGGTGGGGGCCGCCCTCGGAGTGGTCGTCGCCGCCGCCTATCTGGGCATCTCGGCCTGGCACGAGAACGCGGATGTGCCGGCCGCTCATCCGATGCCAGCCAGTCTTACCGGCATTCACGGCAGCTACGCCGCCGTCGGAGATTCTTATTCGGCCGGGGAAGGACTGCCGACGTTCGCGCCAGGCACCGCGACCACGCAGTGCGACCGCTCGGTGAGCTTCGCCTACCCGGATCTGCTCGTCAGGCTGCTGCGAGCCGATGGTTACCGGGCATCTTTCAGCTTCACGGCGTGCTCGGGTGCCCTGGTGCGCGATGTTGTCAATCTCGCCCATCGGCCAGGCGGGCTTGTCCCCCCGCAGGTCACAGGGCAGGTCCAACCCTCGGTAGGGCTTGTCACCCTCACCATCGGCGGAAACAACGCGATCTTTTCCAAGATCGTCTTGGCCTGCCTGACCTCAGGAAATTGCCTGGAGCAGGAATTCCCGCCACCGGGGGTCAACGAGGCTACCGCCACGCAGGTCCGGCCCGGGGAGCTGCTGACGCAGTGGGGTCCGGCGACCACCGAGGAGATCGGCAACGAAGATGCTGCGCTCTTCGCGACCTTGCGGCGAGACTTCCCGAATGCCCGCATCGTCGTCATCGGATATCCATACCTGTTCCCGAGCCAATCAGCGCCCGGCTTCCCGTTCTTCCCGCCGATGTGCGCGAGCATCTTGAACCGTCTGAGCGCCCGCGAACGCGCCGGAATCCGGACCTTGCAAGACGAGTTCAACAACCGCACCTACGAGGAAGCTGTTGTCTCCGGGATCGAGTTCGTGTCCCCGGTAGCGATCTGGGACGGTCATGAGCCGTGCGGAGCGAACGGCCAGTACACGAACTCGGTAAAACCCTACCTCAACTTCCCCAACCCTATCAACGGCGGATCTTTTCACCCCAACGCGGCAGGGCAGCAAACCCTCGCCGCCTTGGTGGCCTGTTACCTGGACCAGTATCCCGAGCCTCCGGACCCGTTCTCACCGGGCGCCTCGCGCATTCGTATTCTCCCCCCGCAACTGGTAAGCCCGGCACAGCTCCACATGCTTCCCCCTCCCGGCCTGACATCGGTGCCCGGCTCCCGTTCCATCCCCGGATGCTGAAACACGAATGGGTCTCTCTCCCCCCCGAGGTGGTGCCTAGATTCATACACCGAGCTGCATTGTCATGAGTCCGCTGCACTGACCATGCAACGGGTAATTTCGTACGGATCGGATTTACGACTAATAACACGGGCCAGACGACCTATGCAAGGAATCAAAGTATTAGGGTGATAGCGCCTTTCGTGCAGGCATTATGCCGGGACTTTACTTCAAAGTGCCCTGCCGGATGAAGCAGATGTGAGGGCATCCGCTCATCAGCATGTGAGTGAGACGCCAGAGTCCTGGCAAGCCGGTGACGGCCCGAACTCTACTTTCCGGTCGCGGCTTTGAACGTGGCCACCAGCTCGGCGGGCACCCGGCCGCGGTCCTTCACCTCGATGCCCTGCGCCTTAGCCCACTCGCGGACTTCGGTGCTATCCACGCCACCCCCTGGCGCCCTGTGCCCAGCCCGGGCTGGGCGCCGGGCGCCGCCCCCGGCCCGGCGCGCCGCCCGCACATACCGCGCCAGCGCATCCCGCAACGCCTGAGCGTGCTCGGCGTTCAAGTCGATCTCATATTCAGTGCCGTCCAGCCCGAAGCGGACAGTGCCCTCCGCCTCGCTGCCATCAAGGTCGTCGATGAACAAGGTCTGTATCTTCTGGGCCACAGCTGCCTCCTTTCCTCATCGACCTCACCGGCTAGGTCAGCCGAAGCTCACGAGCGCAACTATTGCGAGGTGTGAGCGCTCACAAGTCTGCCCTCAGGCCGTCGCACCGGACAGGCGATCAAGTGTAACTATTCGGAAGTCCTGTGGTCCGATTCACGTTTGCCCTGGTAGGAGCGGTTCAGCCTGCTACCAGCCACACGATTTCCGAATACGTACGATCAAGTACCGATTAGATCACTACCGGAGGCGAGGAGGAGCGGTAGCGGCTCGCCGCCACGTGGCGCGAGTCTGGCCATGCCTCGCGACAGCGGCGACTGGCACGCCAGGCCTGCAGGACCGTTCCGGCTTGTCACCTGGTAAGGGACAACCAGGTGCGAACGACGGACGTTCAAGCCTCTGCTCTGCTCATACCCGAGGTTCTCGCATTTCAAGATGTACTTTGATAGGTGTGCTCGAATAGTCGGACGGATCCTACCCGCGGCCGGTCGAGTCGGTCCGAAAAATGCTGATCCTAAGGGGCACCTCGAGGGGCAAAATGCTGCTCGACAGCGCTGATTTCCGCTTGTCGCCGCTGGCTTGTGCTAGCGTATTTCCTGGTCAAGCGCTGTACCAGGACCGAATGAACCGCTCGTCGGTCCATGGTAAGGAAGAGCTCTGCGGGAGGGCTGCGGACTCGAGCCTGGCGAATACCGGGTGAAGTCCGCTGGCAGGTAACGTCGCTGTAGGCGGGAAATGGACGGGAGCGGTCTGCGGGACCGCGCGCTCGGTCATGACTATCAAGTCTCCCGTCAACAGCCGCAGAGGACCCCTGTCCCTACTACAGCCCGCGTGACTGTCAGGAAATCGATCCTTACTTAAAGAACCAGCCCATGAGCCGGACAGATCTTCATTTCGATCAGCCATATCTTGCTACTTCGTACGGTGGCACCTTCTCGCGGCCGTGGTCATGACTGCCGCTGGTTGATCGTGGCGCGCGGGTCGCCGTACACACTGTAAGCGAGCCAGGTGGGGTCATCGGTCTGGCGGGCCGCCACCTGGCGGGCCCGCATCACGGCTTCTCCGAGTGTGGATCCAGCCTGGAGCTGGCCGTAGAGTTCCTGGGCGAACTCGCGCGCGATCCCGTCGGATACAGCCCATAGCGGTCCGATGAACGCGGCGGCCCCAGCCTCGAGGAACTTGCTGGCCCAGCCATCGAGCCGATTGTATGTCGCGGTGTGCCCGGCACTGCGACAAACGTTCATAAAGACGGTCGGCGCGGACGTGGCAAGTACCCGGCCGATCGCCGCCGTCGTAAGCAGCGTGGGAGTGAACTGCTGGTTGCCGAGCGTGATCGACGAGCCGTTGGCTGGGTCGACGCGTTCGTGGCAGGCAAAGTGAAGCAGGCCGAAATCGCCGCTGCCGATAAGGTCAAGCAGCGGCGTGAGTGCTGAGATAGCCGCCGCCGACGGCTGGCCTGGGTCGAGCAGCCGCCCCATGGCGTCGATCTCGTCCCAGGCCCCGGGCGGTGAGCCATCCGGGAGCACGAATCGGGCCGGCCGGAGGCTAAGCCTGCGGGCCGGCCGTCGTGCAAAGATGGCGCGCATCACGGGAAACTGCTCGACGAGGAACCCGGCATCATGGCCAGGATCGATCGGGTACAGCAGCTCCCAAGGCACGGCGTCCCTGTCGGATAGAATCGTCAGTTGCCGTATTCGGTGCTGGCGGTCCCAGAATTGCTCGCGTAGCCGCGAGGGAATGAGCTCGCGCCAGAGCGTGGCCCCGGCGTTGACCAAGTAGTTCCGTACCTCGCCGGCTGAATAGCCACCACGGCCTTTGGAGATTATGTCCAGGCCGTCGACCAGTCGCTCCACGTACGGGCCTGGATCGTATGCTAGGTTGCTCGTCACCTCGTCGGGGTTGTCCTCGTCCCGGAACTCGAAGCGGTAGGCATTCTGTGTCGGGTCGTAGCGCACTACCAGGCTTACCGCACCCTCGGTGGGTTCGGTGCTTATCTCAGCGGATACATCCCGGCTCGTGCTGGGTCGGCGGTCGCGTTCGGCTGTGATCTCAACGTGCTGCTCGCCTAGATAATTGCCGCCGAGCCAGGCCGTGACGGACACTGATCGCGGTCCCGGCGCGGGGGCGCGCAGTTCGAACATGACGGGCTCGGAATCCCCGTCGGCCGACAGGTGCATGGTCTGGCGCTGATTATCAAGCAGCCGCAGCCCCGGAGCGTGCACGACAAGGAGTACATCCTGGCCTTCTGGTGGCACGTCGAAGGGCTTAATCCCGGCGTCGCTTGGGCCCGCGGTCAGAACAATGCTGGCGAGCAGGCTGAACGGCTGGCCCACCGGAATGCTCTCCGGGCATTGGGCTTTCAGGTAATGCCGCCTAGCCCGGGGAACGGCGGTCTCTCGCAGGTGGAGGTCTGCGGAGCCGTATTCGGCGGCAACGTCCGGGCTCCTTGTATCGGGAGTCTCGGCCTGCGTTACGCCAGTATCGGCCGAGTCGCTGTGGTTACGGGCCCCTCGGGTTTCCTACCGGCCACGTCGGCGTCCGATATCCGGGATACGGCTAGCGACGCCGCCACCAGACGGTCCGCGATGTCCTTCGTGCTGTCCGCCACCAGCACCGGCACGCTCGGGTCCCCGATGAACCGGTCGAGCGCCGCGGACTGGGCATCGCGGCCGATCGCGATGGAGAGTCGCAGTGCGGCCTGGCCCGCCGGCTGGGCCATCAAGGTGGCCAGGCCGGCCTCGAACCCGCCCGGCGGGTCGGTGGGCAGCCCGTCGGTAATCAGCA
>Ga0208324_1000861_pt1 | contig 12457 bp, 11 predicted proteins | sample Sb_taG_2_FD_187707 | JGI IMG/M metagenome (GOLD analysis project Ga0208324, IMG submission 187707) | Peat soil microbial communities from Weissenstadt, Germany - Sb_50d_5_LS metaG (SPAdes) (version 2) | ecosystem: Environmental > Terrestrial > Soil > Wetlands > Peat | place: Germany... | reverse complement strand
ATGATGAACCAGGAGTTGTTAGTGTTGTTGCGGGCGCACTTGAATTTTCCCAGTCTGAGTGAGTGGCTGGCGCTTTATACGTCTGTGCAAGTGTTGGCAAGGAAAAGAGTTGCCGCATACTAACTGGAGCTCCCTGAACAGCCTGTGAAAAGGATTCGGCGAAAACTTCAGTTGTTGGGTAACGGTCCTCTGGCCTCTTTGCAAGCGCACGTGATAATACGATCGCTATCCCTTCGGGAAGAGCTGAATTTATCCTCGTAATCGATGGGGGATCAACAGACAAATGCTGGTGCATTAGACGCATAGGGTCACCTTCGAATGGAGGGCAACCCGCCAGAAAGTAGTAGATCATTACGGCGAGCGCATACTGGTCACTCTCCGGTCCTGCCGTACCATTAAATTGTTCAGGAGCCATGTATGTTGGTGTGCCCAGGATTTGGCTTGTAGCTGTGTTAGAAGAGAAAAGTTTCGCCAGACCAAAGTCAGAAAGTAGAAGGTGTACAGTGTTGCCATTGTCAATTCGAAGTAGGAAATTTGCAGGCTTTACGTCACGATGAATAATGCCACGCTCGTGAGCATATTGCAGTGCAGAAGCAGCCTGTTGCAAATATTCACCAGCCTCCTCCAGGCTCAATGGCCAGGAACTCTTCATATCAGGAAGATTAGTTGGCGAAATGAATGATTGGCCTGGAGGGAGTCCAGCCCTGCGTCGCAGCCAGTCCCAGAGGGACCCTTCTGGACGGTATTGCATAATAATATAGGCTCGCTTGCCGTTGTTAGTTTCCTCTTCTCCATAACGGTAAAGTGGCAATATATGTAGATGGTCGAGGCTGGCTACTGCTCGTGCCTCTTGCTTGAAGCGTTCAGCAGCCGCGGTTGCACTGACTACATCGAGAAAATCACTGGTATCTGTGCGCACAAGTTTGATAGCAACTTGTTGTCCTATGTCAAGATCTTCTGCCAGATAGACTGCCCCCATACCTCCACTGCCAAGCAGCCGCACCAGGGTATATCCACTAATTGATGTGCCAATAAGAGTATCCACAGTAGCTGGCCCCCTGATAATATATCTATGAACTTTAATTTGGAATAGTTGGTAAGCCAATTGAGAAAAAATCAAACATTGAAAAACACAACCCAATCATAGCATAACGCAATTTGCCTGTCTAAACTTAGTTGAGGAAAGGGATATTTGTCTTATAGCTTTCTATTCTGATAGGGAACTAGCATTGAGAGGATTGAGATGCTTGTGGCGCCCGCCGTGTGAGTGTATCTCGCATTCTCACTTGATCTTAATAAATAACGAGAAAGACACGACGGGCGAATAGTAATTCCTGGCCTGGTTATCTTACGGGGTTGTAGATTTATAAGCTGCTACAAAAATCGCAGCCAGGACAATAACACAAAGGAAAACAAGTAAGAACAACACCACTATAGGAATAAAGACTACTGCCGAAGCTTTGCCTCCACTTAGACGGTGTACTGCCATAATCGCAAAAACGTTAAGGACCCATCCATAGATAAGTAATGCGAAGCCTGCAATACCACCAAGAATAGGTATTAAACCAAGGAGGTAACTTAGTACGTAAATTGGGACTTCGAAAAGAAGTGTTGTATAACCCTGGGTAAGAAAATTTCCCTCTCCTTTAAAAGCCTTTGCAAGCAGGTATTGTATACCTACAAGAATGAAAAAAGATATGGGGACTGAGATAAAAGCAAAAGTATTTCCACTTACTGTGAGTGCTAGAATGGAATTGTAGTTAGCTCCCCCTGAACTTATCAGAGAACTACTAGCCAGTCGTAATGCGCTTCCAATTAACCCGATAATAGTTCCGATAACAGCCCATATAAGAAGCTGTATCCATACCATCGCCCAGTCTGCCTTGCCCATCTCTCCTTCAAATGTCAGCCTTGATGGTTTTGTAAGTACTCTAATATATTGACTTGGCAGTTCCTGGATAGCTTGCCCTATTGATCGAGGCGCTTGCTGTGGAGGAGCGTATCCATACCCGTAGCCACCCTGTTGATAAGGTGGAGTACCATATTGTGGAGGGGTGGCATAGGGGTTTTGTGGAGGTGGTGAGGCGTAAGGGTTCTGAGGGGGAGCACCGTAGGGATTCTGTGGAGTACCATATCCCGAATGTGCGTCTGCTCCACCAGAGGGTTGCCCCTGTCCTTCGTAAGGATTTTGTGGCTCACTATTAGCTGGATTAGGTTCTGACCCACCATTTGGGGGTTGCTCTTGCTCTCCGTTGCCAGGTTGCTCCTGGCCTTGAGTTGGATCCCAAGCCATGAAAGTTCTCCTTTACTATGAGCATAAGTACCTGTTAATTTTTCCTGATACTAGCCAATTATGGAACTCATCTCTCTTTGAAAGAGGGCTTCATTATAACATTACCCCAACTGCGTGTCTAATGGAACTCATTGTTCTTTGCTTCGTATTTATACCTTTTAGATGTTCCTCAATATCGCAAAGGCTTTACCCTCTATCGCAAACTCTATACACGTTTGCAATCATGTCTGCCAGAACTTAGTCAGTTTGACTCCTATGGCATTCCAAAAATGTGAGATAATGAAGAACATAGAAGCCCAATGAAGAGTTTCACATTCCCATGGAAGGATACCCAAATGGAACAAAAGCAAGCTGAGCCAAAGACCATGTTTGAGAAGATCTGGGATGCCCATGTTGTACGTGATGTCCCTGGAGAATCCACCATTCTGTACATCGATAGACATCTTGTGCACGAGATGACTTCCCCTCAGGCTTTCGCTGGTTTGCGACTAGCTGGTCGCTCAGTACATCGGCCCGATGCTACTGTCTGCGTGCTTGATCATAATGTGCCAACAGTTCCGGGCAGGCGTATGTTGGATGTGGTGGATAAAGATAGCCTTGAGTGTTTGACTACGATGGAGAAGAACTCCCAAGAATTTGGTGTCACTTTATATGATATAGCAGACGCACGGCAGGGCATCGTGCATGTGATAGGGCCAGAGCAAGGACTGACACTGCCAGGCATGACCATCGTGTGTGGAGATTCACACACCTCGACGCATGGCGCGTTGGGAGCCTTAGCTTTCGGCATCGGCACCAGCGAGGTCGAGCACGTGCTGGCCACCCAATGCCTGCTGCAACAGCGACCCAAAACCATGCACATCCGCGTCGAAGGAATGCTGGCTGCCGGAGTAACAGCCAAAGACCTGGCCCTGGCCATCATCGGCCACCTGGGAACAGGCGTCGGCACAGGCCACGTCATCGAGTTCAGCGGGTCAGCCATTCGCTCCCTCTCGATGGAGGGACGCATGACCCTGTGCAACATGGCCATCGAAGCAGGAGCGCGCGCAGGCATGGTCGCTCCTGATGAGCGCACCTTTGCCTACATCAAAGGCCGACCCTACGCCCCCCATGGCGAGCAGTTCGAGCAGGCAGTTGTGGCCTGGCGAGCGCTGGGGAGTGACCCAGGGGCACACTTTGACGCCGAGTACGAGGTCAACATCGAGGGGTTAGGACCGCAGGTGACCTGGGGCATCAACCCCGGCATGGTGGTAGATGTGGCAGGTGTCGTGCCCGACCCAGCCGAGCAGGAGGATCCCGAAGAGCGCAAAGCCTACGAGCGAGCCTTAGCCTATATGGGACTGAGCGCAGGACAGAAGATCACCGAGATCGCGGTAGATACCGTGTTCATCGGCTCGTGTACCAACGCGCGGCTCGAGGACCTGCGGCAGGCAGCCAGGTATGTACAGGGCAAGCGGGTGTCGCCGCGCGTGCGAGCGCTGGTGGTGCCAGGCTCAACGCAGGTGCGACGCATGGCCGAAGAGGAAGGGATCGCCGACATCTTCCGGGAAGCGGGTTTCCAGTGGAGAGAGGCGGGATGCAGCATGTGTATCGCCATGAATGGGGATCAACTTGCGGAGGGGGAGCGGTGTGCCTCGACAAGCAATCGCAACTTCGAGGGACGGCAAGGTCGAGGTGGGCGCACGCACCTGGTCAGTCCTGCCATGGCTGCTGCTGCCGCCATCGCTGGCCATTTTGTCGATATTAGAGATATGTAACATGTTTTAGATGTTCGTTAATGCTGCTCTTTTGCACAACACGAGCTACCCGACAGCATTGACGAATGTAAGGAGTGTAGTGAATGGAACCTTTTACAACCCTTACGGGGCTGGTTGCCCCTTTAGATCGTTTGAATGTCAATACAGATGAAATCACGCCCGCTCGTTTTCTCAAAACGATCAGGCGAACCGGCTTTGATAAGGCCCTTTTTGCGAACTGGCGCTACCTCGATCCTAACGGCCAAATTCCAGATCCTGATTTTGTGCTCAATCTGCCTCGTTATCAGGGTGTGACAATATTACTCACAGAAGATAACTTTGGGTGCGGATCATCACGCGAAATGGCTCCATGGGCTATACGCGATTATGGTTTTCGCTGCCTCATCGCCCCTAGTTTTGCCGATATCTTCTACAATAATTGCTTTAATAACAGTATTTTGCCAATTACCTATGTCAAAGCCACAATTCGAGAACTCTTCTCAGAAGTTGAAGCTACCGAGGGGTATACTCTTCATGTTGACCTTGCTTCGCAGACAGTCGTAACTCCAACAGGACGAGAGCTGCACTTTGAGATTGATCAGTTCAGGAAAAATGCCTTGCTACAGGGTCTGGACAATATCGGCTGGACGTTGAGCCATGGCGATGAAATTGCTGCTTATGAAGAAAAGAGGAAGCAAGAGGCTCCCTGGTTATTCTCAAGCTAATCAAGTTTCTCTATTTTGTAGATGCTTGTAGGAGTTTCAGATGTCTATCCAACAAATTGATTCCAGCTCTGTCCCTTATCAGATACTTGATCCTGAAGGTAACCTTGTAGGAGAAATGCCCAACCTCAGTGCTGAGCGCATGCTTTCACTCTATCGCTACATGCATTTGGGCCGCATATTCTCCAACAAGATCATTGCCTTGCAGCGCCAGGGGAGAGCCACCACCTTTGGTTCATTAGCCGGTCAGGAAGCGACAGCCGTTGGGTTAGCGGCTCCCTTACAGCCGCAAGATTGGCTCTCGACCTCATATCGAGAAATTGCCTCTCTCTTCGTCAAAGGCGTCCCAGTTCCAACAGTGGCTTATACATTTCGTGGCTTCACGCCTCCAAACTGGCCTACAGAAACCCACTGCTTGCCGATTCAGATCGTGATTGGTACGCAAATGTTGCACGCTGTAGGCCTGGCGATGGCCGCTAAGATTGCGGGTGATCCTGTTGTTTCCGTAGGAGTATGTGGTGATGGAGCGACCTCCGAAGGAGATTTCAACGAAGCGCTCAATTTCGCAGGTGTCTTTCAGGCTCCCGTGGTGCTGGTTGTGCAGAATAATGGCTGGGCCATCAGTGTCCCGCGTCATAGGCAGAGTTCTGCTCAGACGCTCGCCTCTCGCGGAACAGGCTTCGGTGTGCCATCAGAGTTGGTTGATGGCAACGATATCTTAGCGGTTTACGATGTCATGCAGAAAGCTGTCGAGCGGGCACGTTCAGGACAGGGGCCAACACTCGTTGAAACGCTCACCTATCGTATTGGAGCGCACACTACCGCCGACGATCCTACGCGCTATCGCGATCAACTCGAGGTAGAGGCCTGGCAGGCGAAAGACCCGATTACTCGCTTCCAAAAATTCCTGATAGGACGAGACTTGCTTACCCAAGATCGAGCAGAGCAAACAGTCAATGAGCTTGAGGAAGAAGTTAATGAAGCCGTTAGGCTTGCAGAAGCAATGCCGCCCATGGTCCCAGATAGCTTCTTTGGTTACACAATGGCTACCTTACCTCATCGTCTTGAGGAACAACGCGCCGATCTCCTGCGCTACTTAGATCTAGATGAATCGTCTCACGTAGGGACGCTGACACCGCTCTAGTTAATCGTCCTGCGAATGGGTTTATTCGTCGCCTGATCGTGTCACTAAACATCTGGGAGTTTATATGCATGCAAATGACCATGATTGAAGCCCTGAATTCAGCGCTTGCACTAGAATTAGAACGAGATAAACGAGTCGTCCTACTTGGACAGGACATCGGAGCGAACGGGGGTGTTTTCCGTGTCACCGAACATTTACAAAGCAAATTTGGTGAAGATCGCGTCTTTGATACACCTCTTTCAGAATCTGCAATAATTGGAAGTTCAGTTGGAATGGCAGTCTATGGCCTGCGACCAGTGGCCGAGATTCAATTCGCCGGTTTTCTTTTCGTCTGCATGAATCAGTTAGTCTCGCAAGCAGCACGCATGCGATTTCGTAGCGCTGGAGCGTATACCTGTCCGCTTGTAGTACGTTCCCCTTATGGCGGTGGTGTGCGGACTCCCGAATTACATTCTGATAGTTTAGAAGGCGTGTTTTTACAGACTCCGGGACTTAAAGTAGTGATTCCTTCGAATCCATACGACGCCAAGGGATTGCTCGCCTCAGCAATTGCTGATCCTGACCCGGTGCTTTTCCTCGAAAATATCAAACTCTATAGATCGTTCCGTCAGGAGACGCCTGAAGAACACTACGCCGTTCCACTTGGCAAGGCGAAACTAGTTCAAGAAGGCAGTGATGTAAGTATCTTTGCGTATGGTGCAATGGTAAATGTTGCGCTCGAAGCTGCAAAGCTGGCACAGCAGGAAATGGGTGTAAGTATCGAGATCATCGACCTGCGTACCATCTGGCCACTTGACGAAGAAGCCATTATTCACTCAGTTGAAAAAACAGGTCGCGCAATCGTCGTCCATGAAGCGCCCCGCGCGGGAGGCATTGGAGCTGAAGTCACAGCCATCATCAATGATCACTGTCTCTACTCCCTCCTGAAGCCTGTCGGGCGTGTGACGGGCTACGATACACCTTACCCCGTTCCAGGTCTTGAAGATTACTATTTGCCAACGCCTGCTAAAGTTTTAACTGCGTTAAGACAGGTGATGGAACCTTAACGAGGGATGGAGAATATATCCTATGCAGGAATTCAAATTGCCAGATCTTGGCGAGGGCATGCAGGAAGCGGAAGTCGTGGAGTGGCTTGTCAAACCGGGCGACACGCTGAAGCTTGATCAGACCATGTTGAAAGTAGAAACGGACAAGGCAGTCGTCGAAATACCTTCTCCTGTTGCCGGGCGTGTGGCAGAAATTCGCGTACAAGATGGGCAGGTAGCTAAAGTTGGTGATGTGTTGATTGTCTTTGAAAGCACAACTTCTGCGAATGGAGGAAGTTCAACTTCCTCCCAGAGCTTCACGTCTGGATCAGCGACTATTCAATCAGCAAATACACCCTTTCCAATTCCCGTATCTCAGACCCCGGCTACTAAGCATCGTGTTCTTGCTGCTCCTGCTGTACGCAAACTGGCTTTTGAACTCGGAGTAGATCTTGAGAAGGTGACTCCTTCTCTTTCCAATGGCCGCGTCACTTTTGAGGACGTGCGATCTTATGTCGAACATGAAAAAGTCTCATCGTTAGCTTCTGCATCTTCCCCGGTACTGGTCGAAGAGAAAGAAGCAGAACATCCTGTTTCTCAAGCTCCAACTACTCTCATTCGTAAGATTGAACATCCTGTGAAACCAGTTCAAGATGAACGTCAACCTTTGAAGGGCTTGCGTAAACGGATTGCCGAGCACATGGAGCGTTCATGGCGTACTATTCCACACGCGACGGCTTTCGATGAAGTTGATGGAGATGCCCTTGCCACACTACGTGAAGCTCTCAAGCCTACAGCGGAAAAGCGTGGCGTGCGCCTGACGTATATCCCCTTGCTGATCAAACTCTTGATTCCTCTGCTCAAAGAGTTTCCCATATTCAATGCCAGTCTGGATGAAGAGAACCGCGAGATTATCTATCATCGCTCATATCATATTGGTGTGGCCACCGCCTCGCCGGAGGGATTGCTTGTACCCGTTTTGCGAGATGCTGATCACCTTACTTTGATGGAAATAGCAAGTAATCTCGAGCATATAATTGAAGGAGCCAAAAAGCGCACTCTTGCGCTATCTGAACTGAGTGGCAGCACTTTCACCCTGAACAATGTTGGAAGCTTTGGTGGAAGTACCGGCACACCTATTATCAATCACCCTGAAGTTGCGATTCTCGCGGTAGGTAGACTGCAAGATAAAGCAGTCGTGCAACAAGGCACGGTTATTGTGCGCCCGATGATGCCATTGGCGCTCTCCTTCGACCATCGACTCATCGATGGAGCCATGGCCGGTGCATTCCTGGCTCGTTTCAAAGAACTTGTGGAGAATCCGCAGCAGTTGATGCTAGACATGGTTTAAGGGATGAAAGTATGGTAGTCGGAGATGTGACAACAGCAGTTGATGTGCTCGTACTTGGCGCTGGTCCTGGCGGTTATGTTGCCGCTATTCGTGCCGCGCAGCTTGGACGACATGTAACTCTGATTGACAACGGTTTGCCTGGCGGTACCTGTCTCCATCAAGGGTGCATTCCACTCAAGGCATTGCTTACTGCAAGCGAGAGGTATCAACAAACTCGCTCGGAAGAACTCACTACAATGGGTATTCATGTTGAAGCAGTGGCGTTTGACTGGGCTTCCATGCAGGCATGGAAACAAGGAGTCGTAGATCGGCTTGCAGAAGGAGTGCGTCGCTTAATTGCAGGTAACCGTGTCGAGTATGTGCATGGTTACGGCTGGTTCATCAATGCACAGGAAGTGCGAGTTGAAGGTGAACATGGATCTCTCCGTTTCAAATTTGAGCACTGCATTATAGCTACTGGGGCCGACGCAGCTCCACTCCCCGGCTTATCTTTCGATGGGAAACACGTCTTGACACCTGAACAGGCTTTGATGTTATCGGAACTTCCTGAAACCTTGAGTGTCGTAGGGGACGACTACATCGCCCTGGAACTGGCTACACTCTTTGCTCGCCTTGGCGTAAAGGTGAAACTTCTTTCAACAGGAGAGCAATTGCTCTCTGGCGTTGATCCTTCCGCGCAGCGTCTTGTACAGGCAGGATTGCGTAAGTTAGGCATCCAGGCAAGCACTGGAGTAGCAGTGGACAACATCGTCGAACGACCAGTCATAATTTCGCAGGGTGTTTGTCCTCGTACATCCGATTTGCATCTCGACGACATAGGGTTAGAAATTGATGCGAATGGTGGCATTAAGGTGAACTCAATGCAGCAGTGTAATGTAGCGCACATCTTTGCGATTGGAGATTGTACGGGAGGGCGCGCGCTGGCAAGTATCGCCATGAAGCAAGCAAAGGTGGCTGCTGAAGTGCTATCTGGACAGCGTGTCCAATTCGCTCCACTTGTTATGCCGCTTGTCGTCCATACCACACCCGAACTGTCTACCGTTGGATATACGGCAGAAGAGGCTTCCAAAGCAGGCTATAACATTGTAACTGGTAGATTTCCCCTGGCGGCGAACGGTCGTGCTTTGACATTGGGAAACGATAATGGCGTTGCCTTGCTTGTAGCCAATGCCGATGATGGAACATTATTAGGTGCCACACTGGTAGGACCTCGTGCCGGTGACTTGATTGAACAGGTTGTTCTGGCAATTGAAATGGGCGCAACATTAACCGATCTTTCAGAAATCCTCTATGCTCACCCTGGTTTAAGCGAGATCTTACTCGAAGCAGCTGATGGAGCTTTGGGCAGGGCGGTACATATGCTGGCGAAAGGGTAATCTCTTTCCTTACACTTATAAGTGGATAGCTCTACTATGGAACGAAAATACCGCTCAAATAGCGCTCAAAATGAGCGATACTTTATTGATGAGCTTTTGAAAAGATGATGGGCATTTCCCAACCATGCATTTGTTGATCGATTGCATCAGAACGGCGCTGGCACTTACCCGCCTTGCCAACTGGTAAATTGGGTCAAATCTGCACAGGTTTTGAGGTGAAACATAGGAAATCGGCGTCAATCATAGGAATCGACTACTCATCGCCTGGGAAAACCGCTCCACATCTGGCTTCTTCTATCGATACCGATGTGTATTGGCATTCTTTGTGAAGAGGAGAACGATCTGTGAAGCCTGTTGTGACTGGAAATCACTCCATTCGGCTCAGTGGAATCGGCATACCTCTTTGGGCCGTCGAAGGCCCAGAAATCTCTCCTCCAGGCGGCTTGCCCACAGGATACCATGCCAATTCCGCCCTGACGAATGTTGGGATTGACAACAAGCCAGAGGAGTAGGAGCTACCTTCGCTAGAATACGTATGGAAGACGCGACCAATTTCACGGTGGGATTGACAGGGAGGTGTGATTGGTCTGTTCCACTGCTCGCTACTCCTGCGCTGTGTTCATGTACAAACCCGGAACGCCTGACTGAATGCTTCCCTTACGTCCGCGACCCGCGTCGGTGCCGGAACATGACTATGCGCCCGCCGTAACCCCCACCAACCTGGTGCCGTCGCGGCGGCGACGAGCAACACGACAGGGCTGAAGGGCCTGTAGAGATCGTTGAGCGAGACTCCGAAGCTCGCATACGTCACTGCGATCAAGGCGTAGTAGGGCAGCACTACCAGGCTGCTCACCACGAGCGTCCAGCATGCCCACCATTGACCGCGGCGCAGCGCGAACCAGGCGCTTGTGACAGAGACGATCCCGAAGGACATCTTGTAGGCACACACGGTTTCCATAAAGCTCACAAAGAACGCGCCTAAACGCGGCTCGTGCTTCCCGACCTCCGCAAGGGACCGGCCGATCAATGTGACATCCGCCTGGTTGTTGATCACCAGCCAGCCAGCCCCGGCAGACCCGTTGAGTTGGAGCAAAAGCGGTACCAGCAGGGCAGGCACGATGTTCAGAAGGATCCCGAATAGGAGGAACAGTCCCACGCTCACACCGAGCAGGCTGCGCCAACGGAACTGCACCGGTCTTGGGTTCACTTTTGCGTTCTCTTTGGTTGACATAGATGTTCTCTTTCCTCATTGGATAATCAAATGAGCACGTCTAGGGGTTTTCAGTAGCAGCAGGACACTAACCACAACGTTAAGGGCATAAAACCTCTGGTGGAGGGAAGTGAGCATCTGCGACGGCATAGGCTGGCACCGCTGGCAAGGCGCATTATTAGCGGCGTTTTTGGGTCTCACCCGCTGATAATGCGCAACTTTACGGCGAGAAAAGGAGCCAATTGGCTGCTGATAAGACGATCTTCTGTCTCAACGTTGTTTTTTGTCCGCCTGCTACCGCAACCCCAACCACAGCAAATGCGGGGAGCGGCGCCGACAGCCGCGGTTTCCGCAGTGCGTAATGCCATGGACGCCAGGTACCCGCCCGCCAGGATCGCACCGTGCACAGCCATCGCGGCGCACACCGCGATGGCCATGAGCAGTGGCCTTGCGTCCATGGTCAAGCCTGCCTTAGTCGGTCGGCGTCACGATGACGTTTCCCGGCATCCCCAGGAAAGCGTCTCCAACGTCAACGTAGGAGCTGGAGAGGATCGGAGAGGGCTTAAAGCCTTTGACGACGAGGTAGACGCCGAGCGAAAACTCCCATATGGCGATCGGGAGTGTGGCGAGGGCCGCCACTGCAGAAAATTGTCCCCAGAGGCTGAACAACACGCCGATGTCGGAAGCGACGAGCACGGCCGCTCCGATGAATCCGAGTATGGGAAGAACCCGCGGCACCAGGCGCGACTGGTACAACAGTGAGCCCAGCAACAGGGCGTTCACGGCCGGAATGAAGCCTTGTCCAAGGAGGAACGTCCGGTTATACAGGACGACCAGCACGTGGCTGGTGACCAACCCGGCTGCTCCGGCTCCGGCCTGCCGCAAGGTCACGATCGACAGGAGGAACACGACGCCAGCGAAGATGGTGGCGGCTTCCAGGGTTCGCGAGCCGACGAAGCCCAGCGCGACCCCTTCGTTCTGCCTCTTAACCACCGGGTACAGCGCGACGGCGGTGCCGATGCCGGCGAGGGCCACGATCATCTCCAGGATGCCGCCGACGATGACGGCGGTGTCTGGACCAGGGCCGACGATGTAGTTCGCACTTTTCACCGGACCGTAGAGAAAGAGGGTCGGGATCGAGACAAAGGTGAGCAGGTAGAGCACGCCCGCGATAAGAGCGGTCTTTCTAAGTGGACTCATATGAAACTCCTTTTGTTTGACGAGGTCATCGACATGATGACCACCAACTGATACTCACGACTATCGCGGCGTCACTCTGCTGCCATCAACCACCTCCCTACCCGTGCGAGCTCGTCTCGGTGTGTACCGCGAGTGTAAATTTTGAAATGAAACTGGTGATTTCTTTGTGATTACTCTGTTGGCCGTGTGGCCGCTTGTCCATTCCCTGTAGTTTCCAGCGAACTTACTCGGCTCCGGTTTGGCTGAACTAGGGGCTTACCCTGCCAGGTGAGGGTTTCGAAGCTTGCTCTCGCCGTTCTGACAAGAGCGCATAGCCCAGCCAGGCTACAGCTATCCCCAGCGGCATCGCCGCTAAATGCTGGATATTGGGCGGGATCAGCGCAGCAACGGAGGGCAGCAC
>Ga0208324_1000858_pt1 | contig 12490 bp, 10 predicted proteins | sample Sb_taG_2_FD_187707 | JGI IMG/M metagenome (GOLD analysis project Ga0208324, IMG submission 187707) | Peat soil microbial communities from Weissenstadt, Germany - Sb_50d_5_LS metaG (SPAdes) (version 2) | ecosystem: Environmental > Terrestrial > Soil > Wetlands > Peat | place: Germany... | reverse complement strand
GGGGAGGCTGGCGGCGCCGTCCGGGTCGTAGAGCTCGCGTGCCCGGGCCGCGAGCGCGCCGAACTGAGCGAACACCGCGTCCTTGGTCTGCGCCACGCTGGGCGCCAGGTCGAAGTTGTTCGCCCCGCACAGCACCGGCACCATCGCCTGCCGGCCACCGCGCAGCGCCGCCTCGGGCTTCTCGACCACCAGCCGCCCGTCGGCCATCGAGGCGGTAAAGCCCGGTATCTGCGGACCGCCGGCATACTCGACAACCGCCGCCGCGAAGTCGACGCCATCCTCGGCCACCTTCTCGGCGGGGACCGCGCGCAGCGCCGCCAGCGCAGACCTGTCCTTGCCGTCGATGCCTGCGTCGCGGGCGTATTCCACGGCCCTGGACTCGGCGGAGTCCAGACTCCGCAGTGACAGCACGGCATCACGTGGAGATGGCAGGCCCGGAGACTCCAGGATCGCCCGGTGGAACAGGCCGCGCGCCATCGGCGAGATCATCAGGGCCAGCACCGAGCCGCCGCCGGCGGATTCGCCGGCGAGCGTCACGGTGCCCGGATCGCCGCCGAACGCCGCGATGTTGCGCCGCACCCAGTGCAGCGCCGCGATCTGGTCCATGAAGGCGTAATTGCCGCGCGGATCCTCCGGCGCCTCGGCGGCCAGCGCGGGGTGCGCGAAGAAACCCAGCCGGTTCTCGCGGTAGTTGAACGAGACCACGATCATGCCGCCCTGGCGGGTGAACCAGTCCATGACGTACCGTGACCCGCGCCCCCGGACACCGCCGCCGCCGTAGATCCACACCAGCACCGGCAACGGCTGGCCCGTCTGGCCGGCCGGGCGCCACACGTTCAGGTACAGGCAATCCTCGGAGGTCGGCCACTGCTGCGCCATGCCCTCGGTGGGGAGCTGCACTGGATCGGGGCCGAACTTGGACGCGTCACGAACGCCCTGCCACGGCTTGACCGGCTGCGGTGCACGCCACCGCAGCGCGCCGACCGGCGGCTGCGCGAACGGGATGCCCTTGAAGGAGACCAGATCACCTTGCGCCGTGCCGCGAACCGTTCCGCCCTCGATGCTCACCTCCAGCTGGTCCTGTGCCATCGTTTTCTCCTTCCACTCCGCTGCTGTTCCGGGGGGTGATGAACACCGGCCCTTGGTTCGTCAGTTCATTCAGCTGACCACGGCCTGCCCGCGGTCGCATCATCCAGAGTGAGTGAAGCTGGGGCCAGGTGGTGCCACCTGAGGGTGACGCCTCGTCCCGGGACCGGCCGCCGCCGGGAGATCTTTGAGGAGGTCATCCGGGCGCGACCCTGCTGCGTATGTTGCTGGCGTAGCAGGTCAACAGGACCCTGGTGCACGTGCCTGATTCGTGGTCTGCCGCCGCGGCAAATGGCCAGGAAACCTGGGCTTAACACAGGTGACCAGGCACTATCCAGCTCGGCTGGAAATGTCAATCCGCCGTGCCCGGGTGTTATCGTCGTGATAGCGGACAGGCTGCTCCAGACCGCGCCAGCGCCGGAGCTACCGCCTGGCGGCGGGTTGGGGCAGTGCCGGAGCTACCTTGGGGCGGTGAGTTCGGTAAGCAATCCTGGCGGCCCTGACAGCGCGACCGGCACCGTACCGGCTGTCTGTCCGGCCGGGCCTGTTGCCAGGATTGACCTGGTCAAAGGTTCCACAAGACCGTGGAACGGCAGACCTTTGCGGGGGTGTGCGGCCAGGGCATGAGCGTGAGTAATCTGCGCCGGCAGGGTGGCGGCCGGTCACCGGATGGGAGCAGGCCGGGTTTTGACCTGGTGGCGTCGAAGCTGCGTCGTCCGCTGATGCGGCCCGGGACGGTGCCTCGTCCGCTGCTGATCGAACGGCTCAGGGGAGGCGTCGGCTGTCCGATCGTCTCGGTGGTCGCCCCGGCTGGCTACGGGAAGACGACGCTGTTGTCGGAGTGGGCCGAGCGCAACGGCCAGTCGTTCGCGTGGGTCTCGGTGGACGAGGCTGACAACGACCCGAAGGTCCTGCTCAGCTACGTCGCGGAGGCGCTCGATGCGGTCGAGCCGATCGGCGAGCGGGTGTTCGACGCGCTGGCCTCGGCGGGCAGTTCGGTGCCCGGCTCGGTCGTCCTCCGGCTCAGTTCGGCGTTCTCGTCGATGACCTCGCCGGTCGCGCTGGTCCTGGACGATGTGCACGTGTTGCGCAACCGGGAATGCCGCAGCGCGCTGTCGGTGCTAGCCGATCACGTGCCGGGCGGCTCCCGGCTGGCGCTGGCGGGCCGGGCCGAGCCGCCGCTGCGGATCGCGCGGCTGCGCGCCGAGGGCAAGGTCCTGGAGATCGGGCCCGGCGATCTGTCGCTGACCCCCGAGGAGGCGTCCTCGCTGCTGCGCAACGTGCTCCCCGCCGTGGGCCAGGATGACGTGACCGAACTGCACCGGCGGACCGAGGGGTGGCCGGCGGGACTGTATCTGGCGGCACTGTACCTCAAGGAGGGCGGCTCGCTGCCGCGCGCGGCTGCCTCGTTCGGCGGGGATGACCGGTTTGTCAGCGACTATATGGAGTCGGAGTTCTTCACCCGGATCTCCCGCCGGCAGCGGGCGTTCCTGACCCGGACCGCGGTGCTGGAGCGGATGTGCGGGCCGCTGTGCGATGCGGTGCTCGAAGACAGCGGGTCCGCGGCGACCCTGGCGGCGCTGGAGCGGTCGAACCTGCTGCTGGTGCCGCTGGACCGGCGGGCGGAGTGGTACCGCTACCATCACCTGTTCCGCGACATGCTGCTGGCCGAGCTGCACCGGCTGGAGCCCGGCCTAATGCCCGTCCTTGCCCGGCGGGCCGCGCAGTGGAATGAGCGCAACGGCACGCCCGAGCAGGCACTAGAATATTGGATGCAGGCAGGCGAGGTGGATGCCGCCGCTCGCCTGATCGGCACGCTGGCATTTCCCGCCTACCAGCGCGGCAGGGTCACGACCCTCGAGCGATGGTTCGGGTGGCTCGAAAACCACGCGGCCATAGAAAACTACCCGGCGGTCGCCGTCCTGGCGGCGATGCTGCACACCTGGACCGGCAAGCCGGCCGACGCCGAACGGTGGGCCAACGTCGTCGAGCGGGCAGCCGCCGGGGCGAGCCTGCCAGACGGAAGTCCTTCGATCCAGCCGTGGCTGGCGGGGCTGCGGGCGATGCTGTGCCGGGACGGGGTCGACCAGATGCGGGCCGACGCGCAGCTCGGGGCCGAGACGATGGCCGCCGGGAGCTTCTGGCGGACCGCGTCGATCCTGCAGCTGGCGACGGCGCACCTGATGGCCGGCGACCCGGTCCGGGCCAGTGTGCTGTTCGAGGACGCGGCCGCCGAGGGCCGGGTCGGCGGGGCAACGATCGGTGCCTGCATCGCGCTGTCCGAGCGGTCGCTGCTGGCGATCGCCGACGGCGACTGGACCCTGGCCCGCCGGCACCTGGCCGAGGCGCGGTCGGCGGCCCGCCAGGCCAACGTCGAGGACTACCCCCCGATGACGATCCTGCATGCCGTGGCCGCGCGGATGGCACTGCACGACGCCGACCAGCCGCGCGCCCGTGACGAACTGACCCGGGCGCAGCGCCTCCGGCCAGACCTGACCTACTCCCTGCCACACCTCGCCGTCCAGGCCAGGATCGAGCTCGCCCGGTGCCACCTGGCCCTGTTGGACTCCGCCGCGGCGCGGACCCTGCTGCGGGAGGTCGACGCGATCCTGATCCGGCGCCCCGGCCTTGGTGTCTTCGTCCAGCAGGCCGAGGACCTGCGGGCCGAGCTTTCCCGGGCCCGGGGTTCGTCCGCCCTCGGAGCCTCGGCCCTGACCGCCGCCGAGCTGCGCCTGCTGCCGATGCTCTCCACCCACCTGCGGTTCCCGGAGATCGCCGGGGAAATGTTCCTCTCCCGGCACACCATCAGGTCGCAGGCGAACTCGCTCTACCGCAAGCTCGGCGCCTCCTCCCGCACCCAGGCGGTCACCCTGGCCCGCGAGCTGGGTCTCCTGGACAGCTGATCACCCGTCTTTCATGCAAACAAGGCGATGGAACTCGTCCCGGCACGAGGTGAAATGGTGCGGTGGACGGCGAACGGAGTGCAGGCCAGACAGCAAGGTTCCGGGAGACTCTGCGCAGGCTGGCGATGATCGATGAAGGCTTCGTCGAAGACGAGGCCCGGCTCGGGCTTGGCCCGGTCAGCAGATCGACCCTGGACCCTAAGACCGCGGCGCTGCTTCACCTGGCGGCGTCGGTCGCCAGCGGAACGGGCGCGGTCTGCCTGGAATGGAGCGCGGCCAGGGCGATGGCGGCGGGCGCGACCGACGACGAGATCGCCGATGTACTGCTGGTGATCGCTCCGGTCGTCGGGCTCGGCCGGATCGTCTGCGCCGCCCCTGATGTGGCGACGGCGCTCGGATATGACATCACGGCCGCGATGGAGGAACCGGACGGTTACTGACGACTCCTCAGCGGGTCGTGGCAGCTGAGACGCCAGCACGGCCGTCGGCAACACCTGCGCCGAGCCCTTCGTGTGCCAGATCAGCTAACTCTGTCAGCCTGCGGGTGGCGAACGTGTTGCAAAGCCTGAACGGCGACGCCCGCGCCGTGTTCGACACCGTGTACCCGTCGACGGCCACGCAGGCCGCCACCGCGGCCGAGGCCATCCAATCGCTGCGCGACAGGCCGGTCATCCAGACCGTGCGCAACGCGCCCGTCGGGTCGGTGCTGGTGGCACGTGACCGGGCCCGTCTGGTGAAGCTCGCCACGAGCCACGACGCGGTGATCGAGTTGGTGCATGCGGTCCGGCCGCCTCCTGAAATGCGGTCGCCGAGCGCACCTCGTCCTCACCTGACTGGCGGAACGGCACCTTCACCGCCCAGCTGCCCTCTGCCGTGTCAAGCCGCCACACCAATCCCTGCTTTCCTCGCGCGACCGGCCCATCCGACAGCCTCGCCGGCCCGCCGAGGCCGAAACGCCGGGCCAGGTCGACGGCATCCACCACACCACCCACCACACGTGCGCGCGCCATGCCAGCACAGACGCCGGCCAGATCCGCCCCTGTACCAATGACCGGCGATCTGACCGGCGGACCACTCGCGGAGCGCGCAGTTCCGCCGTCCAGCTGTCCCTGCTTCGGGCTTGGCGAAGACTGCCTCGTCGGCGCGTGCCACTCGCGCGCCGGTGTGGGCTGCCATTCACAGCCCACACCGATCACCCTGTTCGGCGCGGGCCGAGCTGAAGATGGTTAATTGGCGACCGGCGCACCGAACGGCGGCAGTGTGCGCCTCTTCTGGATGAGGGCCGATTACATGGCGTGAGCCAGAGCATCCGCCTTCGGGTTCGTTGCCGACTGTGTGCTGGCCTGGTGCTAGCGGGCTGGCCGGAGTGGGAGGATGCAGGCCCGCCGGTTCTGGCGTGGACTGCAGAGCTGTCCGGACCGTGATGTGGGCGTCCCGTCGGCGGGGCCTGCCAGGATCTGGCGGCCGCGGGCCACCTGGGCGAGCGTGAGGGCGCCTGCGTGGCTGGTCACGAGGCCGTTGCTGGTGGCGGGCCGGCGCAGAACCGCCCGTAACGTGCTGGCCGCCACATCGCGTTCCCCGGCCATGGCGGCGCCTGCCTGGGCGGTCGGCGGGTCGCCATGTGGATCACCGGGCCGGGCTGTCTTGGGCCGGGTTCACGGGGTGGTGAACTGATAGCCCTCGTCGAGCAGCCGGGGTAGCCAGATCTTCAGTGCCGCCACGGTCTGCGACCGGTTCCCGCCGCCGTCGTGCTCCAAGATGATCGAGCCGGTGCGGGTGTCCGACTCGATGTCGCGGATGATCGCGCGGACGCCGGGGCGCGACCAGTCGCGCGGGTCGACCGACCAGGCCAGCGGGGTCAGCCCGGCGTGCGCGCAGCAGCTGAACACGGTCGGCGGCCACACCCCGTACGGCGCGCGGAACATGCCGGGGTGTTCCCCGGTGGCGGCGTGGATCGCGTCGGTTGCCCGGGAGATCTCGTCCTGCACGGCCACGGACGGCATGTAGCCCAGGTTGTAATGATTCCAGGTGTGGTTGATGACCATGTGGCCGGCCGCCGCCACCTCCCGCGCCACCCCGGGGAACACGGCCACGTTCCGCCCGATCATCGAGAACGACGCGGTGACCCCGTACCGGCGCAGAATCTTAAGGACCTGCGGCGTGTACACCGGGCTCGGGCCGTCGTCGATAGTCAGCGCGACGACCTTCGGCCCGTCCGTGACGGTGTACATCGGCTCGCCGTAGGCCAGCCTGGGCTGCCCGCGCCGCGGCGGCCGCGCCGCGTGCCGGGACGGCTCAGGGTGCTGCCGGGCCGGCGGGGAGGTGGCGGGATGGGTCTTGCCTGGTCTGGCCGGGGCGTCGGCTCGCGCGCTGGCCGGGCCCGCCGCGCCGCCCGCCGCGGGACGGGGCTGCGTCCCCGCGCTGTGTGCCCGCGCGTCCGCGGCCACCGCTGCCGCCGTGCCGGTCAGCAGCACGGCACCGCCGACGGCAAGCAGTACCCGCCGTGTCACCGGGGGACATTCCGCGCCCCGCCGGTCACCGCCGTCGCGCATCGCGTGTCCCGTTCCGTCGCCGCTCCTGCCCGTTAGTCCGACATTAACCGGTTACGGCCTGTTCCGCACACGACGCGCCCAGGGATCCGGCCGGCCCGGGCTGTCGCGGCGCGCCCGCCCGGGGAACCTGTCCGCGATCACGTCGCCGCGCCGCCAGCCGGGGTGCCAGGCGAGCGCCGTGAAGCCTGCCCCGCCGAGCAGCCGACCGGCCTGGCTGCGGGCTCGCGCCCTTTCCGCTCTGGCCGCCGGCCAGCGCGGGATGAGCATCAGACGGCGGGCCGCCAGCCACCCCACACCGGCCCCGGCCATCAATGCCCGCCGAACGGGAACGGCGAAACCCGCAACCCAGCCCGGCAATCCCTGCCGCACCGCCTCCTCCGCGCGCATAACGCCCGCATCCGGGCCACCCTCGTCCTGATCCGACTCGCCCCGGCGTCCGCTCATATCGGCGGATCCCGCGCGGCGGTCGCGACCAGCGACCGGTACACAGCGCGACCATCATTCGAGCGTGCGAGCACCCTTGCCCATTTATTTTCTGCTTGCTCCTGGGTTGATGCAGGCTGCTGGCGAGCGCATATGAGCCGGTTATGTGCGGCATCAGGCAATCGCCTTGGCGATCAGGTCGCCGACCAGATCGGCGGTTACCGCGCAGGTGGTTCTGGCTCAGGGTGACAGCGAGGGGGGCGGGGCCACGTCTGCGCGCGGTTACCGCTGCGGCCGCCAGGGGGCGCCCTCGGGGCCGGCTAGGCCGACGGTGTGGAACCTGGCGCTGACCTGGGCCATCTCATCCGGGCTGGCTTGCGGGCTGAGCGCGCCGATCTCCAGGAACATCTCCTCGTTGCCCGAGGGAGTGCAGACGAACAGCACTCGCCCGCCGGTGGCGGTGGTGAACGTGTGCTGGCTGCCCTTCGGTACTCGTACCAGGCTGCCCGGTCCGCCGCAGAACGTGGCCTCGCCGACCCGGAACTCGTACTGGCCGTCCAGGATGTAAAGGACCCTGGCGAAGTCCTGGTGCGCGTGTGGCGGGTTTTCGGTGATGGAGGCGTGGTGGAACACGAACGCGCCGAACTGTCAGTCCGATTGGGCGCCGCCGAGCAAGACCTCCAGCCAGGACTCGCCCAAGTCCACCCTGGCTCCCGCATTGGCGGTGGTGATCTGCCCGTTACGGCCCCACTGGCTCATGTTCAGCCCTCCTGCCTGCGGCGGGTGACTGCGGCTGTCATGAGGGGTACGCCGCCGTGGAGGCAGCTGGATCAGCCTAGGGCGTCTTCCGCGCCGCCGCCGAAGCCCACGCCCGCTGGCCCGATGACCACAAGCGGCGCCGCGACACCAGGTTGGAGGGTATGTAGGCCTGTCCGCTGATGGTCGCGAGGACCTCAGCCGGCGACCCGGTCTGGGCAGGGGACGAGCACGGGAGATGTCCGTCCCACCAGTGATCCAGGGACCATCCCCGCGACGTACAAGGATCGGGCAGGTGCCACAGCCTGCCCTACGGATCGCTGAGTCAGGGGAGAGCTCATGGCCATCGGTGTGATTTTTAACTTTCCCGGCGGAACCACGCAGCAGTACGACGAGGTCTGCCGGGGGCTGAACAACGGCCAGCTGATGCGCTCGCTGGCGGACTGGCCGGGTGGCGGCTGCCTTTCCCACGTCGCTGGCAGTACACCCGACGGTCTGTGCGTGCTGGACGTCTGGGAGTCAGCGGAGAAGTTCCAGGCATTCGGCGAGCATCTGATGCCGCTCATCCAGCAGGCGGGCCTCAAGCCAGACGAGCCGATCATCTTTCCAGCGCACAACTTTGTCGACCAGTAGACGGCAAGGGACCTGCCCCGCAGGTCCTGGGCGCGGCGCGCGGCGATCCTTCAACTAGGCGAAGGCCGCGCCACGCTTACGGGGCTTTACCACCAGTTCCCGTTCGTATGCGTTCTGATCTCGCTCGCCGGATCCGCACCGCCAGGACAACCACCCCTAGCGCGTTGTCCTATTACTACGGCGGGTACGCGTACATCTTTAGGTCTCGGTGCGGCGCGATCTGACGAGGTGCGGGTCAGCATGATCGACGGCTCGCGTGACGGAGTTGCCTCTCCACTGGGTCTGCGCCCCCCCTGATCTCGCGCGTTCCCGCACCCCCGTTCGATCAGGTGCGGGAACGCCGCGAGTCGATGACGGTCCGGTGCCTGAGGCGCGGCCGGGCGCCTACGCGGGCGGCGGGGTGAAGACGCCGAAGTGGTTGCCCGCCGGGTCGTGCACGTCGGCGAAGACGAGCCGGTCCTTGCTGGTGGTAGGCGGCACCAGCACCTTCCCGCCGAGTCGCTCGACCTGGGCGCAGACGGCTGTTGCTGGGTAACAACGCCTGCGGGCAGGCCAGCCGACCAGCACCGCCATGCAAGGAGGCGGCCCTGCGCGCATGCAGTCGCTGTTGACCGGCTGCCTTCGTGACCGTCTGACGATCTTCGCTGTCCCTCCGGCGAGATCGCTCCGAGCCCGAGCCGCGCGGCACCGAGGCTGGCGGCACAAAGGTGACCACGCCCTGCGGACCGGATGGGTTTCCGGGGCCTGAGATTCCTGCCGGCTATCGGCTCTGGCTGATCAGGGGACCATCACCGGCGGCGAGTCGAGGAAGGGGCCGGGGATGTGCGAGGCGCTCCATGCACGGATGGAATAGACGTAGCCGGTCTCGCCACTCGGTGGCGGCGTGGTGTCGACCCACATCGTGGCGCGCAAGGCGAAGCTCCAGGCGGGGGCGCCAGCCTCGGTGACCGTCGGCACCGGTGAGATCGTGGTCTTGTTCCGCTGCACCTCGAAGTAGAAGAAGCTGTAGTAGCGCGGGTCGCTTGGATCGAAGCTCGGGTCGTCCGGGTCGATGGGCGGATACGCCCACCTGATCACGACGTTGTTCCCGATCAAGGTGGCGATCGGGATCGGGATGGGCGGCCCGCTGGGCGGCGTGTAGGAGGCTGGAACCGGCGCCGCCGGCGTGACCTTGGGGTTGGTCATGGTGTTGTCTTCGTAGGGGGTGATCCAGAACACCGTGGCGGAGTACGGTTCGAAGTCAATCGCTGCCGGACTTTCCCACACGCCGTTCGTCACCGAGACGTTTTTCATGTACTGAACGAGCCCGAGTTCCTGGTTCATCCGGACCTGGCCGGCGTTGAATCCGGAGAGGCTCAGCTGCGTGCCCGTCCCGGAACCATCTGAGACGTAGTACTCCCAGATCCCCCCGCTCTGCACGGGGCTCGGGACGGTCTCGGAATTGCCTCCAGCGGCCGTGAAGCTGTTGCGGTCGGGAAGGTTCTCGCCTGCCTGGCCGATCTGGAACTGTACCCAGTTGACGCTTGGCCAGCTTCCGGGGAGGCCGATCACCTCCACGTAACTAGACCAGTCGGCTGGCGGTTTAAAGGGGTTGTTCACCGGGTCGGTCGGATTCGGGATATTGGTCGGATAGACGCAGAATACCCAGCAGACATGGGTGAGCTCCCCGGACGGCGCGCCGACGGTGATGGCCGAGAACAGGCTGGAGCTCGGGTCCGTCGGGTAGAAGTTGTTCTGGCCGCTGATGAACACGCCGTGCTGATCCCCGAGCAGGCGCACGAGTTCGTAGAAGTTGTAGACCGGAACCTTCACCAGGTCTTGCGGGCAGACCGGGGCTTCCGGAGTGCCTGCCGCCCAGCTCGACGCGGCCGTCATGATGGACCGCTGCTGCCCGAAGGTGTACTCACCGCTCATGGAACCGGAACCGGTGGGCGGGGGTGGGGATGGTTCCTGCCAGCCGACGAGTTCGGGATGGGCATTGTCCGAGGCGCTGACGAATTGCACGCCGTTGGCTGCGTATTCCGAGGAGAGGGAGTCGCTGGCGATCATCAGGGCGGTCAGCCACGCGGGATACTGCGACGTCATGCGGGGCCAGAAGGGCACCTGGAAGCCGACCCGCATGTCGGCTTCGTTGTTCACGATCGGCTTGCCGTCAAAATAGCCGTTGTATTTCGCTTGGGAGGTGAATTGGCTGACGACCGATTCGACCGTGTAGACGACTCCCACGCCGCCGACCGCGTTCAGGTCGGGTAGCTCAGCTTCGGTCCAATCCCCCTTTGCGTGCACCGAGATAAAGTCGCACGGGAGCGGCGGCACGGGCGGGCTCTGCGGAACAGCATGACCGCCGTTGTAGACGAAGTCCAGGAAGGCAGGCAGAGCCGTCTGCAAGTCGGTCGGAGTTCCTGTTGAAAAGATCTGAAATTGGCCATCTTCCAAAAATGTGCTGTTGGCCATGACGGCCGGCCCGCCCACGCTGACCTGAACACCGGCGGGAAGACCGGCGCCGGCGATGGCCTGCACCGTTTCCTGGTAGAGCTGGCAGTAATAGGAAAGCGGGTTGACGTTGTTATAGGCATCAGGAGCCCAGAGGTAGGGGTTGTCGGGCTCATTCCACACCTCGAACCACCAGCCATTGATAGCGTCCCCGAACGTCGCGTACAGCGCCTGGAAGAACGCCTGGACCAGGGTGCTCCAGTTCGCCTTGATCGTGTTCCAGTCTGGTTGACTCACCGGACTGGGACCGTATGCGTAAGGGGCTTCCGCCGTGTTCGCCGACAACCCCGCCTGAGTGCCGCTGTACACCCCCGCGGGGAAGAAACCGAGCACCACGTACGGCACGAGCCCGCGCTGGGTCAGCTGGGTCAGCCCGCTGATGGTCGCATCGAACGCTCCGGCGGGTATCGGCACCGGTCCCGCTGCGTTATACGCCCAGACGGTGTCCGTGACGGGGGTCAGGCCATAGATCCCGAGCTCCGCGGTCCCGCTGTTGAGGACCTTCATGACCCGCACCGTCTTGAACGCGCCCGGGGACGCTGCCAGGTGGTCCAGCAGCACCTGGTACTCGGGCGTGTTCAGCCAGTCGATGTCGAAGCTGCCCACCATGGCATAGTTGCCCGGGTTCACCGGTCCCGACGGCCCGGCGTGCGGCACCTTCCAGTCGGCTATGATGCGCAGCCTCGGCTTGCCGTCCCTGCCGGAGCCGCCGTGCGAGCGGCCCGGGGATCTCCCAGCGCCGTAGGGCCCGGGTTCGCGCCAGGGGCTCCCAGCGCCGGCTTCGTGCTCGATCAACCCGCTGACCTCGGCGATGAGCTCAGCGATCTCGCCCGGAAGATGCAGGAAACCCTCGCAGCCCCGATAGGTGCGGTCCCCCCAGGCGTACAGTCCCAGCTCGACCGCGAAGGCGGCGTTCAGCTGCGCAACCGTCCCGGATACGATGATCTCGTCCAGGGCGCTCGTGCGGTCGACACGGAAACCCTGCGTGCGCGCGAAAGCGGCGACCCGGTCACAGCCCGGCTCCCCGGCGGCCGGGGTGACGCGGATCGTCACCGACAGCGCCCTGGCCGGGTCTTCCGCCCCGATCCGCCGTGCCTCGGCGGCAGGGCGGCATTCGCTGCCTTCAAGGCGACGGTAGCCCCGCGGAATAGCCATGAACGTACCCCCAGATCAACGATGATGAATGCCGGCCGGGTTCTGCGCGACAGGCATCAGCCCGATCGGCAGGAGCGGGCGTGGCGCCGGGACCGGCCCGGCCTGCGGCTGGCAGGCTGCATGATGGTTAAGACGCGGACGCCACGGACCCGCAGCCGCGCCGATCGCGGCTTACGACATGCGGTCCGCTGGGGCGCAAAGCCGGTCGCAGTTCCCTTCCGGAGCTGATTTGCTCGCAAGCGTGCGGCATCGGAATCCTCCCGTCCTTCGTGCGGACACTAAGACGGTGCGCGGGCGATGACCGTTGATACGTACTGAGCTACGGCCATTGCCACGCATGCCTTGCCTGCGCGTATCGAGGGACATGCCGCAGTTGATCGGCCAGATGCGGCAGGCTAACTATCCGGTACCACACAAAGGGCCGCGGGGCAGTTCCGCGAGCGTTGGTCCAGGCGGCAGGGACCAAAGGTCACCAGTCGTGCCGCGATC
>Ga0208324_1000857_pt1 | contig 12491 bp, 12 predicted proteins | sample Sb_taG_2_FD_187707 | JGI IMG/M metagenome (GOLD analysis project Ga0208324, IMG submission 187707) | Peat soil microbial communities from Weissenstadt, Germany - Sb_50d_5_LS metaG (SPAdes) (version 2) | ecosystem: Environmental > Terrestrial > Soil > Wetlands > Peat | place: Germany... | reverse complement strand
CCGCGCCCGGTCGGTAAACCGCTGGGACATCGTCCGCCGCCTCGCGCTACTGAGCAGAACCTGGCCGCCCGCCCAGAGCACCGGCCGGACGGAGCCTGCCCGGGCCAGCCAGTGATGATCCATCCAGAGTACGCGCCCGCGCCCAGAGCCATGGGCCTGGTGATCCTGGCGGGCTGGTCTGCATTTACGGCGTGTCGTTCCGCCCTCGCACCCGATTTGTGAGAAAATTCCGGCAAGATGGAACCCGGTCACCTCGTCAACGCGACGGCGGCGTCCGCGGCCGAGGCGAACAACTGCCGGCGCGCCGATTTGGCCGTCATCCACCCACGGTGCTGCCACTCCCGGCCGGCCAGCGAGTCTCCGGCCATCACCACCTCGCCGAACGGGATGGAGCGGTAGCGGGCGATCGCCATCAGCGCGGACGCTTCCATCTCGACGACCAGGCACCCTTCCTCCACCCGGCGCGAGACCCGGGCCCGGGTCTCGCGGTAGATGGCGTCCATCGACCAGCTCAGGCCGTGCGTCGTCTCCACGCCGGCGGCGCTGAGCGCGTCGGCCAGGCTCTCAGCCGGACCCGGGTCAGCCGGGACGATCCGGCCGGCCGGCAGGTAGTGGAAGGACGTGCCCTCGTCGCGCACAGCGCCGGTCAAGATCACCGCGTGCCCCATCACCAGTTCCGGTACCAGCGCCCCTGCCGCACCGCAGGCGATGACTCCGCGAACTCCGCGGGCAATGACCTGCTCGAGCATGGCACCGGCGAGCGGCGCCCCGACTCCGGGATGGAACACGCCCAGCCGTACACCCCGGTGCTCGATCTCCCACAACGATGCCGGGCCCATCTCGCTGTGCAGGCGGCACACTGGCCTCGCGTCTTGACGGCCGGAGAGTTCCTCGACGACGTCCCGGAAGAAGCACGCCACGGCGACCGCCGGCGCGTCGACCGGACGGATCAGCCGGCTCGGCTCGATGACCGCCTCACCGGTCAGATCCTCATCCTCCAGTAGCGGCAGTCGTCGGCGATCAGCCGGCTCAGGCAACCTCTGCACCTCCCGCGCCGAACTCGGCCACGACCGCGTCGACGTCGCTCACGAACAAATGGACCAGGGTGCCGGGCCGGGCATCGCCGCGGTGCCCGGACAGGAACAGCCGCGCCCGGTCCCGCGCGATCGACACGAACGCCGGGCAGCCGGGCTCGAAGCGATGCACCCACTGCTCCGTGAAACCCAAGCGCTCATACCAGGCAACCGCCGCCGCGGCATCAGCCACATGCAGAACCGGGACGACTTCCGCCTCCATGCGGGCATGATCTCACAGCCTGCTACGGCCGGCCGGAGCCTGGCCGGACCGGCCAGATCGTGGTTGCGGGTGCCGGTTGTGCGTTCAGCCAGTGTTCATGGCTTCGTCCGCGGCCGAGCACAGTTCGCGTATGAGCTCGCGGAGTTCGGCGGGTGTCCTCTCGCCCTTGCTCCACTACTGCCGCAGTCCGTCATCGGTCAGGAAGCCGCTGGCGCGGTTGGCTGTGAGCTGCTCGTCAAGGTGGAGCAGGGCGCCGAGGGCCCCGGACGTGCGGGTGCCATGGCCTACTACACCAGTACCGGACACCCGCCGGGCACCTGGGAAGGCTGCGGCGCGAAGCCGGCGATCACGTCAAGGCCGCGGCCCTGGACGGCGAAGCGCAGGCCATCGAGGACGCCCTGCTCGATTGACCGCACCCGCGCCTACGGTGGCGGTATGGACGATGAGCAGGCGTTCCCGGTCATCCGGCAGACGGTCCTGGACACCACCGACCCGCGCCGCCTGGCCGAGTTCTAGCGGCAGCTGTTCGGCCTGCGGTACCGCCCGGGCGATGAGCCGCCCGGACCCGGCCAGCCGGACCCGGCAGGGCAGGACTGGCTGATATTGACGAGCCCGGCTGGCGGCGCGGTGCTGGCCTTTCAGAAGGTCGGGGAGCTGCCGGAGGCAACGTGGCCGGCCGGCCCAGTCCCGCAGCAGTTCCACTTGGACGCCACGGTGCCTACCGTGGCTGACCTCGACGTCCAGCATGAGCGGGCGCTCGCGCTCGGCGCCCGGCTGCTGGAGGACCGCTCGGATGATCCGCAGGAGCCATTGCGGGTCTACGCCGACCCCGCAGGGCACCCGTGCATCATCGCCGCTATTGAGCCGCTCACGCCCACCGGCTGAATAGCGACCTAGGCCTTGCCGCGCAGGCCTTTCTGATGACGATCGTCCTGGGCTCTTTGTCCGCGAGCAGCGGCGGCTCGAAGCACGCCGCGTCGGCTCTTTCCATAGTCATCGCATTCGCGTCGTGGCGGCTGATGTATACCCAGCACGGGCGAACCGTCAACCACAAGGTTTCAGGTCAGGCTGGCTTGTCCTGCGGGTCGATGCCGTGCTCGCGGAGTACGGCGCGGAGCCGCTCGACCTCGTCGGTGAGCTGCTGGCACCGCTCGGCCAGATCGGGCAGGGCCGGGTGCAAGGCGGCCCACTGTTCCTGCCGCGCGGCCTTGCTGGCCAGCAATTCCTTCTCCCGGTTACGCCGCGCCGCGGCCTGCTCATAGTCGCGGGCATTGACGGCGGATTCCTTCTCGCGGCGGACCTGGGCGATCTGCTCGTCCAGGTCACTGGTGTCCGGCCCGGTACCCACCCGCTGTTCAACGGCCGCCAGCCGGCCCCCGAACACGTCCAGGCGAGCGTGCATCCACATCACCGGTGCGACCTCCCGAGGCGGCCGCCGACCCGACTGCGGCCGCAGGTCCCTGACGAGCTCGATGACCTGCTGGCGCACCTGGTTCAGGTCGGCGCCCAGCCTGACCAGCACCTGCGCGGCCACGCCGTCGCCCTCGCGGATCAGGCCGAGCAGGATGTGTCCGGTGCCGACGCGATCGTGACCGAGCTGCAGCGACTCGCGCAGCGACAGCTCCAGCACCTTCTTGCTGCGGGGCGTGAACGGGATGTACTCGGCCGGGACCTGCTGGACCGGGCCGATGATCTCCTCGACCTGCTGGCGCACCGGCTGCAGGCTGATCCCCAGCGACTCCAGCGCCCTGGCCGCGACGCCGTCGCCCTCGCGAAGGACGCCAAGCAGGAGGTGCTCGGTGCCGATCCAGTTGTGATCGAGCATCCTGGCTTCTTCTTCTGCCAGGACCACAACACGCCGCGCCTGGTCGGTAAACCGCTCGAGCATCGTCCGCCGCCTCGCGCTACTGAGCACAACCTGGCCGCCCGCCCAGAGCACCGGCCGGACGGAACCTGCCCGGGCACGCAAGTGATGATCCATCCACAGTACGCGCCCACGGCCAGGGCCGAATGTCCTATGCCGGGTGATTTGAGGCGTGACCAGCGCGGCACGCCGGGCGCGATCAGTTGGGCTGGTCTAGCCAGGCTGTGGATGAGTTGGTTCGGCCGACCAGGTGAGGGCCGGAGGGTGCACGCGGGCGCAGACCGGGTTCCCTCGGGGGTCGGTCAGCCGGATTCGTGCGACCAGTCGGTGCTCGGGGCGCAGCGCTTCCTCGACCAAACGGGGATCGATGTCCACGAGCCGGAGCTTGGCGCCGCGGAACAGTCGCAGCGTGGCGTCGCCGGGCACGTCGCCCCAGGCCAGGCCGAGGTGGCGGTCGGTGCGGTCGCCGCGGACGAAAGGCCCGGTGAAATCCAAGCCGTCGGTGTCGCGGCGCACGGTGACTGGCACCTGCCAGCGCGCCGACGGCGCGTCGCCGGGTACCGGCTCGGTCGCCAGCCCAGGGCTGCCCGGTATGACGAGCGCTGGCCTGTCCTGGCCGCGCATGCCGGTCTTGCTGGGGCCGCCGAGCGCCACGTGGATGTTCTGGTGCACCTGCCCGCCGGGTTCCGGCGCGCACGTCAGGCCGGGCAGGTCAAAGCCCTCGATCAGCACGGTGAGCTGCCCGAGGACCGGAGCCGGGCGCCGGGGCGGGCGCCGGGGCGATGGCGGCGCCGCGTTCTCGCGGTAGGCGCGCCGCAGCCAGGCGAGCACCTCGGCGTCGACGTCCTCGGGCCGGGTCAGCGGGATCCGGACGGTGGCCGCGCCGAGGTCCCTGGCCGGGAGCAGGCGGCCGCCGGGGTTCTCCTGGTCCAGGCGCAGGCCGAGGTCCACCCGGCTCTTGGTGGCCGCCTGGACCACGGCGAAGGTGCGGCGGGGAGTGACCAGGCTGACGAATGTCTTGCGGGCCTGCACCGTGGCCGGGCCGACCGCGGGCAGCGCTGCCAGCACGGCGTCCAGGACAGGCCGAAGCTGCCGCCGGTCGGCGTACTGGCTGGCGATCAGCTCCTCCGCCTCCGCGGTGAGGAAGTCCGGGTAGCCGAACTGTTCCCAGACCAGCAGCGCCTGGCCGTAGCCCGTCACGCCCTGACTGTCCAGCCACGCCCGCAGCGCCTGCTCATCACCCAGCCCGGCCGCGGCCACACGCCGGTTCCATACGGTCACGTCCTGGCCGGTGCGTGTGAGCAACAGGCTCGCCGCCCACTCCCGCATCTCCTTCCAGGACTTCAGCGGCGGGACAGCCGCTGGCCCGGGCCCGGCCACGGTAGCGGACTCTTCGCCGGTACGGTCCTCGCGGGCACGGCCCCCGTTCTCGCCCACGCCAGTTACTGCCTGGGCGCGACGACGTTCGACCTCGGCCTTGAGCTTCGGCCAGCTCGCAAAGCCGTACTCGCGCGCGATGGCGAGCTGCGCGGCCGACAGGCCGGCGGTGCCCGAGACCTGCCGCAGCCGGCGCAGTGCGTCGGTGTCACCGGCGAGGGCAGTGCGGTGCAGCTCGCGGGCCTGGCGGCGGAGCTGATCCAGATCGGGGCGGGCGGGAAGCTGGGACATGGCACGTCTCCTCACGCAGCCTGGGCCCGCGTTCGGGCTGAACTGAAGACGGTCCTGCTGTCCAGCATCATCAGCTCGGCATTGTACCGATGCATCACACGATGACCCGGCCCGGCCCCTGACCTGATGGACGTCAGCTCCCTCGGAATCCGCCAATCCGACGGGCAGTCCATCTTGCGCAAGCCCAACACCATGCGCTGGTCCGCCCTCAGCCGCCTCAACCTCGAAGAACAGGTCATCAACCAGGCCCGGCACGCGATCCGGCCACTGGTCACCCAGCAGCAAGTCCGGGCCGAGCTCGACCGACACCACCAAGACCTGGACGCCGAGCCGCCGCCACCACGGCGGCCAGCACTGCCGCCAGCAGCTGACCACGCTAGTGGTCCTCAAAACTCGCGCTCCTGAATCCGCAGGTGCCCGCAGGACGATCCGCTTGCGCGACGCGCTGACGTATAGCGTGGCCGGCGTAACTCGCAGACGTCATCCTTGATCGGGTACCGCAGGTAAGTGATGCCATCCGGTGCCGCAATGACATCCGCGCGGTCCACCTCTAGCGGCTCGCTGCCGGGATGCTCGATGAGAGCCGCTGTAGGCTGCCGTCATGAGCACGCGCGAGGATTACCCAGCCGGGGTGCCGTGCTGGGTCGACACCAGCCAGCCCGACCCCGCCGGCGCCGCCCGGTTCTACTCCGGGCTCTTCGGGTGGCAGACTGAGGACGCGATGCCCTCCGACGCTGGGACTCACTACTACATGGCCCGCATCGGCGGCCGGGACGCGGCCGCGATCTCCTCGCAGCCCCCCGGTGCACCACCGCAGGCCATGTGGAACACCTACATCCGCGTCGAGTCCGCCCACGACGCCGCAGCCCGGGTACGCGAGGCGGGCGGCCGGGTGCTCTCCGAGCCCTTCGACGTGTTTGACGCGGGACGGATGGGCGTGTTCGCCGATCCCGAGGGCGCGGTCTTTTGCGTGTGGCAGCCCGGATCGCACCGCGGCTCGGCGGCAGTCAACGAGCATGGCGCAGTGAACTTCAACAACCTGCACACCGACGATGTCGAGGCCGCACGGGCCTTCTACGGCGCCGTGTTCGGCTGGACGACGATCGACGCCGGCTCGCCGATGTGGGCTCTGCCGGGCTACGGCGACCATCTGGAGGAGCTCAACCCCGGCCTGCGCGCGGGGATGAAGCAGATGGGCGCACCCGAGGGTTTCGAGGACGTCGTGGCGACGATCTTGCCCCGCGAGGGTGCCCCAGCGCGCTGGAGCGTGACCTTCGCCGTCGACAACGTGGACGCGATCACTGCGCGAGCGCGTGAGCTCGGAGGCTCGGTCCTCGCCGAGCCGCAGAATGCGCCGTGGGTGCGATTTGCCGTCCTTGCCGATCCGGCTGGCGCGTCCTTCACCGCCAGCCAGTTCGTAGCGGAGAACCGCTAGACGATCACGATCCCCGATTGAGACGCCTCCTCGGTCGCTGAGCCCGTGGAGGCGACCGCACGCCCGGCGAGCGCCAGCTGGACCGACACAGCGGCTGCGCCGATGGCACCCAGAGCAAACGTACGCCCGTTGACCATCCGTTCTGCTAACTCTTGCAAGCAGGAAGGCAACCGTTTCGGCTTCCTCAGCCGCACCCGGTGGACGCTCTGACGTCGCCCATAGGCGGATATCGGACGATCCCTTCAAAGCTGCGGTTACAGTCCGTCACGAAGCTCGCAGTCCTCCCATGCCACGTCCGTTGCAACTTTCTCACTGCAAATGTCGCAAGCGACATTTGGGCGACATGGGACCTGAGAATGCGACATCGCAGATGAGAACCTACAAGTCAGCGGGTGCATGAAGAGGGTCTTCGGCAAAGAGAACGCCTGCTCGATGAACGCGAAAACTACTATCGCCCGGTCCGGGGTTCCGGCCATCTTCGCGAATCACTGCGGCGCCGGCGCTCACCGAATGACGCGGGAGATCGCACTTCGGCCAGCTCCTGCTCCCTCCTGCTCGTCGCAGGCAAAAGCATTGGTTCCGTGAGTGGGGCGGGCGGACAGGTAGACCATCTCGCGCCCGGTGTGGGGGTGGACGCGGCGGCCTATAACACCCGTAACGCGTATCCGCAGGCCTGTCTCCTCTTTGACTTCGCGGACCGCTCGTCAGCGGGGTCTTCTCCGTACTCGATCTCACCCGCGATAAACGTCCACGGAGGCTTGCCGTCATTACGCCTGGCCACCAGGACGCCCAGGCGGCTGGTGACGATGACGGCGACGATAGGGGCTGGCTTGGGCGAACCTCCGATGGTGGGCCGCGCGACAACGGACATTTCACCGAAACAGCAGGTCAGGACCCGGTTGGCGCTGGCAACAAGAAGCGCCCGCAGCAGGATTCGAACCTGCGCTCACGGCTCCGGAGAGTTTGCCGATTTAATTCTCTGACCTTTACCGATATCCCTTATCTAGCAATTTTGGAGCGCTGTGGGGGCGCGGGCACCGTGGGGCGTGCCCTGCCCAGGTGGAGGCTGCGGGGTCCAGATTCGAGCTGCGAGGCGCTGCCGGGCTTTATGTCAGGCTGGCTCGTCTTGTGGGTCGATGCCGTGCTGACGGAGCCGGGCGCGGAGCCGCTCGATCTCGTCGGCGAGCTGCTGGCATCGTTCGGCCAGAACCGGCAGCGGCGGGTGCCTGGCGGCCCACTCCTGCTGCCGTGCGGCCTTGCTGGCCAGGAAGTCCTTCTCCCGGTCACGCAGCGACGCGGCCTGCTCATACTCCTGGGCATCGGCGGCAGCCAGCCGCTCGCCGCGAACCTTGTCGATCTGCTCGTCCAAGTCAGTGGTGTCCGGCCGGATGCCCACCCGCTGCTCAACGGCGGCCAGCAGGACCTCGATCACGGTCAGGCGGGCCTCGATCGCGTCCAGGCGGGCCTGCACTTCGGTCGCCGGTGCGCCCTCCCGGGGCGCCAGACGACCCGGCTGCGGCTGCTGGCCGCTGATGAGCTGGATGACCTGCTGGCGTACCCGATTCAGGTCGGCGCCCAGCTTGACCAGCACCTGCGCGGCCACGCCGTCGCCCTCGCGGATGAGGCCGAGCAGGATGTGCTCGGTGCCGATGTAGTTGTGACCGAGCTGCTGCGACTCGTGCAGCGACAGCTCGAGCACCTTCTTGGACCGGGGCGTGAACGGGATGACGTCGAACGGGGCCTGCTGGCCTCGGCCGATGATCTCCTCGACCTGCTGCCGGACCGCGTCCAGGCTGATCCCCAGCGACTCCAGCGCCTTGGCCGCTACACCTTCGCCCTCGCGGATGAGGCCGAGCAGGATGTGCTCGGTGCCGATGTAGTTGTGACCGAGCCTCCTGGCTTCTTCTTCGGCCAGCTTCACAACACGCCGCGCCCGGTCGGTAAACCGCTCCAACATCGTCCGCCGCCTCGCGCTACTGAGCCCCTGGCCGCACGCTCAGAGCACCGGTCGGACGGGACCGGTCCGGGCACGCCAGTGATGACCCATCCACGGTACGCGCCCGCAGCCAGAGCCATGCGTGACCGTGGAGCCGCCCGCGCGCCCGACAGCTCCTGGCTCGAGGCCAGCCTGTCCGGCCTGAGTTCACCCCAGGCGCCCATCGTCCAGCCGGCCGTTACCGCGTCACTGCCGTCCCTCTGCCCGGATCCACACCGAGATATGGGCAGGCTCCAGCGTCTGCTGAACGGAACTGGCCAGATCGGCCCGCACGGCGTCCAGGTCGACCGCGTCTTTCAGCCGGGCCGCGAACCCGGCGATGATCCGGTCGGCGTCATAGCGGGCCCGGTTGAACCGCCGGTCCACGATCTTCTGCACCCGGCGGCGCACCGGATTGAACAGCGCCGCCGCGGCCAGCGTCGCCGCCGCCACCGCCACCGTACTGTGGTGGAACCCGAGGACCTCGGTGGCCAGCAGCACGATCCCCGCGTACACCCCCACCAGCAGGCCGGTGACGATCGTGTACGCCAGGGTCCGGGAGATCACCCGGTCGATGTCGAACAGCCGGTACCTCAGCACCGCCACCCCGATGCACAGCGAGAACGCGACCAGCCCGGCGAGGAAGCAGGCTATGCCGATGGCCGCCGTGCCGAGCACGGTGGAGATCACGGCGCCTGCCACGAGCGCCGCCGACCCGGTCATCAGCCACTTCAGCTGCTGGCGGCGCTCACCCGACGAGCGTCGCCAGCTGGCCACCTGGCCCGCCAGCGACGCCACCAAGCACACCGCGACCAGCAGGAAGATTCCGGTGTACGCCGTGTTCCACCACCTGGCGGCCGGGTCGTCGCCGCTCACCAGGAACAGCTGCCCGGCGGAATCCACCTGCGGGTGGTGGCTCATGACCGCGCCCACCGTGATCGTGGCGGTCCAGGTGATCCACACCAGGCCGATACCGGCATAGACCCACAGCACCCACCGCCACCGCGGGGACGGCGGCCGGCCATCGGGGAACAGCAGGAAGATCAGCCCCAGCAGCACGAGCCCCAGCACGCCGCTGGGCTGGGCCAGCAGCGCCACCCAGCCCAGCGGCAGCCCGCCATGATGCAGCCGGTAGTCGGCCACCGCGTAGTAAGCCGCGTCCTCGCTGAGCATGGAGATGGCCGCCGAGCCGAGGAAGATCCAGCCGAGCGGGTTACCCGGCTTGCGCCAGGCCACCACGAAGCCCCCCACCGCGGCCGGGACCTCGACCCACACCGGCACCGAGCCGGTAGCGGCATTCAGGCTCTGATGCGCCAGCCGGGCCAGTGGCACAGCGGCGATCGCCAGGACCAGCACCAGGCCGCCCAGCACCAGCGCGGCCACCGGCAAACCCAGGCGCAACCGGCCGCCAGCGCTCGGCGGCGTCACACCCACCTGCCGGGCAACTCGTCCCCCCTCGCTCACGGGTGTGACGTTACGCCCCGAGCGTTCCGGAAACGTTACTGCTCACAGCACGTGCATGATTTTTGGCCGGGCTCAGATCCGGGGATGGCCCGCGAAGGGGGCATGTCCGCCCTCCGGCATCAAGCGTGACTGTGACCATAGGGCAACGGGCACAGGACAAGGCGTCCGGCCTGACTTCACCCCAAACCTGCATTTGTCCGCTTGGCAGCTGGTCCCTGGGGTGCTCTGGGGACGCGGGCGCGGCCATGTGCAGGCGGGTGGCCAGGCGCGCGCCGGAGATCGCGGGCGGAAGCGTTTGTACCGATGCATCACACGATGACCGTGGCCGTTCCAGCGCGCACCGTAACCACAAGGCGACCCGCCGTGGCCGTTAAAACCGACGTCAAAACCGGCCACGACATCGCCTACGTCACCCGCGGCCACACCTCCGGCTGCGCGGGCGCCATGGCCTACTACACCCGCACCGGAGACCCGCCAGGCACCTGGGAAGGCCGCGCCGCCGCCACGCTCGGCCTGTCCGGGACAGTCGAGGCGGCGGTTGCCGAGCGGCTCTACCAGGAGGGCGTGGCCCCCGGCGGGGAACGGATCATCCAGCACGCCACCCCGAAAACCGGGCGAGGACCAGGCGCAGCCGAGGCCGCCGCGATAGCGCAGTACCGGAAGAAGCACCCGTTCGCGTCCGCGAACGAGATCAACGCCGAACGGACCCGCATCCGGGCCACCAGCCCCGGAATCTCCCGGCCCTACTACGACGTCACCAGCAGCGCCTCCAAATCAGTCTCGGTCCTGCACGCCAGCCTCCGCGTAGCCGCAGGCCACGCCCGCGAAGCACGCGATCACGTCAAGGCCGCGGCCCTGGACGGGGAAGCACAGGCCATCGAGGACGCCCTGCTCGGCGCCGTCCGCGAAGGCCTTGAGCTGCTCGAGGCCATGGCCTGCTACGTCCGCACCGGCCACCACTCCAAAGACACCGGCGAATGGCGGGACGGGAAAGGACTCATCGCGACCTCGTGGCTGCACACCATCAGCAGAGACGGAGACCCCCAGCTGCACGTCCACCTCGCCGTCCTCAACGCCGTCCAGCGCGCCGACGGCGCCGACGACCAGTGGCGCGCCGCCGACGGGCAGCACTTCTACCAGCTCCGCCATCTGTACGGCGTCACCGTCGACCGGGCCTTCGAGCAGCGGCTCCTGGACATGGACTACACCATGGTCGAGCGCGCCGACGGGAACGGCGCCGAAGTCGGCGGCGTCTCCCAGCCCGTCATGGACCGGTTCTCCTCCCGAGCCCGCGCCATCGACGGCAGGCTCCGCAAATGGGCCGACCAGTACACACGCAAGCACGGCAAGCCGCCCAGCAGACGCACGATCTACCTGATGGGCCAGGAGATCGCCAAGGACACCCGCCGGCCCAAGGCCGAGGCCAAGCGGATGGCCAGAGGAAGGCTCACCGGCCACGAGGTGACCGACGAGGAGCGGCTGAAGGCCTGGGAAGACCAGACCACCGCCGAAAACGGCAAGGCCCCCGCTTCCGCGCCTTCTACGGCTGCATGTTCTACGCCATGATGCGCCCCTCCGAAGTCGCCGCGCTCACCCGCGAAGGCTGCCACCTGCCCGGCAGCGGCTGGGGCCACCTGATCTTCGCCGACTCCAGCCCAGCAGCGGGAAGGGCCTACATCGACGACGGCCAGGTCCACGAACACCGCGGCCCCAAAGGCCGCACCAAGGGCCGGCCCAACCCCACGGCCCGCAGGCCCGTCCGGAAAGTCCCGATCCCGCCCGAGCTCGTCCAGCTCCTCCGGGCCCACCTCGAGCAGTTCGGCACGGCCCCGGACGGCAGGCTATTCCACTCCGAGAGCGGGAACCCGCTCCAGCCTTCTACCTGGTGGCAGGTGTTGCCCGACACTGAAAATGCCGATGTAGGCGGCGTTCACGATGCCGACGGAGAATCGGGCAATTCGGGCGGTGTCGTGGGCGAGGTGCCGCGCTACGTGGGCACGGTGCCGGGCTGAGGGCGTGCTCCGGGAGGTGATCCCTGTCAGCGGGCAGGCGGGAGCCGGGAACGGCGCCGCCGGATCAGCCAGCCGGGGCCATGGCCAGGAGGCGGCCCCGGGTCAGCACGTTGACCCGCGCCCACGGGCTGGTGTGCTGCAGCCCGAACCGGCGGCCTATGACCATCGCCGCGGCCGCCAGGTGCTCCAGCGCGCAGCCCAGCTCGTCCGGGCGGACCCGGGACGGCAACGCATCTTGGTCAAAGGCCACGACGATACGGATGCCGGTGATGCGCAGCTGGGCGGCGGACCGGCGGGCGCCGCGGATCCAGCCGCGCACCGTGCCGGCCGGGACGGCGAGGTCGCGCGCGATGCGCCGGTGCCCGGACCCGAGGGCGGCGGCGACCAGGGCCTGGCCGATCAGCCCGGCGGCGTAGGCGCGGCGCGGCAGCAGCCCGGCGTCGAGCACGACGTGGGTGACGTCGCAGCCGGGGCACAACGCCCGGTCCGGGCGCACCGTCACCAGCGCGCCGCCCAGGTCGCGGACCGTGCGCTCGCGGGCGTGCCCCCACGGGCGCAGCGGCTGGCCGCAGCCGGGGCAGCCCAGCTTGCGGCGGGCCAGGGCGATCCTGGCCGCCGCGGTGTCGAAGACCTCGATCATCGTTCATCCCGCCAGGGTCCGGCCTGGCGCCGTGCCGGGAAAGGGGGTAACTGGTGTTGCAGCCTGGCACCGGATGGCGGTCCGCGCAACCCGGACCAGGCTGATCACCAGGACCGGCACCGAGCCGACGCAGATCC
>Ga0208324_1000856_pt1 | contig 12494 bp, 12 predicted proteins | sample Sb_taG_2_FD_187707 | JGI IMG/M metagenome (GOLD analysis project Ga0208324, IMG submission 187707) | Peat soil microbial communities from Weissenstadt, Germany - Sb_50d_5_LS metaG (SPAdes) (version 2) | ecosystem: Environmental > Terrestrial > Soil > Wetlands > Peat | place: Germany... | reverse complement strand
ATCCAGCCGGTCCGCCTGCTCGCCCAGCGCCTGGATCTGGCCGGGCCTCGTTTCGATGCCGAAGCCGCCGAGGCCAGCGCGTTCTGGGCGCTGGCCATCATCGAGGTTCTGAGGCGCACCGGGGTCCAGGGCTCCTGACATGGAGCGAAATTTGGTGTGATGTGGATAACTCGAAGAGGTTCAGATCGAGCTGCAGCCGCCACGTTTCCCGAGGTCACACGCTTAAGTGTGTTGCAGCTTTACATAATTTCCTTGCATCTATTTTTCACTGCTCCGGGCGTGACGACGTGGAGAGATATGTCGGGAAACACCAGAAAGAGCCAGGTCACCAGACTCGTGACACTGCGTCACCAGTCGACAATGTCAGGAGCCCTGAACACAGGGCCACGCGCAGCCCAGGGCGCGGCGGTACGCGACAGTTCATTCATCGCTGTCACGCTTTCAGCTTCCCGGCCATCTGGTCAAACGCCCTGCAGCTGACGCGACCCTTAGTGCCGCCGGTACAACCGGGGGCCGCTGACCGCCGGCGGCATCTACCAGGTCATCGCCCGGCGGGGGCGGCAGGCCGGGGTCGCGGTGTACCCACACCGGTTCCGGCACCATTTCAGCCATACCTGGCTGGACCGCGGCGGGACGGAGGGGGACCTCATGGAGCCGAACGGCTGGTCTTCCCCGCAGATGCTGCGCCGACGCCAGGCACGATCCGCATCTGTACGGCTAGCCGTCGCGCAGCTGCGGACATTCTTCGGCTGCCTTTTCCCGGAGCCGTTCCAGCACGCTCAGCAGGGCCGTGATCTGATACCAGGGCTCGTCGTCCATGCTTGCCTCGGTGAGAGCGAGCTTTTCCTTCGCTTGACCGCGTAGTTCGCTGAATTCCATCGCCCAGCAGGTGTGTGGCCACTTTGCAGAATTAACGCAGTCCAGTTCTTTTAGGCTTGCTGTGATCCGCGGGAAGAACGTGTAGACCAGGAACACGCGAGGGGCGCGCGTGATCGGCCGATACGTCCTGAGCAGTTCCGACTGCCGCTGCAGTTGCCGCACGGCCTCGCAGACGCGAGCTAAGGGATCAGCAGGTTCAGTCCCGGTACCGGGCCTGGCGGGCTCGGCCCAGAGGGCGACTTCCCCAGCAAGGCCCCCGGGCTGCAGGTACGTGGCCCATGTCTGCCGCAGCTCTTGCTGAACTCGCCACCCCCACGAGCTGAACGGGATAGCGTAACTGCGATCCAGGAAGGCGAGCATCTCGGCCTCGGTAGCCGGACTGCGCATCAGTGTGCTGGTCTGACTGGCGGAGAGCTGCGGCGCGTTCAAGCCTAGCGCGTTGAACCAGTCCGCACCGGAGAAATCTACTGCGTCCAGGAACGCGCCGTCGAAGCGCACGTTGCGGATGTGGCAGGCCGCGAAGGTTGACCGGCTGAGGTCAACTCCCCGGAAGTCACATTCGATCATGAACGACCCGGCGAAATTCACCCCAGCCATGTCGGTGCCGCGGAAGTCGAATAGGGCAAGATCTATCCTGCTCAGCGCCCGGTCCGGAAGGTAGGTACTCAGCTTGCCGTCGGTGAGCCGTATCAGGGTACGTACGACCTTCTTCCGCAGTAGCCGTTCATCTCTTGGGTACGTCGTGGACGTTCGGAGCGACGCAGATCGGGCAGCTTGCCCGGTAGAACTCTCGGCGGAGTCGTGTGGGGTTGCCTTGGTCCGTGCGATCTCCCGGCTGTGCCGTCACCACCGCGCCAGCGTCCGTGCCGCCGAGCCGATAATCCGGGCGGTTACTCGCCCGAGTCCCGAAGGCCCGGCCGCTGGAGCCGGCCCTGGGGGCGAGGGCTCACTTGCAAGCTGGCGCCCTGATAATGGCTCAGCGCCGTGCGTGCTTTGCCTTGCCGGCCCCGACCGCCTCGCGATACGGCGCCTGCTCTCTTCGCAGGAGGTCGGGGTTCGTCCCTCGCGCATAGACCAGGCCGGTGGTCAGCAGCTGCAAGGCCACCGCGCCGCCGAGGAGTGAGATCACGGTTTCAGGCAGGTCCGCATGCGGGATCATCAGCTTGCCGGCGCTCACGTCCTCGCTCAAGATCGGGCCGGCCAGGTCCGGGCCGAGGATCGCTGCTGTCTGCAGCCCGATCCGGCGGGCTGCCATCAGCAGCTCGTGCGCACCCTCAGCCGCCCGGCCGGCACCCGGGCTCCCGGTGACGACGACGACCAGCGCGCTGTTCGCGTCGTGCGCGACCAGGTGACCGTGCAGCGTGTCCTCCACACCGAGCATGGTGGTGGGGATCCATGCGGCTTCTGCGACTTTCAGGGCCAGTTCTCGCGCCGTGGGAACGTCGATGAGGCTTCCCGCTGCGACGAGGCGCTCAGCCTTGCCCAGCGCGCGGCCGATCTCCAGGGCACGGGAGCGCATCGTCAGCAGCTCACGCAGGTATCCGGCGAGGCCAGCGGCCGGGAACTCTTCCTGCCGGTATGCCGAGGCGAGGTAGAACCCGGTCAGCATCGGCGAGGTGTAACCAACCGTATGACAATACGACTTGTCGCGCAGCGGCGTTGTCAATACGACATCGGCGATGTCCCGGGCGGGCGTATCGACAGCCGCCGTGATCAAGGCGGTCTTCGCGCCCGCCTGGCGAGCCGCAGCCAGTGCCTGCACCGTCGACGTGGACAGGCCACCGTGAGAGATCCCGATGCACAGGCCCTTCCTGCGAGGTGCCAGGGCCTCGTCCGCGGACTCGCGTGCCTCCGCCGGGCCCGCCGCGACAGCCGACTCGCCCATGACGCCGTTGAGGATCATCGCCACCGCACGCGCACTATGTCCCGAGGTGCCCACGGCCGACACCACGATCGGCTCACCCGCGCCGGCGGCCGCGTGCAGCATCTCCACGAGCTGCGGCACCGAGCCGGCAAGACAGTCGCCCAGCATCTCCGGCAGGCTCGCCTGCGCTTCGATCATGTCTTCCATGACCCAGGGGGCAGCGCTGCGGATTTCGGGATAGACGGCCGGGTCGTACCAGTCAGAAGTCTCAACCGCACCCACCACTGCTCTCCCCTCACGCTCCGTCTTGGCTTCCCCGGTTCCCGGACACGGAAACGTCCAGCACCCCCACGCTGAACGAGACGCGTGAAGCGGTGCTGCGCCCGCCTACCGCCAAGCACCATGCGTGACATTCTCAATCTCAAAAGCGCCCGGCTGGATCGCCTGCTCCTGTAACCGCGTTCGGTGTGCCAGTGAGGCTTGGCATGTAGGTTGGCAGTGGCGCCCAGATGCGGGTATTCGGTGCTCGCGTGGTGCCGCCTTGGCGGGGCCGCAAGCGGCTCATCAGCGCGAAGATTCCGCGCAGGCGGTTCACTCATCCAGTCACCTACCGCAACGCGAAGTGGTGGCAATCGTTGCGGGCCTTGCGACCACCTTGGCGGTTCGTGGTCATGCCGGCGAGCGGGCCGGGCAAGGCACCCGCTCCGGTGGTCTATTTCGCCGGTGGGCCCTGAGACTCGACTGTGACCGAATCCTCAGCGAGCTGGCCTGACCTGCTGAATCTGACCGTCCGTGGGCACCTGGAGTTCATCGGGCAGCGCGGCACCGGCGAGTCGAACCCGCTGAACTCTCCGGCGTTCCCCTGGCCTGGCCGACAAGCCCGCGTTGCGCGCGCGCCTTGCCTGATCTTGCGGCCTTTCTCCGCGGAGGGGCGAGGTGTATGATCCGGCCATCTGGCTCGAACCTGAATGGTCACGGCAATTCTTCTCAGGGGGTGGAAATGCCGCAGGGCAGCCTGGAATTGCTCCATGATCCAGTCGCAGAAAAGCTTCTCGGCTCCACGATCCCGGCGCGGCTGGCGTACACGTGGATGGACGGCACGCCGCGGGTCGTACCAGTCTGGTTCCACTGGACCGGAGAACAGTTCGTTATCGGCTCTCCCGCCAGGGCGCCCAAGCTCAAGGCACTCGCCGCTGACCCGCACGTGGCGCTGACGATCGACGAGCACACCGGGTGGCCGTACAGCGTGCTGATGGTGCGCGGCACCGCACAGGTCGAGATGCTCGATGACGTGGTACCGGAGTACGCGCTCTCGGCCGAGCGGTACTTCGGCCCGGAGCAGGGCCCGGCGTGGGTGTCGACACTTCGCGGCAAGCCCATGGCGCGCATTCCTATCACGCCGACGTGGGTCGGGATCCTGGACTTCACGACCCGGTTCCCCAGCGCGCTCACGGCGTAGTCCGCGAACCAGGCCCGGCCATGGGCGGCTGCCAGATCAGGGCAGTCACGGGCGCGAGGTGACGAGGCCAGATGATGTTGCCAGGCGGCTGCCGTGATCTGGTTTAGTCTCGGATAGCAGTCGTTCACCCTGACGTCGGCATTGGTCTGCTACTCGCCATCAAGATCACCCGACTGACGCATAACAGCAGGTCAGGTTGGTTGTGGGGCGTCAGGGACTCCAACCCTTAACCTACGGATTAAAGTGGGCTGCGCGGCCGCGCGGGGTGTCCTACCTGCACAGATGTCGCGCGCTGATGGCCAGAAAGCACACATTGCACGACATTCGTCCGACTCTCGTCTCATGAGTCATCCCACGGCCTCGGCAGTTAACCTCGGCCACGCAGCGTAGTCATGATGCAGCGAACAAGCACGCCGGATCCGCCCAATTGTTGGTTATCTGCGTGGACTTCGGCTCGATGCCGATCACGACGCTGGCCGTCCAGATCTGGGCATTCTGTGCATCCACCAGCCAGGCAGACGGGGGATCGCTGGTTTACGTCTTGGGCTGACGGCCGTCGGGAAGGTCAGCCGAGGAAGTCCCGGAGGAGGTTGGATCGGGACGGGTGGCGCAGCTTGTACATGGCCTTGGACTCGATCTGGCGGATCCGCTCCCGGGTGACCCCGTACACCGTGCCGATTTCATCAAGGGTCTTGGGCTGGCCGTCGGCCAGCCCGAACCGCAGGGACACCACGCCGGCCTCGCGCTCGGACAGCGTGCCGAGTACCGAGTGGAGCTGCTCCTGCAGCAGGGTGAAGCTGACCGCCTCGCCGGGCTCGACGGCCTCGGAGTCCTCGATCAGGTCGCCGAACTCGCTGTCGCCGTCCTCGCCGAGCGGGGTGTTCAGGGAGATCGGCTCGCGGCCGTAGTTCTGCATCTCGCTGAGCTTCTCCGGGGTCATGTCCAGCTCGGCCGCGAGCTCCCGGGGGGTGGGCTCGCGGCCCAGGTCCTGCAGCATCTGCCGCTGCATCCGCGCCAGCGTGCTGATGGCCTCGCCCATGTGTACCGGGAGGCGGATGGTGCGGGCCTGGTCGGCCATCGCCCGGGTGATGGCCTGCCGGATCCACCAGGTGGCATAGGTAGAGAACTTGTAGCCCCTGGTGTAGTCGAACTTCTCCACCGCGCGGATCAGGCCCAGGTTCCCCTCCTGGATCAGGTCCAGGAACAGCATCCCCCGGCCGGTATATCGCCTGGCCAGCGAGACGACCAGGCGCAGGTTGGCCTCCACCAGGTGGTTCGTGGCGAGCCTGCCGTCTTCGGCGACCTGCTCAAGATCGATGCTCTGGCCGACACTCAGCACCCCGCTGCCTTCGGCGAGCTTGTGATCGGCGAACAGCCCGGCCTCGATCCGCTTGGCCAGGGCGACCTCCTGCCCGGCGTTGAGCAGCGCCACCTTGCCGATCTGCTTGAGGTAGTCCCTGACCGGGTCGGCAGTAGCGCCGGCGGCTGCCACCCGGACGGCGGGAAGGTCCTCGTCGTCCTCGCCGGAAACCAGCGGCTCGTCCTGGCTCTGCTCGCCCGCCGCCTGCAGCGGGCGGCCGCCAGCAGCCGCGACGGCGACCTGGCCGGTGCCTGGCTCGTGCTCACCGGCCGCCTCCTGCGGGGCGTCCAGAGACACGTTCTCGCACGTCATCGCCGCCAGGCTGAGGTCGGCCCGGTGCTGGATCAGCAGGACCACCGGGTTGGCCGCGTCCGCACCGCGAATCCGGATCCACTGCGTGGTGCCGCCGGCCTGGATGGCCTCAAGCGTATCGATCGTCATCACGGCTATACGGTGGCCAGGGTCGGAACCTGGCCAGGGCTGCGGTGCCTCCGGTGAAGACCGAGACGGCGGTCACGATCACCCGGACCAGGGTCACTTCCAGGCCGGAGTAGCCGGCGATTCCCGCGCAGATTCCGGCTAGGATGCGGCCCTTCCGGGGGCGCACCAGGATCTTGGTTCCGTTTCCGCCGCTCATGCCGGCCGTCCTCGCGATGACCCCGGGGTAGCTGGCCGCCGACGGCGGCTGATCCCGGTGCCTGCTTGCAGACTACGTTTGAAATTTGAAACTAGCAATATTTTTCCAGAAATAAATGTACTAACTTATGTCCATGGCGGACTGGGGCTTCCTGACCAACCACGCCCGGGTCCTGCTGCACATCGCCCACGACCCAGGCGCGAGACTGCGCGACATCACGGCCAGCCTGGGCATCACCGAGCGCCGCGCCCACGGCATCATCACCGACCTTGAGGCGCGCCGACGCGCGCCGGAAGGCGCCCGGATATCGGGAATGATTTTCATTATCAGATTGTTGCGCAGAGCATGAGTCGTAGCACACTTCGCCCGGTCATCAAGCTGAGGTCGACCGCTGGGACTGGCTACACGTACGTGACTAGGAAGAGCCGGAGAAACGATCCTGACCGCCTCGTCGTCCGCAAGTACGACCCGGTGATCGGCCGCCACGTTGAGTTCCGGGAGGAGCGGTAACCATGAAGCAGAGAATCCACCCGGACTATCATCCGGTCGTCTTCCGCGACCCCGCGGCGAACTTCGCCTTCCTCGCAAGGTCGACCGCGACCAGCGAGCGAACCATCACCTGGGAGGACGGAAGTAGCTATCCCGTCATCGACGTCGAGATCTCCTCGGCGAGCCACCCGTTCTACACCGGACAGGCGCGCGTCCTCGACACCGCCGGCCGGGTGGAGCAGTTCCGCCGCCGGTATGGCAACAAGGCCACGGGCGCCTGACGGCCTCAGGTGGCTTGTCCCGCCCCGCGCGATCACGGCGCCCGGTTGTCAGGACGCTTCGGGCGCGTGCCAGCCCGGCCTGGCCTATCTGGGTGTGGTCAATGGTGTTTGCCGACCTGTTACCGAGGTGGAGCGTATCCGGATCCAGAAGGGGCGGTCCACGGCGGTGACCCACGGATATAGGCCAAGGCGGCTGAGCCGCTGGATCTCGGAATCCTCATGGACCACCTCCGCGCGGCCTTTGACCAGAACGCTCCACCCGTTCCGGGTCCGCAGATCGTAGTCATCAGCTTCGAACGCGACGTGATCCTGGCGTTCGGCCGCGGACAGCTTGGATCCGCGGTTTGTGCGGAAGACCACGTCGTGCCCGTCCACGACATGGTTCACCGGCAGGGTGACCACCTCGCCGTCGGTATAGAAGCTGACCCGCCCGACCGGCACCGACTCCAGCAGCCGCAGGCACACGTCCAGCGGCAAGGTTTCAAGCCCTGCATGATCGGCCAGGGCAGTCATGTCCGGAACAGGCGGCGGGGCCGGGGGGTTCAGGACCGCAGCAGGCCCCCGCCCCTTCGCGAGCTCGGCATTCCGGACAGGGTTGGGCTCATCCTCGCAGGACGCCGGGATGATGACGACGGGGCAAGCTGCCTCATCCAGGCAGTCATTGATGACCGAGCCCGTCACCACACCGCTGACGTTCCCGTAGCCGTGCGAACCCACCACGAGCAGGTCCGCGTCCGCCGCCGCCCTGGCCAGGATCACGCCTATGGGCTCTTCTCTTTCCCCCCTGTCGCCGAAGGTGTGGCGATACCCGGGCTCTGGGTCAATGCTGGCCGTCACCCCGGCCAGCGGCCCGACCAGGATCTCGCCGAGCATACGGGCCAGCATCTGGCCTTCCTCATGCGACGGGTCCCCAGGCATAGTCCCCGGCCGGAGGAAAGCCGCAAGCACGACCTTCAGCTCGACGCCGCGGTACTGAGCCTCTGTCGCGGCCCAGCACAGTGCATCCCGGGAGGTGAATGAGTCGTCAATCCCGGCCACAACCTTGCCCGAGCGAGAATTTTTGTGCTGCCCCTCCCGCACGACCGCCACCGGGCAGGTCGTGCGGGAGGCGCCACGCCGCGCCGCCGACTTGACCACGTCCCCGAACGGCCCGCGCTGCTGGGAGCCCACGACGAGCAGGGCCGCGCCGTGACTCGCCGCGACGAGGACTTCCGCCGGGCGACTCCCGGCCGTCAGCAACTCCACCTGCACGGGGAACCCGGGGAATGCCTTGTTCAGCATTTGCCGCATCAGCCTGTTCGCCTGCCGTTGCCGCTGCTTGCACTGGACACGGCCCTGAAAGCCATGCGGCCCCCAGGCGTTCACGACGTGAAGATGCGTCCCGCGAAGCTGAGCTTCCCAGCCTGCCCACTGAAGGACCGCCGTCGACTCATCAGAATTGTCGATCCCCACTACGACGCGAGAATGATCGCCGCACAGCGGCATGTGGACGTGCCTGACCGCCTCGACGAATGGCGGATCGAGTTGCCACTCCGCCACCGACCGGTCTTGGGTCATATCCATCGCAGGTACCCCCAGCCGGGAACCCAACAGCGCCTCTCCTGGGCTGGCGCAACTAGATCCCTCCTACGCGTCGGTTTGCAGGGGCAAAAGTCCTGGCACATCCTTGCCTTCGTCCTGCTCTTGAGTCCCACTTCCTGTGACACGGATCGGCGCTGACCCACAGGTACGCGGCGATCCTCATGGCGATCACCTCCCTGCCTGTTCTGCGTACACCTGCGTTCGGTTCCAGAACCGGACGATCTGTACCGGCCAGCCGGCACGGTTCTGCCGAGCTCACTGGCGCACGGATTCGGCTTCCTCCGTGCGTTGATTTGCATCTTTCGAGGCCGGAGAACGCGCAAGCAACGGCAGCCGGACAGCCGGACAGCCGGACAGCAAGGCGGACGAGCATCAGTTAGAGGATCCGTACTGTCACGAACCGTGATCCTGCCAGCACCGAGGCCACCACGGCAGGCGAACCCGCAGGCCAGCCGCCTATGCCCTGTCCGGAGCGCGCGGCGCGGAGAAGTTCGCCTCGCTGGCGCCCTGGGCGTACGATCGTGGCGCGGCCTGTGGCCGTTGGAAGGGACGTGGGCCGGGATGAGTCTCATGCGTCGTCTTGTGATGCTGTTCCGGGCTAAGGCGAACAAGGCGCTGGACCGCGCCGAAGACCCCCGCGAGATGCTTGACTACTCCTACGAGCGGCAGCTTGAGCTGCTGCAGCAGGTGCGCCGCGGGCTGGCGGACGTCGCGACCAGCCGCCGGCGCATCGAGCTTCAGCTCGCCCAGCTGCAGCAGTCGGCGGCGAAGCTACAGGGTCAGGCACAGCAGGCGCTCGCCGCGGGGCGCGAGGATCTGGCCCGAGAGGCGCTGACCCGCCGGGCGGCCGTCACCTCGCAGATGGGCGACCTGCAAAGCCAGCAGGCCTCGCTGCAGGCCGAGCAGGACAAGCTCACCGTCGCCTCGCAGCGCCTGCAGGCGCAGGTTGAGGCGTTCCGTACCCGCAAGGAGACCATCAAGGCCGCCTACACCGCCGCCGACGCCGAAACCCGCATCCGCGAGGCCGTCACCGGGATCTCCGAGGAGATGGGCGATGTCGGCCTGGCCGTCCAGCGTGCGCAGGACAAAACCGAACAGATGCAGGCCAGGGCCGGCGCGCTGGATGAGCTGCTGGCCTCCGGCGCGCTGGAAGACGCCACCGTGCCCGGCGGCCGCGACGAGATCCAGTCCCAGCTGGATGCCCTCACCGCCGGCCACGACGTGGACGACGAGCTGGCCCGGATGAAAGCACAGCTGCCGGCCTCGGGTGCCCCGGCGGCCATCGAGGGCCCGGAGGCGGCATCAGCCGATGCGCCGCCACCACCAGGACGGCCGGCCACATCGTGAGCGTGCGCTCGTCGCGCGAAAGACACCCAATGACGGCCCGTTCCTTCCGCTGAACAGTAGACAGCCCGCCATGTTCACCAGCATCGTCCAGCTCCTCGGCACGGCAGCCACCGACTACGGCGTGCTCGCGGCCCTGTCCGTGCTTACGCAGGCCCCGCAGATGCGTGCGGCAACTCCTGCGAGGTCTCGCGGGGCTTCTTCGCCTCTTATGCCGGCGGCTACGGGATCTGGCTGCTCTACGGGCTCAGCGCCGACACCGTTCCTCTTATCGTCGTCGAGCAGCCCGATGATCTCGGCGCTGAGCCGCTGTGGTGTCGTGGTCGCGCGGACCGCCGCGAGCACCCGCTGGCTGGCCTGCTCGGTACGTACCTCATAGGGCACGGTCACCGGCGTTATCACCAGGTCTCCCGGGTGCGGCAGCCAAAACAGGCTTGGATGCCCCCGCCGACCATGGCTGGGTAGCGCGGTGCGCCCGTGCGACCGGCCTACGGCTTTGTGACCTACCTCACCCGCGTCTGGCCAAGCCTTTGCGACGCCATGGCCGTAGTTACGTCATCGGCGCCGCTGGCCCGGCGTCAGCGGCGGGCTCTGCCCTAGGCCCGCCCGCCGCACGCCAGCCACGTACCCGCAGAAGCACACGCCGGTGGCGTCACATCGTCGTGGTGTCTCCTGGTCGCCGCTGCACGTCGAACAGCAGACCCTCGATGTCGGCGTTGGACAGGTCGCCAACGATCTTGCGGATGGGCGGCGGGTGCGTCTTGACCAGCGTCGGCACGGCCACGATCTGGTCGTCGGCGGCCCGGCGCGGGTTCTCTAGCAGGTCCACGACCTCGATGTGGTACCGGCCCGGCAGCCAGTGCGCGCAGGCACGCTGCAAGTTGGCCAGCGCGCGGACGCACGCGGGCGATTGGCCGGTCACATAGAGCCGCAGCTGCCAGGTCTCCTCCGGAGATCCCGCTGGCTGGGCTTCATCATCGGTGCTGTCGCCGGTGTGGGTCATCGCTGCTCTCATCGTCATCAGGGTCTTGCGGATCTGCCCAGCGCTGAGTCCCCATCGCCCGCCGGGCCTCGTCGGCCCCGGCTGCCGGGCGCTCTTCGCGGTCCGCTATTTGCTTCAGCTCGGCCTCGTCCCCAGCGATTTGCTCTTGCAGCGCGGCGATCTGCGCCCGCAGCTCCCGCCTGCGGCGCTGCTGCACATCCTCCTGCTACTGCAGCTTGGCATCGCGCTCGCTAAGTTTCCTGGCTGAGCCGGGCGGAGCCGGTGAGCACCCCCTCGGGCCCCACGTACACGCCGACGAGCTCGATCCCGTGATCGGTCAGCATGAACTCCCGGACCTGGTTGGAATGGGCGCTGCCTCGTTGCTTGCGCACGAACAGCAGCCGCTTACGGTCCCCGGTGGACTCCACGTTGCGCAGCAGCAGCCAGGTGTCGGCCCGCAACGACACGCCCACCGCGGTCTCGGTATCCTCCTGGCTAAACACGGTCGCTATCGCGGTGATCCCCCGGGCCTTGAACATATGGAACTTGCGGGCCAGCATCAAGCTCACCTCGGTGCGGGAAGACCCGCTGATGAGGCTGGCAATCCCGTCGACGACCGCGACAGCGGGCGCGTGCTCCGCGACCAGGCCAGACACCACCGCCAGGTGGTTGTCCATGCCGAACTCGGCCGACCGGCCCGCCCAGATCCGCAGCACGCCCGCCTCCACCCAGCGTCCCAGGTCCAAGCCGACCGAGCGCATGTTGCGGATCACCTCATCCGGCGATTCCTCGAACAGGATCAGCAGGGCCCGCTCACCCCGCGCACACGCCGCATCAATCAGGTGCGCTCCCAGCGTGCTCTTCCCGGTGCCCGCCGCCCCGCTGACCAGGACGGCCGACCCCCGGAACAGGCCGCCGGACAGCATCGAGTCCAGCCCGGGCACGCCAGTGGAGATCCGCTCGCTGGACGCGCCATAGTCGAGCGCAACCGACGTGACCGGCGGCACCTCAAAGCCACGGTCCGTGATCAAGAACGGGTACTGGCTGGTCCCGTGCGCCGACCCGCGGTACTTGACCACTTGCAGCCGCCGCGTGGAAACCTCATCCCGGGTGCGGTGGTCCAGCACGATCACGCAGTCGGACACGTACTGCTCAATGCCATATCGGGTCAGCGCGTCGTTCTCGCCGCGCTCGCCGGTCACGACCGCGGTAACGGCCCGGTCCTTCAGCCAGCGGAACAGCCGCACCAGCTCAGCCCGCACGACCGCCTGGGAATTGAACATGCCGAACAGCGCTTCGATCGTGTCGAGGACAATCCGCCGGGCCCCGATGCGCTTGATCGCGTCGTCCAGCAGCAAGAACAACGGCTCGAAGCCGAAATCCCCCGTCCCGGCAACCTCTGTCGGCTCGGCCCGGAACGCATAGATGACCGGTCCAGCCGGAGCGGCCTTCTTCTCCCCCGGGCGTGATCCACGAGGCGCCATGGAGCCCGGCCTGATGGAGCCCGGCATAACCTGGTACGACGTCCTCGGCGTGCTGCCGGGCGCCGAGGCGGGCAAGATCAAGCGGAAGTACGAGGATAAGGCAGGCCTGCTTCGGCCCGAACTGGTCTCGGGCG
>Ga0208324_1000852_pt1 | contig 12522 bp, 14 predicted proteins | sample Sb_taG_2_FD_187707 | JGI IMG/M metagenome (GOLD analysis project Ga0208324, IMG submission 187707) | Peat soil microbial communities from Weissenstadt, Germany - Sb_50d_5_LS metaG (SPAdes) (version 2) | ecosystem: Environmental > Terrestrial > Soil > Wetlands > Peat | place: Germany... | reverse complement strand
TGCGCAACTCTATTATCTTCTGCCGTTGTTTCATCGCGTTTCTTGAGCGTAGCTGAGCACAAAGCAACCCAGGAATGAGTAATAGCTTCGATATAACTACTGAGGTCATCATTCTGCTTCTCCTGTTTTCGTTGAACCAAACCTAGTAACTGATATGCCTTCGCGATATCTGCTGGTCCTGGTTTCAATTCGATGACGCGCTTGCAAAATTGTTCAGATCTGTAGTAATTTTTGCTCGCAAAACGGCTCAATGCTAACGCATAATAAGCTCTCCACGAGTTCGGATCCTGTGCAATGGCTTTATCAAAGGCGATTTCAGCCGCTTCCTCCTGCTCCAACTCTGTGTACACAACACCCAGATTGTAATAAGCTGAATTAAACTCTGTATCCTCTATTAGTGTTCTAATAAACTGCTTTTCAGCCTTCTGCAAATTTGCTACCCTGTCCTTCGGTGTTTGCAAGCAGTCACGATATGCGCGTAAACCATCGCAAAAGGTTAGCGTTGCTTGCCAGCGTACAGACCCCTGCAATTCAATGTCGGTGAATATGTAATAAGCTAATTCCTCGACCATGTTGACAAGATCACCACTATGCTGCTCTGCTACTGGAAGCTCGACCCGCCACTTATATGGATACGTTCCCCCGACTATTTGCGCAGTTAGAATTAAGCTCTCTTTATTTCTATGCACACTTCCAATGAGGCGTGGGCCCTGCACCAGGCGTCCAAAGAAAGACATGATGATACCAACGGGAATCTTAAGCGGGCCGAGACTCAGCTCGGAATTGCTGCTCACAGCATCTCTTAAAAATGCGCTGATATCTTCTACCTGGATGGTAGCATCTATGGTTTCACTCTCTGAGACAGAAGTATGGATTGCTCGTTGCTCATCAACAGTGCGATACAACCCGTGCAGTTTGCCGAGCCTCACTACGAGCAGCGTCGCCAGTCCTTGAATGTCCGCGTCAAATTGCTTGTCGGCATAATTTTTAAACTCCTCGACCACTAAATGGCGTCGAGCTTGCAGTGCCCACCAGAGAAGCCAGAGTAGGGCGTAGACAACCAGAATGGCCCACCACTGAGACCTTAGTTGTTGTAACAATTGCGACCAGGTCTTAACTGTATCGAGGAACATGTAATCGCATATCGCAAAAGCTGAGCTCGTCACCATCAACCAGAAAAGAGGCGATATCCATAGGCTCCTCGCGAAGCTATAAATGTGCCTGAAACCACGAGCAAAGAAGAGCATTGCATTGCGAAACCACCACTCCTGAACAAGCCGCAGCTCCACATCACGAAGCGTAACCAGATGTATTTTTGCCAAGAACCACCTCACTTGAAAGGAAACAAGAAATGCTCTATGTCAATACTTTCAACTCACATGTGTCCAAAAAGTGGCGCTACGATAAGATTGCTAGAGGTGACAGACGGAAACTTTTACATATTAGACGCTCGCGGCCTGCATTTTTATTTCTGTACAAATTGGCATTCCTGAAGGACTTACAATCTGAACAGTAATATCTCTCGTTGCTTTTTCCCAAAGAATCTTGTATGATGTTATCATATTACATTGGTACATTGATAACATCAAAATGAGAGTCTTAGAAGGAGAGCAAATACATGAACCACTTAGAGGATAAAGCAAAACCACTCGACCAACATCTGATCGAACGCGTGCAAACCGGGGCGAGGATGGAGAAACGAATGGTCAAAGTGCTCAAAGGATTGGCTGAGTACCTGGACATTTCACTCGGTGACCTGCTTGAAGGGATTGTCCTGCACGCGTTTGCCGGGAAAACTCCGTTCAGCGATCTTACCCTTGAACAGGTTGCTCGGCTCAAGGTGATATATGGGATGGATTACGGCGTCGAAGCGAGTCATCGTTTGCGGGAAATCGCATCACATCCGGAGGAGGAACATCAAGATGCGCTTTAGTCTCTTCTCCGTTCTGGATTACTATGAAGATGGTTCGCGCTCGCTCTCTACACTCTATGGGCAACTCCTTGATCAGATAGTGGAGGCGGACCGTCTCGGTTTTGAAGCTTTCTGGATCGGGGAGCATCACGGCTATCTCACTCCACACCTCGCGCTGGCCTGTCCCAATCCAGCTGTTCTATTGTCCGCTGCTGCACAGCGCACGCAGCGCATCGGTCTGAACACGGCAATTGCTAATCTGTCGCTGCGGCATCCCCTGCTTCTCGCCGAGGATTACGCGCTGGTCGATCTGCTCAGCCAGGGGCGCCTGGGTCTGGGCATCGGGCGCGGCAGCTATCTACACGAGTTTGCTGCTTTTGGGCAGAATCGAGAAGAGAGCAGGAACCGCTTCGAAGAAAGCTGGGAGATCATCAAGCGGGCCTGGAGTGGAGAACCGGTGACATTTCAAGGGCATTACTACCAGATTGACGGGGTGAAGCTCAATGTGCTGCCTGTGCAGAAACCACTACCGCGTTACTGGTTCTCTGCTATGAGAGAGGAATCCTTTGTCGCGCTAGGCAATTCTGTTCAGCCGATTATTGCGATGCCTCACTTGAGTGCTGAGAGTTTGCTCATGATGGCGAAGCTGGCGCAAGTCTACCAGCAAGGTTACTTCGGCGCCGGGGGCGATTCCAGCCAGTACGAGCTCCCACTCATCTTTTTTACGTGTGTCGCTCCAACGCGATCAGAGGCGCAACAACAAGGGAGAGAGGCTATGCTGCGCTATATCGTTCACCAGCATCACGGCATTGATATTCGTCATGCTCAACACCAGGTGCAAGTTTTGGAGGAACGGAACCCATTGTGGTTTGGCGCCCCTGGTGATCTCATCCACTGGATTGAGCAGCATCAAGCTGTCCTGGATAACAGGCATTTCGTGTTCTGGTTGGATTTTGGAGGCATGCCGTCTGCACCAGTTCAACGCTCAATGCGTCTATTAGCCGAGGAAGTCATGCCTTATTTTCATTAAAGTGGAAGCGGAGAGCCGATGATGAACTTTAACGACCAAAATCGGTCATTTTGTAGGTGCCGATTTATCGCGCACATCGCCGATTTATCGGCCTGAGAAGTACATCGATGGACCATTGGCCGATAAATCGGCGGTGCGCCAATAAATTGTGCGCCTACAGGTTTCTGAGTCTATTTTTTAATCTGCATCAATGCGCATCTTATCTCCTATCGATGCCAGGATCAGGACTTGAGCTAGCATGATGTTAAAGTTTGGGATTGACGGCTGTTAGAGTCCTTTGTGTCTTTGACATCCCAGCTCATCGTAAACATTCTACTTTCTGGTGAAAAGTTTTCCTGGTATATCGTAGTATCAGATGAAGAGTTCGATAAACTGGAAATCACCTACTGGATTGGGAGGGAATACTGGGGCAAGGGGTTTGCTTACGCACGGAGCGAAGAGATCGAAGAGTACATTCTGAAACTTGAAGCGAGCGAAACAGGTAATCTCATAGACTTAGAACGATAAACAAGGAGGCAGCATGCCATTAGACGTTAATCAATACAGCGAACAGCATATCGACATGGGAAAGTCTGAAGCGTTTGCTGAGCAGATGTTGAGTATAATGAACCATGGTGCATTGTCATTAATGATAAGCATCGGTCACAAAACTCACCTGTTCGATAGTATGGGTAGCATGACTCCCTCCACGAGCGAGCAAATTGCCAACTCCACTGGCCTGAATGAGCGTTATGTGCGTGAGTGGCTGGCTGCAATGGTCACCGGTCGTATTATTGAGTACGACCCTGGTCGAGGAACCTATCATTTGCCCCCTGAACACGCGGCGTGGTTAACTCGAGATGCTGGAATGCAGAACATGGCTTTCCAGATGCAATACATCGTCATGCTCGCGAAAGTACACGAAAAGATCATCGACTGTTTTTCAAAAGGTGGTGGCGTTGCTTATGCATCCTTCCCGGATTTCCAACAAATCATGGCCGAGGAGAGCTTGTATGTGATGGATAGCAGCTTACTCCAGGTGATCCTGCCGCTGGTAGCGGGTCTGGAGGAGCGCTTGCGGGCAGGCATTGACGTCGCCGATATCGGCTGTGGCAGTGGTCACGCTCTCAACATCATGGCCCAGGCTTTCCCCAGAAGCCGCTTTGCAGGTTATGACTTCTCACAGGAGGGTATTGCTACTGCGCAAGCTGAATCCAGGCAATTGGGTCTAACCAATACGCATTTCGAGGCGCGAGACGTTTCACGCTTAGATGTCCAGGACCATTATGATTTTATGACTGCCTTCGACTCGATCCATGACCAGGCCAGACCGGCAGAAGTCCTCAAGGCCATTGAGCGAGCTTTACGGCCTGGAGGCATCTTTTTGATGCTCGATATCCGAGCTTCGAGCCTGCTCGAAGAGAATATGAAGCATCCCCTGGCACCATTTCTCTACACGATTTCGTGCAATCATTGCATGACCGTCTCGCTGGCGGATCATGGGGTCGGGCTTGGGACAATGTGGGGTGAGCAAGTCGCCAGCCAGATGTTACGCGATGCAGGTTTCACACACGTTGAGGTGAAACACGTCAAAGGGGATATCGCGAATAGTTACTACCTTGCCTCGAAGAGCGATTGAAAAGTACATTGAAAAGAAGACCGCGTGGCTTTTTCTACCGCCCTCGACTACCCAGGACGCCACCTAGCCAGCCTGCTGCAACAGTCAGAACAAAGCTTACCAGTACCGCCACAGCAGGATAGATTAAGCTCAGACTGAAAGGGATGAATATTAGAGCAATAACCAGGCCCATGAGCAAGCCGTGTAGAGAAGCCTCTCTTTCTACATTTTGTGCAACCCATATGCCACCGCCAACAGTCAAAAGGAGTTGTAGAACGAAAGTGCTCCAAAAAAGAAACTGCACGAGCATCAATTCTTGATTTGGTTGGGGCCATATCTGACCGGCGAGCCAAAGCAAAACCGTATTGAGGATGATGACCAGGATTACGACCAGTAAGCCAGTCAATAAGATTCGTCCCCAATGCAGATGCAAGAGTTGGACTTTCATGATTGGACCTCTTTCTTTTTCTCCTCGAAGCTTTCTTGTCTCTCCTTATGAAATATACGCAGCAATAACATGATTCTCGCACCTCAATTTGCAAGCATTGCTTTCTAAGTTTCGCCAAGATCTCTGTTACAAGTGATACATCTGCGATAAGTGCAACAAACGCGACAAGTGCGACAAACGAAGTCAAGCATACATTGGATATCCTATGATCTATCCTCTTAATATTTGCCAAAAAATATGTTACAAGTGATGCAAGTGATGCAAATACGTCTTCCTGGCAGGTCAAACTTGAATTGACCTGTCATGATGCATTCTCAGCACAGAATCCACTCCTGATATTCTTGGGGTAATAGAAGGTTCCTATGAAGACTATCAAGCTTGGACTGGTCCAAATGCGCTGTGAAAAAGGCGCTATTGATGAAGATTTTCCAGGGGGAGGATATATTTTCGGCCCTGATGGAACATGCCTGGCTTCCACTTCGGATTGGTCAGAAGGGGTATTGTATGTAGAACTTTCTATCGACTAATGGCTTTTCTATGATGCAGCAACTTTACGGAAAACGGGTATTACGGAGCGATCAAGGAATATATAGCCGAGCGTGATAGTGCTCAAGAGTATCCCGAAGATGGGACCAAGTATGTGCAGACTTCTATATTCCGGTTGCGTCATAATGAAGAATTCGTATGCGATCGATGCAGACTCATAGGCGGCCGTGAGCCAGAATGCCCAGAATTGCAGTGTCCACAAACTATATACAACAATGAAACCGAGTATCGCCCCGATACTCAAGGCGATAAAGTCACGCGATCCGGGATTGGTAAAGAAGAGCAAGCCGACACAGGTAATTGCGCCCATGCATTCGAAGCATGCCAATATGGTGATTCCAGAGGGGCGTTGACGGCGGTTTGGATTCATATTTTTCTCTTTTCTAATGACAGAACTTCTAAAATTCCGTTACTTTAAAGATGAGTGAATTTCGAATATATGCAAAACTTACCACTTTTTTGATTAAACATTACCCATACACTGATCGACATCTTGGAACACTCAATCTACAATAAGTCTATTGCGTGCGCAATTTGCAGAAATTTCATATAGGAGTCCATGTGATTTTGCAAAAACTTTACATTTTATTGAATGTTTTATGACCTTTTAGGCGTATTATAGAATGCCAGGTGAGCAAATTATATACTACTCAGGCAGTTTTGGGCTAGTTATTACTGGCCATCAAAGAGAATGAGAAGCTGTTCACATGTTCGTCAGCAAACCAGGCACGTCATAGTATACGTAGCACGGAAAATATCAGTATATGGTTTAAAACATAGAGGAGACAGACAATGAAAAAACTCATAGCAGTAATTCCTGTTGTTGTTTTAGCTGTGCTGCTGGCCGCCTGTGGCAGCACCACCAGCGCGAGTTCGGGCACTTCCACGTCAACCACTTCAGCGACTACGAAATGTCCGACAATAACCGTCGGCACGATCCAAAATATTGGCGCCAACAACATAGTGGTGACCAGCCTGCAAGGAAAGCAAACGCAAGTCACATTTACCAGTACCACAAGATTTGTGCGCACATCCACAGTCCCAGCCTCAAGTTTACAAACTGGCTCGGTTGCCTCTGTTACTATCATGGAGAATGCGAATAACACGTACTCTGCGCTGACAATGAGTATTCGCAGCTCACAAGGCGGATTCACGCGAGGCTCTGTCCCTACTCAATGCAGGAGCCAATTCACTCGCGGAAACAGGACTGGCACACCAGGAACATTCGGAGCTGGATCGAACCGCCAGGTCGTCAATGGGACGATTAGCCAGATAAGCGGAAACGCTGTGACCCTTTCAAATGCAAGTGGCGATAACTTCATTGTGAACCTGACTCCTACCACGCGCATCACGGCTCAGGTGACCGCTTCGGTTCAAAATCTCAAAAGTGGAGTTCCGGTCACGATCACTGGCACGGCAAATGCTCAAGGCGTAATCAATGCCACCAGCGTATCAATCCTGCAAAGTCTGCCGACCGGAACACCGGCAGCGGCAGCAACGCCTAATGCATAGTAGCCAGAAGTGGCTGGCCGTCTCTTCTATATTGAAGATGTAATCAGAAACGAGCGAAGACATACTATACCGATAACATGAGTCATCCCGAATTTTAGGGAAGAGCTAGCGAAAAGAAGCCTCCTGAGATAGACTTGAAGTAGTGAAAACGAAAATCAAGCACCCTCAGGAGGTGATCTTTATGCAGACACAGTATCTCACAGAGCCAGAAGCACCGCAAGTGCCGCCCTATGATGCGGAGCAGATGGCACAAGGTCTGGCAGAACAGTTGGCGGTCTTTCTGTTTCCAGTGTTAGTCACGTTGGATCAGTTGTTGGACAAACGATTGGTGCGCACCTTTCTGCAAACGATTCAGGTGATCATTGCCTATCGGGATCGCGTCGGTGGTTTGCTCTTAAGCGAATTGGGTGGCTACCTGCTGAGCCCGGACAAGGCCCCAGCAGGAACCAAACGCTTAAGTAACCTGTTGCATTCCTCCAAATGGACAGCCAAAGACGTGGAGGATGACCTGTGGCAGCGGGCTGATCAACAGGTGCAGACCTGGCAGGAGCAAGGAGAAGACGCGCTGGTGATCTGGGATAGTAGCGAGTGGGAGAAACCGGAAAGCATGGCGTCGGAAGGCTTGTGTGCAGTGCGCTCGAGCAAAGCCAAACGCTTGACGCACATCAAACCAGGCTACTACAATCCACCCGGTCGGCCTATCTTCGTGCCAGGGATGCATTGGCTCGCTGCCATCGTGGTGGGTCGCTCGGCCCAGTTAGGCCCACCCTTGCTCGCCGCGATGCGCTGGTGGAGCAGTCGCGGGGCCAACGCCTCCTTCACACGCGATGAGGAAGGCAAGCTGTTGGTGGAACGGCTGCTGGGCTGGGGACGAGCGGTGGTGCACATCTTCGATCAAGGCTTCGCGGGAGCATTCTGGCTGGGTGTGTTGCTGGCCTTTGGCTTGCGCTTCGTGCTGCGCTGGCGCGGTGACTATCAGCTCTGCGATGCCCAAGGCAATCGGCGCAAAGCCTGGCGCATTGCGTTGGGCAAACGCGGCTGGTCGGAGCGCACCATCTGGGACAGTCGCCGCGCCCAGTGGGTGCATGGCAGTGTGCTCGCCCTTCCGGTGACGCATCCCGACCATCGGGACACGCCCCTGTGGCTCGTGGTCTGCCGTAGTAAGGGGCGCACTCCCTGGTATCTGTTGACCGCTGAACCGATCACGACCGATGAAGACGCCTGGCGTGTGGTGTTTGCGTATGCGCGCAGATGGCAAATCGAACTCACCTGGCGGTTTGACAAAAGCGAACTGGCCTTCCAGAGTCCGCGTCTGTGGCACTGGCAAGAACGGGCGAAGCTGCTCGCGATGGCCACCTTGGCCTACGCGTTTCTCTTGCAGTTGCTGGGACCTCGCTATGAGCCGCTGCGGCTCTGGCTCTTGCGGACCTTCTGCCATCGCACCGGGTGGCACCTACGGCTCTCGTCAAGGTCCCGGTGTACCGCCTGCGCTCTGCGCTCAGCCGCTTGTGGCAACGCTATCCGCCTTGCTTTGCTGCCTTGGGCAGACCACGCTGCGTCCTCTACCTGGTGACCATCTCCTAGGAAAGGTTCCAGGACAGACCCAGCGTGGGTCAATGAGCCGGAAAGAGGATCTGTTCTCTTCGGCTGACTGGCTTCGCCACTCAGCCTAGGGGACTTCTTGCCCTGAGGTGTCCACACCAGGACCTTTGGCTGACGATCCCCTCTCCTTCCTGCCCCTTACCTCGCTCTCTGGTGGCAAAGTGCTTCAGGTTTTGCCTCTTCTCTCTCTCATGAAGGGATCAGTCACTTCCCTGCTGCGACTGATCCCTTCTGCTCTTTTCTCCCTTCCCACCTTTGCCTCTTCTACAATACCCACCCCTAAAATTCGGGATGACTCATGTTACAGTTGGGAACAGTACAACAGCCAATGAACGACTTCAAGCCCGAACGGGCAGCAGAGGCCATCCCAACTACTACGTGGATGATGACCTGGTAGAAACCATCGTAGTTTTTCAAACCCCAACGGGCATCAGAGGCCATCCCAACCTGAACATCCTGATGTCTTTTGCGCTAGAGCTGCTCAGTTTCAAACCCGAACGGGAGAGCCGCAAGTAATGTATACCTCGAATGTGACGTTTTTTCCTACAAAGAGTCGAAGAGGGGCCTCTACACATAGCAGAGCAAGTAATTCCCTGATCGATTTGGCACTCAAGAACGATCCTCTGTCGAAAACTCACCCACATTGGTAGTAGAGCAAGTAATTCCGCACTCGAATTCCCCCTCTTGTGCTGCCATTTGTCCCTCATACTTGACTGAAAGCAAACTCCTTTTGCACAGTAGAGATCACAACACCATTCCACTCACAAAAGGAGTCCCGCGTTATGATACCTACTTCTGATCTCTTTGACCAGTCTACCCTCACCTCTCTGCTTGAGCATGATCCTCTCATTGCCGATTATCGCGCCTTCTTCGCACTGCTCGATTGGTCAGTGGTCGAGGACTGGGAGGCGCACCGCTCCTCACGAGGACGGCCCGCTCATCCCGAAAGCGCCTATCTCAAAGCCTTTCTCCTGCGCATTCGCGAAGGCATGCTCTACACGACGCACCTGCGTCGCTTTTTGCGGCGGCATCCGCTGCTCGTCATCGAATTGGGCTTCCGACTCGTGCTGGATACGAGCGCGCCCTATGGCTTTGACCTTGAGCAGACGCTGCCCTGTGAGTTCTGGCTGCGCGAGAAACTGCGCTCGTTCGATCCTGTCCTCTTACAAGCTCTGTTGCAGGGGATGGTGCATGCCTTACAGGACGAAATTCCTGGTCTGGGCGAAACGGTGGCCTTCGATGTCAAGCATATGTATGCCTGGGTTAAAGAGAACAATGAGCGCGCCTATGTCCCCGAGCGCTACGACAAAACCAAACGCTTAGCCGGAGATCCTGATTGCCGCCTCGGGGTCAAGCGCAGCACCAACAAGGAACTGCCTGATGGCTCGACCGACGAGCAGAAAGAACTGATTTGGGGCTATGGCAGTGGCATTGCCGTTTCTACCCATGCGGACTATGGAACCGTGGTGCTGGCTGAGTACACCCTGCCCAGAGAGCGAAGGCGATATCACGTATTTTCGTCCCTTGTACCAGCGCACCGTTCTGGCTCTGGGGTGCTATCCCACCAACCTGACCGCAGATGCCGCTTATGACGCGAGGTCGCGTCTACGAAGCGGCTGCTCGTCATCATGGCATCGCAGCGGTTCCCCTCAATCAGAAGAGCAAGACCCCCTTTGACCCCCTGCCTGATGGCACGCCGCGCTGCCCGATTGGCCTGCCCATGCATCCCGACCTTCCAGTTCAACCACACGTATGGGTATCGTGCTCAGCGTTTCCAATGCCCGTTGCTCTTTCCAGAGAAGACAGGACAGAACTGCGAACACGAACAATTCATCAAAGGCAAAGGCTGTGTCAAAGATGTCAACTGGGAACTGGGTGGCAAACAGCGTACCACCTTGGATCGCGCAAGTCCGCTTTTCCAATCCCTCTACAACCAACGCACCGGGTGTGAGCGCATCAATGCTCGTGCCAAAGAGCTGGGTATCGAGCGCCCTCGAGTGCGCAATGGCCGCTCGGTTGCCAATCTCAACACCTTGATCTATGTGATTGTCAATGTACGAGTATTACAGAAGGCGAAATCTATCAATCATCGACTTCTACAAATACATTAGTTGCGGCTCTCCAACGGGCTTCAGAGGCCATCCCAACTCCTGATCCTATAATACCGCATCAGAAGCCAAAAAAGCAACCCTTTTGCGCGAGGCTCTCAAAAATGCATATTTTTGGGGTAATCAATACGGCCGTGTTTTGCCCTCTTTTGCCACTGAAGCCTCTTGTAGAGCCAGGCGCGAGGCTCAGCACAAAACCATCGTCACTGAGCCTCGCGCTGAATAGTTCAGTTTAAATGATGAATACTTGATCTTCGCTTGGTAAAGACCCACCGACGGTCTCTACCTTGCTGACACAATTGGCACAAAGGGGATAGAATCGCACACTGTCTTGTTGAGCTACGAGGTGTTCTGCGAGTTTTGCCTGGAGTAAGATAAGCTCTTTGCGGTTTAGGAAACATTCGAAAAGAGAATATTGCGTCCACTTTCCAAAACCAGGAAACACTTTTGGATCTGATGCGTCCCCTGCACCTCCTATGTTTGCGAAGATGGAAATGCTTTACCTACATACGTACTGAGTGATGTTATAATAGCGAGCACAAGCAGACCTCTCGCTAAGACAATTATTCATTACATAATACCTTATTTACATGTCGAACACGAGGGGAAAGATGCTCTGAGTCAACTTCTGTTGGAGAAAATAGATGGAACAGGAAGATACATATACGCAACTGATCGCATTTCTTGATGGACATGAGGTACCTTATCGGTTGATCGACCATGCTGCCGAGGGACGCACGGAACTGGTTAGCCCTATGCGCGGGAATGAGCTATCGCAGGCGGCGAAGTGCATCGTACTGATGGTCAAAATAGGGAAGAAGATTACCAGGTATATCCTCGCGGTTGTCCCCGGCGATACAATGGTGGATTTCCAGGCGGTCAAGGCGCTGCTTGGAAGCACCTATGTAGCGTTTGCCTCGCCTGATATTGCTGAACGGCTGGCAGGCAGTGTTGCGGGCACAATCCTGCCGTTTTCTTTCAGCGAGGAGCTGGAACTGGTTGTAGACCCCGCACTGCTTGAGAACGACGAGATCTACTTCAACGCGGCGCGCCTGGACCGCTCGATGGTGTTGAACACGCGTGACTACGTTGCTGTAGCGAAACCACGCCTTGGACATATTGCCAGAGGCCGATAGGGTCGATTGTTTATAAATGAAACGCGATTGCCTTTCGACCAGATGTTGGTTACAGTTGCAGGAGGTGCTCCGCGTTAGCGTGTGCGATCTGCTCTTTGTCGGCAGGGCTGACCGGCAGCTGCTCGAGGAAGGTGCGTGCCTGCACCATCGAACTGTAGGGATAATCGGCTGAGAACATGATCCGATTGACCCCTACTTGAAACAACAGGTCGAGAAAGGCAGGGAGGTAATTGAAGCCACTGAACGTGTAGTGGAGGTTCTCTCGCAGATAGGCTCCGATGGGACGATCCAGTTTCGTGACTTGCACAGGCAACCCGAGATCGAGTCTGGGAAGCATGAACGGAAGCGTTTCGCCCAGGTGGCCGATGATTAACTGTAAGCCTGGAAAGCGGTCGAATGCTCCACCGAGGATGAGTCGCAGGACATGGATCGCCGTTTCGATGTGCCAACCCCAGGCAGCGGTCGAGAGGGCGATAGTCACCTCTGGCGCGAAGTGTCCCGTGTAGGAGGTCGCGATCACTGGCTGCGGTGGTGGTGTCGGATGGAGGTAGAGCGGCACCTGGAGTGCTTCGGCACGCTCCAGGATCGGCCAGAAGAATGGGTCGTCCAGGTAGCGGCCATGAATATGGCC
>Ga0208324_1000842_pt1 | contig 12628 bp, 15 predicted proteins | sample Sb_taG_2_FD_187707 | JGI IMG/M metagenome (GOLD analysis project Ga0208324, IMG submission 187707) | Peat soil microbial communities from Weissenstadt, Germany - Sb_50d_5_LS metaG (SPAdes) (version 2) | ecosystem: Environmental > Terrestrial > Soil > Wetlands > Peat | place: Germany... | reverse complement strand
CCAACTCCTGACCCGGGAGTCCACTTCTCGCCCTCCGCGTTCAGGATGCGGAAGCCGGTGTGCAACCCAGCCTTGATCGATGCTCGCGTTCGTTCTTCGTTGAGCTCGGCGCCGCCGGTCATGTTTTCCAGGTCCGTTCGCCCGACGAGACGAACGGGTCGCCGCTCGATCTCCTGCTTGATGACCCGCTTCTCCACCGGCTTCCCGATCCGGCTTACCGCCGGTGTGCCGACGTGCGCCGATTGCTTCCAGGCGTTCCATTTCTTGAGCGCCTGGGCTTGCACCCAATCGGTTCCATCAGGAGAGAGCCCGAAGACATCGCGGCCATATTCGTCCCTCTGGTATCGGAGGATATCGACAAAACTCTTGCCAGTGACAGAATCGAATGCCCAGAAAAACTCGGCGCTATTGCTGTGAGCCCTTCCTCGGAGCAAGGACCGCACCCGCGAACGAGCGTATGAAGGCTCTAACGGTGGGGCTTGCTTGTGCGTCGGTCCCACCTGGGACTTACGGTGCTTGATGCTCTTTGGCAAGAGAGGGCGCAAGGGTGTGCCATCCGCGCCAAGCCCCGCCGCAAGGTCCCGATCTTTCGCTGTCAGCCCGAAGTCGACTACCCAGCCCTAGAACATGAGCTTCACGGGGTAGGGGTAGCGGGCGAGATCCGGAGGCTCAATGCCCCGGAGCCTGTATCCAACCTGGGAAGATTCGCGGTCGCTCATGGGCAATAGCACTCGCCGACCGTTTTCGTAGCCTCGAACCGGGGCGACTTGCGCCCCTTCCAGTTCACACCCCATTTCTTGCCGCCCGTGCTCAGGTGGACTGCCGTGATTTCCGGGATGAGGATGCGCTTCGATCGCGGCCACTGGAGGGCGTGCAACATATCCGTATGCTCGGCGTCCCAGCCGGCCACACTCGGGTACCGGAGGATACCGCTGGCCCGGTTCCAAAGCTGAAAGAACCCGATCGGGGCGTAGCCGCCGTAGTCGAAGTGCCCGACCCGGGAACCGACTGGCCAGTCGCGAGGCCCGTGGTGGAAGTAATGCTTCTCGTAGGGGTCGGGATTGACCAGGTAGCTGTGCCAGGCCTCGAGGCTCGGGCAGTCGACCCGATCGATCCCGTAAATGCAGGAGGGGTCAAGCTCCACGTTCGCCAGGTGCTTGCGAGCGTTCCGGGGCAGCGCGGTATCGGCGTCCAGATGCACCACCCAATCCTCGATCTTGAGATGAGCCAGGCCGATGTTGATCGCCAGCGCCTTCGCGAAGTCCCCGCCCCGTTTGAAGTATGGGCAAAAGGCGGTGCGGACGCCGTACCGCTGGCACACCGCGACCGTACCGGCGTCCTCCTGCGAAGTCACAACGACCCAATCGTCGAAGAGCGACTGGTTGACCCGGATGGTCTGCTCCAGGAAGTCGTCGTAGTGGAGACACACTGTAACCGCTTCAATCCGCATGTTCCCGAACGGGGCGTTGCCCCGTGCTCCGTTGTTACGGCCCTTTCAGGGCCTCTTTGAGTGCCGCCGCTTTACATTGAGCCTTGGCCTGCCCGCAGCCCTGAAAGGGCGAAAACATGTCCGCACAGGGCGAAGCCCTGTCCAGGAGCTCAAACGAAGGTCATCGTCAAGTCCGCGCTGTTGGCCGGGTCCCACTGATTGGTAATCGTCATGGCCTGGGTGTAGAGGTCGTTCAAGGGCAATTGATCCTCGAACGTCGTAATGACGCTGTTCGTTTCGAGGTTGAACGTGACGGAGTGCGTCCCGTTGTTCAGCTCAAAGGTGCACGTGCTGCCCGTGTACCCAGCACCCGTGTTGAACCCCAAGAGCCCTTCATACGACGTGCGGTCGTCCGGCGACGGAGCGTAGAAGTTGATCGCCTCGAGGGTCGTTGACCGGCCGACGAACCGCATGAGGTTGATGAACCGGTTCGCCCAGAACCGCCGCGCGAGCACGTTCTTGCTGGCAAGCTTCAAGCTCTGGAACTGCGTCCGGGCCGAGCCGATCGTCAGCCCTCCCGAGGCGTGGACGAAGACGTAGGGATTGGTCGGGAGCTGGACGTCGGTGGGCGGGGGAAACGTGACGGCGGTCGGGTCAGTGGAGCTGTCGAACTGGTTGCCCTGCGGGGTGCTCCCGGAGACGTCGAGCGAGAGGGTCGCGATCGTCGAATCCTCGCTCACGTCGATGTCCCAGCCATCGACCTTGCAGCCGAGGTAGACGCGCCGCTTGATCGTGCCGTCGGACCGCGTGATCGCGTGATAGATCGCCACGCTGGCCAGGTCGCCGGCGGGCTCGGTCGTGGTCCAGGGGCCGGTCTGGGCCGTGTTGATCTGCTGGCCGCCCCATTGGAGCAGGAACTGCGAGAGTGGCCCGGCGTAGAGCTTGGTGACCAGCCGGCCCTTGCACTCGATCTTGTCCGAGACGCGGAAGGCGTCGATCGCCACCCCGCCGCCGTAGGGCACAGCCACCATCACGGGCCGCGGCCGCATGGTGAAGACGTTGGCCCCATCGAGCCGGATGTAGAATGCATTGGCTGATGCGGTAGGCCAGACGACTGGACTGGCCACCGGAGTCTTGTACGCGGACTCCTGCACCAGCATCAAGAACTCACGTGACATGGGAATACCTCTTTAACCACGGAAAACACCGACAGGACCACAGAAGGGAAGAATAAGATATAAAGAGATTTCAGAATTTCATTTCTTTTCCGTGGTCTTTCCGTGCTTTCCGTGGTTGACGGTCTTTGCTTACGAGTTGAGTTGCGATTGAATCTCGATCTTGATCTGCCCCTGGCCCGCGAAGAACACGCCATCGGGACCGGGGTCAAAGGCGGGCTGCGAGAAGAGCACCAAGCCGCTGCGGGCCCCCGCCGTTTGCAAGGTCTGGATGATCGCCTGCCGCGGCGCGCCGCCGCCTTGCGGGTAAAAGCAGCGGGTCAACATCCACCAGAAATTGGTGAGGTCATCGACGCAACTGCCCGCGATGATGACCTCGCAGTTGATCAGCAGGTCGCCGGCCATCGTGTCGGGAGTCTTGAACTCCTCGCCCGTGTTCATCGGCGTCCAGCGCAAGCAGGGCGCCTCCTGATACGAAAACGGCTTGATGTCCCTGGGTTCGCCCTGCCAGGTGCGGAACCGGTCGGGCTTGACCACGCGGTTGAAGATGAAGTTGCCCCGCACGATGGTTTCCATGGCCCGGAACACGGCGGCCCGGGGCGATGTGGGGAGGTCGAGCTTGCAGACGCTAGCCATGATGAGAAAGACCTTTGAACCACGGAAAGCACGGACAGACACGGAAACAAGCAATAAAGAAATTTTGATCTTTCTTTCTTTTCCGTGGTCCTGTCCGTGTTTTCCGTGGTTAGATGCTTTACGCCCAGAGCGTGTTGGTGCTGCTGAAGTTGATTGGAACTTCCCCGAACCCGTCCCCGTTGACGTCGATCTCGACCGTCGTGCTGGCCAGCAGCGACTCGGCCTCGAGCCGGAAGCGGGCCGCGAGCATCGCGTACATGCCGCCCTTGGTGATCATGCTCTCGCAGATCCGCGACAGGGCATAGTACGCGCACACGTTCTTGATCCGGGGCGTGACCAGGAGCTGGTTGGCTTGCAGGGCCGCGAACAGCCAGCGATTGGTGAGCGCCGTCCGCCGGCCGCCGCCGGCATACCAGGCGTCGAGGGCGAACCCGTGGTAGCCCAGGAGCGAGACGTTGCCGCCCCGATAGTTGCGCAGGGTCATCTCGTCGAGCCAGTCGCGCGAGTCGGCGCAAGGGTCGTCAAATCCCTCGTGCGAGTCCGGCACCTGGAGGTCGTCGATCCAGGGGGCGATCTTCCGCAGATCGATGATGCCGATGTAAGTCGGCCTGGGAACGACAGCCAGCGGCGCCGCGATGATCTCAAGTGAGCTGCCCCGCGGCAAGAGCGCCGTCGTCCGGGCGGGTGTGCCGGCCCGCGTCGCGTACGCTTGCAGGTAGTAAATCCCGTAGGGCAGGGAGCTGCTGTCGGTATCCTGGAGTGAGACCTGATACTGCGCGTTCGTCGCACTGATCCAGCTCGCGGTCGGAGAGAGCAGCGGGGTCTCGTTCGAGCCGGCCCAAACACTCGCCGTGAGCACGTCGGTCGCCAGGAAGATCCCGGTGGGAATCGTGCCGTCCGGGTTCGTGACCTGGAAGGGGAAGTCCCGGGCCGTTCCCTGCACAAGTTCAACTGCGATGCTCATGGAACTGCCTCAGTAAATGCGAACCGCCGAAATCGACGTTGCCCCATTAGTATCCGAATAGATAGCTGGGCCGGTTATCGTACCGCCTGTGGCGGCATAGCACGCTTGAACGTTGAGCACGGTCGCACCCGTCACGGTATAGATGACAGTCCCGAAAGGTGTCGCTTGCTGAAAACTAATTGCGACGGACGAGACTTGCAGGGAGCCAAGACACAGCAACGAGAGGGATGATCCCAGACACGATGTGGTTGCGGCATGTGAAAGCACGACGGAATTCGTGGTGTCGTAAATTTGTCCGATGATCCAACACTGCTGTCCTGCGGTTCCATTGATCGTGATGTCCCCACGAGCCACGGCAGTAATGAGATACGTTCCCGCGACAGGCAAGGTAATGGACAAGCCGATGTTCTGAAAGCTGCCTGTCATCCCACTGAACGATGTTGTCAGCGTGGCGACCACTGCGCTTTCGGTTACCGGATTCGCCCACGCGGGTGCACCGGAAACGACGGTGTGGACCTGTCCGTTCGAGCCAACGGCGAGTCGCTGCGCTGTCCCTCCCGACCCGCCGATGATCTCGTCGCCTGCGGTCGTCATCGGGTTGGTGAACCCGCCCGTTGCCGCTGCCCACGCGGGTGCACCGGAAACGACGGTGAGAACTTGATTCGTGGAACCGATCCCCAGTCGGGTCCCTGCTCCCGACGTGCCCCCGATGATGACGTCGCCCGCCGTGGTCATTGGCGACAAGGCGTTGAAACCCGCCGCTGCCGTGGCCTGGCCCGTGCCCCCCTGCGCCACCGCAAGCTGGCCGCTGGTGATCTGCGATGCGGCCAGGTTGGGAGTGCAGACCGTCCAGGTCCCTGGTGTCCCGGCTGTCGTGCAAGACCAGCATGGTGACGTTGTCGAGGTGACACCCGTGTTAAAACAGACATCGCCTTTCGCCCACGTCCCCGCGGTTGGGGCCGCCGATCCAAAGGTGATCTGATTGCCGCCGATGCCCAGGGTTCCATTAGGGATGTCCACGCCCGTGCTGGAAAACGACGCGATAGCTCCTGTGCTCGCTATCCCGGTGCCGATGGTTAGCGTACTCGGTAGGTACATGAAATACCCGCCGTCGGGAATCCAGCCGATACCTCCACCCGTGGTGTACGCGCTGCTGGCACATCCGAGGTCTAATACGTCTGAATTGGCGGCGTTGGAAATTTCTATGCCCCACGATTGGCCATTGCCAGACCCGCTCCCCATGCGATTTACCAGTAGGGCGCCCGAGGCCGTGGGAGTGATGGTGATGGTGGCAGGTGTGAGGGCCGCGGGAAGATCGGCGGCCACCAGCGCGCGGAACGTGGGGGCAGCGTTCGAGCCGGACGTCGGCCCCGCGAGCAGGGTGTTTTTGGTCTGGGTCGCTAATGCCGGGGTCAGGGTGCCGCTAGTCGTGACCGGCGTGTCGGCACTGGCCGTGAAGATGGTGCCGTCGCCCGTCCAGGAAACCGAGGTGACCGTGCCGCTGGTCATGCCCGCCATCGAGAGCAGTGTCGAAAACTGGATGCGCTTGTCCGTGCCCGCGCTACCCATCGTCGTATCGGACGTGTCGAGGATGAGCACCTCGTCCGCGGCGTGATACGTCGTGTAAAGCGCGAGACCGGAAAGTGGTTCAGGGGTCGTTGCCATGATTCAATCCGATGAGGTCAGACCGACCGTGATCAGCGTGGTCTGTTCGGGGTCGATGCCAAAGGGGTCAGTGTTCGACGCCGTGATGAGCGTGGTTTGCTCGGGGTCGATGCCGAAAGCATCCCCGGATGATCCTTCGAGAAGCAAGAACATGCCGTTCTCCAGGAGGAACGCGGCGCCGTTCTCCAGGAGGAAACTGGGCGCGCTCGCGTCGTTTGCCGACGGCATGAGCGTTGAACTGAATTCGTAGGGCAGGTAGAGCGCGGCCATCAAAACACCGTGAAGTTTTGCCAGCGGTCGAGGCCCGAGACGCCTGTGTTTCCATTGGCGTTGAAGCTGGCCAGACCGGCATTCGTGCCGTTCGGGCCGCTGATCCCAGTGAGCTGCAGGACCTGCGTGGCGTCGCAGTAAACGGTCAATGTTGTGCCCGAGAACACGGCTCGGAGGACAACCCAGTTGGACGCGGGGGCGGCGGTGCCGCCGGAGTTCTGCAAGGTGTATGTCCCGGCCGCGCAGCTATACACGTAGATTGTCTGCGCCGTGGCGGTGTTGCTGATGTTGCCCGCCGCGATGAGCCAGTAGTTGAGATTGTCGACGAGTCGCGCGCACAATCCCGTCCGGGCGCCGACACCGTTGGAGCCGGTCTTGCGGCTGACCCGCACGTCCATGTCCGTGGCGCCGATGTTGACCCAGGCCGTGCTGTAACCCGTGCTGCCGCTCGGTGTGCAGTTCACGGCGGCGCCGTGCAGGATGCCCCAGAAGGCAGTTGCCGATGCGCCGTTGTAGTTACTGCCGGTAGAGTATGCGAGCGGTCCCAGTGAGCCGCCCTCGGTCGAACCAAGGCCCACGTTGTTGAAGGCCCAGGTGGCGTTCGGGCGGGAGAACGAATCGAAGACCTTGGCGCCTTGAGGAGCGGCCGCCGGAGCCGGCACGCCGGCGGTTGGCGGTATCGGCGGCGAGCCGTTCACGGGGAACGGGAATGTGCTGTCGTTCACGTAGATGGGCACTGGATAGCTCGAGGGATCGCCCCAACGACCGACGCCGCCGCCCCCCGACGGCCACGATCCGTTGAGGAAGCCGGGGTGGAACCGGGAGCTGCCCGAGCCGTCGACGTACCCGTAGGGGGAGAGGTCGGGAATGAGCCTGCGGTTGGGAACGGTGTAATCGGCGAGGAAGTTGCAGGCCGTCCATGTTCCCGACCCTTGGAGGTAGGTGAATGGGGAGAACGGCCAGCAGTCCATGATCGCATACTCGCCGGGCGAGGCGAAGGTCAGCAACCGCGTACCCTCAAAGCCGCGCAGGCAGGCGAGGCAGCCGGTGAGGTTGGCATGGTCGGACCCGCCGATACAGAGGTCATTGCCGCCGTTGGCGATCGTGGCCGGTGATTGCCGGGGGCCTGCGAATGCCGTGCGCATGCAGGGGATTCCGTCGATGTAGATGTACAGATATCCGTTGGTGGAGTCCCAGATGTACGCGACATGGCCCCACTCGCCGGGGTAGAGCCCGTCATCGGCTTGGAAGCTCGTCGTTACCGAGCCGCTGTAGACGTTCCCGGAGACGATCTGGAGTGTCGAGGCGCCCGGCTGTTGCTGGAAGCCGACGAGGAGGGCATGAGCGCCGCCGTAGCCGTCGCTGATCACATAGCCGTTGAAGCTGACCGTGGTCACGAGGGGCTTGACCCAGAAGTCCCAGTAGAACCCGCCGGTGAGGTTGGTCGCCGCCGGCCAGAACCCGCCGTGGTAGGCTTGCATCGGGGTGAGCTGGCCGGCGAACTGGAGCACGTAGTTTTGGCCGTTCCAGGCGGGACCGGTGCTCGAGGCCGTGAGCACGGAGCCGGCCGGACCGGGCTCCAGCACACCCCATCCAGGCCCGATGCAGACGGGAATGGCGCCGATTTGCCCGTTCTGGTCGTTGGTTCCCTGGCTGCCGGTTTGTTTGATGATCATCAGGGTCTCATCATCTCAAGGCCGGCGCGATTCGTGGAAACCGCCGTGAGTATCGTGCCGACCCCGGTGGCGGCCGCATACGTCTGCGCGGCCGTGGCCGCGGGAATGACGGTCTGGACGACCGCATCAGTGAAGGCGTTGGCCTGGCCGCTGCCGTAGAGGTCCACGGTGTATTCCGTGGCCAGGGCGTTGAGCGCATCATTGGCCGCGAGCAAGGCGACGACAGCGGTGGTGAAGCGGGACAGGAAGTTCTGCTGTTTCGTTGTGCATACTTGAGCCATAGGGGAACTCCAGTTCAGGAAGCGAGAAGACCGAGCTGCTTGAGGGCGAGCACAATGTCGCCGAACGTGTACGCGGATGATCCGGTCCCGCCCGTGGAGGTCGAAGCCGAGGTCATCCCGGTGCCTGACCCCGCGGTGAATCCCGTGGATGTGCCCGTGGTCGCGGGCTGGACGACGGGCGTGGCCCCGTAGTGGCCGATCAGGGTCGCCGAGCCGTTGCTCTGGACCTGGAAGCCAAGCCGCTTGCCGGTGTTGCTCGATGTGTAGTCGCCGGCGTAAAGCAGCAGGTTGCCGGTCCAGGTGGCGTCGGTGGACGTGTTGAAGTTGGCGTCGATGTAGCCGCAGCCGCGGTTCGTCGTCGTCGAGGAGTTCTTCCCCAGGAACATGATGGGGACGGTGGAACCGGCCGGCGTCCGAAAGCCCAGGGGATAGGAGAGCGTTCCCCCCTGCGAGTAGGTATCGATCAAGACTCCCGAGTTGCCGGCCGCGCTGTAATTGGGCTCGAGGTTGATGTTGGATATGAAGTTGAAGGCATACCCTGAGTTGGTTTGGAGAGTGACTGTGGACGCGCCATAGGATTGCGTCAGGGGAAGATCGGCGGCGGCCAGCGCGCGAAAGGTGGGGGTCGCGTTGCTGCCCGAGCTTGGTCCGGCGAGAAACGTATTCTTGGCTTGGGCGATCAGGCTCGCCGGGGTAAGTGTGCCGGTGGTCGTGACCGGTGTGTCGGCGCTGGCCGTGAAGATCGTGCCGTCGCCAGTCCAGGAAACTGAAGTCACGGTGCCTGTGCCGGCCGGCAGGTCGGCCGCGGCCAGCGCGCGAAAGGTAGGAGCGGCGTTTGAGCCGGTCGCTGGGCCTGCGAGGAACGTGTTTTTGGCCTGGGCAATCAGGCTTGCCGGCGTCAGGGTGCCGGTGGTCGTGACCGGTGTGTCGGCGCTGGCCGTGAAGATCGTGCCGTCGCCAGTCCAGGAAACCGAGGTCACGGTGCCGCTGCCGATGCCCCCAGCCGCCCAGCCGATGCTGCCGTCGGCGTTGACAGTGAGCACATAACCGGCGGTCCCGGACGGCAACACACCCCAGTCAACCGCCCGGTTGGGCAGGTCGAGGGGAGGCGGTGTGGTGCTCGTGTTGGTGACGTAGACGCCGGCTGGGATGGCACCGAGCTGGGCATCCTGGCGGTCGAAACGCAAACCCATAGTTGACCTCTGCTTTCAGTCAGATCCCGCCGACGGGGACCACGACGTAATTGATGGTGCCGGCGAGCGTCCCCGAGCCGGTCATCTCGAGGTCGAGGGCCTCGCCCGGCGCGCACGTCAGCCAGGGGCAGGGTGAGAATGGCAGGATGAGCTGCCCGTTGGCAGCCAGGGTCACGCCGCCGGTCGCGATGCCGGTTGTAGTGTGCGACTGGAGGTTGACCGTGGTGAGTGCCGCGGACGCGACCAGGGCGATCTGGACGACCGCGATCTGGTAGCCGGAAGGCGGCGCGGCAACGATCGTGCCCGAGGCGGTGATGGATACCGCTTGCTGGTGCGCGGTCAGGGGAAGCGATCCGTAATGCAAGACGCCCACCTGGTCGGAGACGGGCGTCGTGGCCTGATAGGGCATGGTTTCCTCTTTTGCTGTCGCTCCCTACGTTCGCTCAGAAAATCCCGGGGTGGCGGTCCCCCGGGCGCCGGTTGCTAGCGGGCTTGGTAGATCAGGAGTAGGCTTTTTGCACTTGACCGACATAGCTGCCCGGGGCGATGCAGGTGATCATCGTGATATCGATGGCGGAGGTGCTCGTCGAGGGGACACCCGAGCCGCCGCCGTACCAGATAATGCCGGACGGCCAGGTGACGGTCGATGCGGACGAGGCGCCTTGCTTGCTCCACATCTGGATGGTCTGGCCAACCTGGACGTTGGTGAACGTGAAAGTGACGGCCAGCGTGGTCGCGGGATAGTTCACCTGGAACAACCCGCCCTGCGACCAATCGAGGTTGGTCGTGGCCGTCGCCGTGACGGCGGGAACAACTGGTTGATTGGGTCCCGGCCAACCCCGCCAGTTCTCGCCATTGCTGACGACACCGAAGCCCAGCGGGGCGAGCGTGTCGGCCGGGGTGTTGACCGTGCTGGTGGCGCCGTTCAGGACGACCGACGTCGCCACCGTGTTCGAGAGAATCATGGAGCGTTCCTTTCGGGGGATCAATTCACGACGGCGAGATAGACGCCCGGCGCGGTGCAGGTGACTTGAACGAGGTCGATGGCGCTGTTCGTGCTGGAGATCGTCGCGGTGGCCGCGGCCGTCCCGGCGACGATGGTGCCCGTGGGAAGTGTCAGGGTCGCGGCCGTCGAGCTGGCCGGCTGCTTCAAGAGCAGGAAGATCGTCTGGCCAACCTGAGCATTGGCGAAAGTCGGAGCGAACGCGTAGCCCGTTGTGAGCTGGTACTGAAAGAGACCCGCGGCATTCCAGTTGATCACCGTGCCGGTCGTCGTGACCGTGACCGAGGGGGCCACGGCGTAAACATCACTGGGAGTGAGCCCCCAGCCGCCGGGAGCGGGCTGCCCTACGGGACTGAGCCCTTGCGCCGGGGTGAGCTGCGATCCGATCGGCTCACCCCCCACGATTCCAAGCTGCATCGTCCACCCCTTTTAGCAGTTGATGATTACGCCGAAGTCGGGACGGATGACGCCCAGGGCGTAGCCGAAGTCGACCGTGACGAAGAGGGCCTGGTAGATGTGGACGTAAGAGACCATGACCCGCAGGGGGATGCCCATGAGGTCGAGGTAGGTGACGTCAACGACGTTGCGGGCCTCGTCCGGCGTGGCGATCGGCCGCAGGGCCAGGGCGATGGCGTATTCGTGCAGGGCCAGGCTCGTGTAGGACAGCACGGTCGCCAGGTGACTCGAGTCGGTCGCTCCCGCGTAGGGCTGCACCAGCACGATGTCCGAAGCATCGGTGACGGTCGCGATCTGGTAGGGCGTCTTCGTGCTGTCGGCCGCGAACTGTAGCCACTGGCCGGCGACCAGGTTGCCGAAGAGACTCGAGCTGGTGACAGCCGTCGAGCCTGCGGTCACGGTGACGTTGCCGCCGAGGATCGTCTGGATGCGAGCGCTGGTCGTCGCCGTCGTGGCCGTGCTGGTCACGCCGGTCGTGACCGCGGCGCTCAAGGTCAGCGAAGTGTCGCTCTGGATCGAAGCGACCTTGTAAGTCGTCTTCGATGCATCGTTGCCGAACGTGAGATAAGAGGTCCCCGCGGTAAGCTGCTGGGTGAACACGGTGTTGAGCCCGGTCACGACTGCCGAATTGTAGGTAACGCTGACCTGACCATAAAGGATGGTCCCGGTCGACGTGGGCATCTGCTGATCCCAGATCGGCTGGAAATTGAACGCATGGGCCAAGTTCGCGGACTGCCGCGCCTCACTGGCGATGGCGGCGGAAACCAAGCTCTCCTGCACCCAGGCCGAGTCGCCCAGCATCTTGCGGTACACGTTGTTGTGCACCATCAGCCGGAGCTTGTCGGATTCCTCGAGAGGAACCTTCTGGTCAGCCAGGACATCCCAGGCTTTGAGCTGGTCAGTAACCGCGACCTCGCCCTGCGTGGCGCCGATGATCGGAGCATTGCTGTTGAAGTTGGCGGGTGTGATCAGGGCCGCGATCTGACCGTTAAGGTACTCACGCGCCCGCTTGTAGAGCGGGTCGAAGAACTTCTGAGCGAGGTCGACCGCAGTCTGCCATTGCTCGAAGTCCTGAAATTGGAGGGCCGCACCCGCGCGGGTCTGAAAAACCAACGGGATGTAATTCGGGTTGACCGTGGTCGCGGTCAGGATGCCGTTGTTGATGGCCTGGAGCGGTCCCACGTCGGGAAAGTAGACGTCCACCGTCTTGCCGATGCGCGCGGCTTCCGGCTTGACGTCCTTGTAGACGGCGTCGAGCAACGCGGTGCGCCCGACCTTGGCCTTGTTGTACTCGTCGGCCCCGGCCACCAGGGTCTCGAAAAATGCAGCGAAATTGTTGGCCACGAAGGGGCCTCCTGGAAAAACGAATTGAGAAAGAACGGGGGAAGGGGAACTCAACCACGGAAAGCACGGACAGGACCACGGAAAAGAAATGAAATTCTCAAACTTCTTTACGTCTTATTCCGTGGTTGTTCCGTGTTTTCCATGGTTCAACCTCAGGGTAGCTTGGCACAGTCGCCGCCGTCCTTGCCGGGGCCAAACCGGTGCCCATCGGTCTTGTTGCTCAAGCCGTCCTCACGGCCAGGCCCGAATTTATGGCCATCGGCCGGGGTGGTGGGAAATCCCACGATCGGTCCGGCCGCGCGCTGATCGCGTGCGCCCATCTTGGACGGCTGGTGGAAAGCTGCCTGTCGTTGCTGTGCGGCGTTATGCTCGGCATGAGCCCGTGCGGCGTTGTCGATCTGTCGTGCCATGGGGGAATCTCTTGGGGAACTTAACCACGGAAAAACACGGAACAATCAATATCTAAATTGATTTATCTATTGTGTTTCCCTTTCCGTGGTCCTGTCCGTTCTACTAACGGTCAAAATCTTCGAGGC